>Ga0310895_10000126_pt1 | contig 15658 bp, 13 predicted proteins | sample C0D4metaG_FD_203912 | JGI IMG/M metagenome (GOLD analysis project Ga0310895, IMG submission 203912) | Lab incubated soil microbial communities from West Virginia University Organic Research Farm, Morgantown, WV, United States - C0D4 | ecosystem: Environmental > Terrestrial > Soil > Agricultural... | reverse complement strand
TAATTCCAATTCATTTCCATCGTTTCATATGATATGTTGGTTTAACACCGTATATGTTAATACCATAAACGTAAGTAACATGAAAATAAAACCAAAAATTGCTATTGTAATTATTTTTTTCTTTTTTTCTTTAGGAAGGTCCCCAGCCATCCTACTTGCAATTATATGAGATATGGAGTAAAAAATAATGCCTACTAATATTGTTAATCCTATAGTATTGGATTGATCAGAATTAGGTTTTACGATGGCACCCAAAATGGATCCTGCGATTGCAGCCATAACGACTCTTAAATAATATATTTTATCTTCTATTTGCAAGGATATGCGCTATTAGTTTTTAATCAGCCACATTTAATTCCTACTTTCTTGGATCAGAAAAAGACAAAGTCTGCACGCATGATGACCCATTCCTTGCGAACGATTCATGAGTTTGAAACAGCCTCACAATACTATCAATTCTAATAATCTATTCCTGAATTCAAATTCATTTGGTTCTGCTAATCTCAAATTCCGAATAGCGGTATATTGTATATTGTATCTTATTATATTCAATAAGATCATGATAAATTTAGATGGCTATTTCAGAGATTGAACTTAGATATATTGTAAATAACATCAAAGAAGTTATTGATGATATTTATTATATAAGCAATATTTCTCTTATAACAAAAAACACTCTGATCCTAAAATTTCACCATTCACAAAAAAATGATGTTTCACTTCTAGTTTCCTCCTTTGGAATCTGTATTACCAAGTATAAATATTCTATTATTGAAGATAATGACTCTTTAAAAAAAATTAAGACTGATCTTGAACGGTCAAAACTGATCGATATTTCTGTTGTATCTGGAGAACGAATAGTTCAATTTGTTTTTCAATCTATTCAAGGATTGAAATATTATTTAATTGTCGAATTGTTTGGTCATGGCAACATAATAATTTGTAATGACTCTCACAAGATTTTGAATATTCTAAATCCGATTAATGTTCGACATAGGGTGTTGAAACCTGGGTTGAAATACTTTCCTCCTCCTTCTAGAGGAGCTGATCCTCTATCCTTAGATTATGACGATTTTTTATCTTTAATCAAGAATAGCGATCAGGGCAATATTGATATAAAAAGATGGTTAGGACGAACGTTATCAATTTCAAAGAAATTTATCGAATTGGCAGTTCAAAGTAGTAAAGTCTCAAATAAGAAAGTTAGAGACCTGACTTCAGTTGAACTAAAGAACTTGTTCGAAGAATTGACCTCATTAATAAGAAATATTTCAACCGGTATTGGACATGACCCATGCATTATTTTAGATGATGAGAATAATCCTGCAGACGTAAGCCCGATAACTCCATCCGATGTTCCGCTTGATCATATTAGAAAATATAGCTTGTACACTGATGCAATTGATGAATTCTTAAACTATTCTGTTTTACATACCAGTTCATCGAGAAACTCCGAATTAGAAAAACAGATCGAATCATTAGAACATGATTTGAATGAACAGAAAAAAGCTAAAGACTTAGTTATTGCAAAATCAAACAAGCTCAGAGAATTTGCCAATCTACTTATGCAAGAGACTGACGGGGTGTTGAATCCAGGAAAACACTCGATTGCAAAATTACTTCATGCTTCTGATGCTAAAATTTTGAGCATAAAAGGGAAAGATTATCTAGAGATTGTAGATGAAAAAATAGCTATAGATATAGGGAATTCTAACATCCCAAAAATTTCTTCCTTGCTATTTAATGTCGCAAAGGACATGGAAAGAGGATTGATTACCATAGAGAATTCCCATTCAAAATTGCTTGAACAAATGGACAAAATTCAAAAACAGAAAAACAAAAAACCATTATCAGAAATTAAGATTTTGACTAATAAGGAATGGTATGAAAAATATCGATGGTTTCTTACAACTGACGATGTGTTGACTATAGGCGGCAGGGATTCATCGTCAAATTCAGTACTTATAAGAAGACATCTTACAGAAAATGACTATGTTTTTCATGCAGAGGTTAATGGTTCTCCATTCTTTATATTAAAGAACGCTAATAACAAGACCAGCGCGGATCTGTCACAAAGTATCATTGAAACTGCTCAGGCTACTGTATCTTTTAGTAGGTCCTGGAAGGATAATCTTTCTTCTGCTGATGCGTATTGGGTCTATCCTACTCAGGTAAAAAAAGGCGCACCTACAGGTCAGTATCTTCCAAAAGGGGCATTTATAATTGAAGGCAAGAGAAATTTTGTAAAAAATTTGGAAATAAAGCTTGCAATTGGTTTGTCTTTTATTGAAGACCGACCATTATTTATTGTTGGACCTTTCTCTGCAATCTTGAAAAGATCTATATATTTAAGAAATATGATGCCATCTGGCTTTGATGTTGTAAAGGCTTCAAAAAAGATAAAATCTGATTTTGTAGATTACTCTATAAAAAATGAATATCCTGAACGCTTGATAAACCATCTAAAGCATTTGTCAATAGATGAAATAGTAAGAATCTTGCCTGTAGGTCAATTCAAACTATTGCCTATTGAAAAAGGCGAGTTAAAATATGATTTCAATAATTTCTTACCAAAGTAATTAAATTCAAACATTGATGGGTACGAATCAAAATACGAATAGAAAAGTAATTAAATTCAAACTCTGAAGATTTGATGTGTCTAAAGATATTAGAGATGAAACTACTGCCATGACCACTCGTGTATTAGTTAGTGATGTCATGAATAGCCCTATAGTTCATGCAGGACCAAACGATGACCTTGTCACGATTTCAAAACTTATGACTAATGCAAAAATTGGAAGCATTGTTATTTTAGATAACGATAAACCGCTTGGAATAATTACTGACTGGGATATTGTTTCCAAAGCAATAGCTGCCGGTTCAATCCCTTCTGATATCAAAGCTTCGGATATAATGAACCAGTTAATTACCATCACTGGAGAGGAAAGTATTACATCCGCTGCCAGACTTTTACGACAACATGGAATCAAGCGTTTGGGAGTGACCCATAAAGGTAATTTAGTCGGAATTATTTCGGTGTCTGATGTTCTTGCCGTTACACCGGAATTATTTGATGTAGTTTCTGAAAAATCGCTACTTATAAGAGGCGAGATTGGACGTTCTCCACGAAATATTTCTGGATATTGCGATGAATGTGGTGAATGGTCTGATTTTCTACTTTATGCAGATGGTTCTTACACCTGTGAAGTTTGCAGAGGGGAGTGACACAGGTTGGCAAGCATATTTTGATCATAAAGTATCACACATTTAGTTACGAATAACACTTTTCATCTGCATATGAATGAATTAGCGATCGTATCATAGGACGTTCAACCTTTTTTCAGATCATTTTGGAAAAAAACCAAAAGACATCATCTCTCTCTTTTCAATTCATAGTCTTCTTCTTGATGTTTATGTTCTATTTAATTAATTCATTAGTGGTTATGGATCGTGCACAATATTGACATTTCAATAGTATATTTTTTTTGTCAATTATTTCGATTTTCGAACTCAATCCTTCTTCGGTGTTTGTAATGCATCTTAAATTAGGACATTTAAAAAAACCTATTATCTTATCAGGAAGCTGAATTCTTCTCTTTTCGGTTAACTTGTAATCTTTAATTATATTGATGGTTGCATTAGGAGCAATTAATGCTAGCTTGTCAGTTTCTTTCTTTTCCAAAAACTTGTTTTCTACTTTTATGATATCTTTTTTTTTCTGTTTAACACTTGGTACGTTTAAAGCTACTGTTATTACATTCCCCTCTTGACCTGTAATATTTAATATGTTAAGAACAAGCAGCGCTCTCGGAGATTCTATATGATCAATGACGGTACCGTTTCTTATTCTTCTTACCAAAAGTTGATTGAATTCTGACATACGTATACAGATACATTAGTCTATTTTCTGTTTTTTCTATATTACTATTATTTATTCATCCTGCTATTTGGTTTTATTTTTTTTCATATATTGTGTTTTCATTTCTTCAACCCAGGAATCCTTCTTCTTGTAAATTTGTTTTTTACTCCTTGGTTTACATTCACTCAACAGATAAGAACAAAGAATTGGAAAATAGACCGATGTATCGCCATAAACTATTACATTTCCTTTGTGCGAAGTTTTAATCTTCCCCCAACTTTTACCCTCTTGCAATGTCGCTCCTGATAGACCCCCAGTATCGGGTCTCGCATCAGTGAGCTGGATTATGAAATCATGTCCTCCTTCCTTGATTTTTAAAATTTGGTACAGGGCTGGACCGGTCTGCTGAAAAAAGTTCTTAGGCACTCCTCCACCCAACTCTAATCCACCTGATACATTACTTTTCCATAAGATTGCTGTTGATTCTGCGATATCTTTTATAGGATTGATTGCTGTCTTTCCATCCAGCATTGAAGGTAGCATGTTCAATCCGATTGAAGAATCGCTGAGTGCTGGCATATAAATAGGGACATTAGATTTGTATGCTGAGACCATAAATGATTTGTCAGGCGCCTTGGATTTTTCAGCAGCTTCTTTTCCTATCAAATAAGATAGATCAGCAGTTGAGCTATTTGTCAGGTCGATATGGTTTTGGTATATATTTTGAATATTTTTTTGAATTATTGTATCCTGGGATTGAAGGGTACCATATTCTTTTATATATACATCATAAATTCTTACGATTTGTTTCGAATATAATATATCATCATCCACATCAAAATGGCCTTGCCTAACGGGTAAGTCATATGCAAAGTGTAAATCATGATAGGCATTTGCACCTGTTGTAACAATCCAATCTACAAAACCGTTATCTATCATACTTGATATAATCTTCCCAAATCCTATTGGAGTTAATGCTCCCGCTATAGTCAAGCAAATTGTCGCATCAGATTCTACCATTCTTTTCATTATGTCTGCAGCCTCTGCTAGTCTCCTTGCATTGTATCCTGTATTTCTGAATAAATCTATCAATTCTGATATATTCATATTAGCAAAGATTTCCGGGGGGTCAATTTTTTTCCCTGAAAAACTATGTCGGTTATAGCTCAATCCCTTTGATCTAGATCGAACTTATTATAATTGTAATCTAACTAAACAACATCAAGTAAAGCATATAATTTAAAGTAATTTATTAATGTGAAAATATTTACATCATTTTATTGAGACAAATCAAAAAAAAGAATGTTGATGTTAGAGATAGTCCGAATTATTTATTCAAAGATGTACGGGATTATTCTATAAACCAAAGAACATCGATAAACCAGATTTTAAAAAATATGGCTGATTCCGGTGGATTTGAGGGAAGGCACTTGGCTAATGGCGTTGAAATACTCAAAAATATGCTAAATGAAAAAAACTGTACGAAGTTCATATCATTTGTCGGTGCCCTTATTTCTACGGGGAACCGAGGTATCGTACGCGATATGATAAAGAATAAGATGTTTGATTGTATTATCACAACATGTGGTGCATTAGATCACGATATTGCTAAATCTTTTTCCTCATATTATGAAGGTGATTTTAGATTAGATGATCAATTTCTACTAAAGAAAGATATTCATAGATTAGGCAACATATTGATACCAAACAAGAATTATGGACCTCTTATTGAAAATAAAGTTCAATCTTTTTTGCAAAAACTGTACGATAGTTCAAAATCTTCGCGGGAATTGGCCCCATCTGAAATAATTAGATATATTGGAAGTCACTTAAACGAATCTTCCTTCTTATACTGGGCTTTTAAGAACAATATTCCTGTATTTGTTCCTGGAATTGTTGATGGAGCGGTGGGTAACCAGATTTGGTTATTTAATCAATCTCATAAAGATTTCAAAATTGATATACTAAAAGATCAGACAAAGTTATCTGAGATAATTTTTGATGCAAAAAAGACTGGAGCTTTCATGTTGGGAGGAGGACTTTCAAAACATCATACTCTTTGGTGGAATCAATATAGAGGTGGACTGGACTATGCGGTATATATTACAACAGCATCTGAATGGGATGGAAGTCTAAGCGGAGCTCCAGTTGCCGAGGCTATATCTTGGGGAAAGGTTACTGCACAAGCTAAGCAAATTACAATTCATGCAGATGTAAGCACCGTGTTACCCTTCATTTACCACGGATTGATATCAAAATAAAAAAATGTTCTTCTTAGATGGAGGTTGGAGGTTGGTCTATTGAAGGACGATCTTATTGATTCGAGCTGAATTGGGATCTTCTGGTTGATCCATTGCATTAGTAGTTGAATTTGCAATTTTGTCAACAATTTCTAACCCTTCTGTTACTTTTCCAAATACTGTATATTGATTATCCAAAAATTTTGAATCATTTAATACAATAAAGAACTGTGAACCAGCACTATTAGGATCATTTGTTCGAGCCATTGATAATATTCCTCTTTCATGAGGTATGTTGTTGAACTCTTGATTTATTGTGTACCCTGGACCTCCAGTGCCCCATGTATCATTGCTACTGTTGCCATTTTTTGTATTTGGATCTCCAGCCTGAATAACGAAACCAGGTACTATCCTGTGAAATACTACTCCATCGTAAAATCCTTTGCTAGCCAGATCTTGGAAGTTCTTGACGTGATTTGGTGCTACATCAGGATAAAATTCAATTTTTATTGGACCTTGAGTAGTTTCAATAGTTGCTGTGTTATTTGTGGTAGTAGTCATACTATTGTTTGATGATGTATTGTTGATATTATTTAAAACATTAGATTCTAAAATCAAATTTGAGGTGCCATTTGCCAGACTGCTAGCTAGGGTAGTTATATTGGAGGGGGATGTGCCATTTGCCAGACTGCTAGCTAGGGTAGTTATATTGGAGTGGGATGTGCCATTTGCCAGACTGCTAGCTAGGGTAGTTATATTGGAGGGGGATGTGCCATTTGCCAGACTGCTAGCTAGGGTAGTTATATTGGAGGGGGATGTGCCATTTGCATTGGTTGCTTTGAAATCGTGATTCACTTTGTACACCAGCACTCCAAAAAATAATCCTGGATCATCACTTTCGAAACTCTTTGAAGCATATACCAGTGATAGTGGTTCTGAAGTGTTACCTTTTGGATACTTTATGTCCTTAATGTAAAAGGGTATCGCATTAGGCTGGTATGTTGGTGATAATGTTCCAGTACTTGGATTGTAGAATCCAATAGTTTGAAACGGCATCATTTTCCCCAAAAGCGAATCCCAGTACTTTTGTTTTGGTGTATCTCCATTAGATTCAACATATTCTGATTCATTAAATCCACCTATTCGAATAAACCAATGCTTTTTACTTTCATCTCCACCACTTCCTAATACATATAGAGGACTTGGATTGGCAGGATCCAAAGAAGGCAATTTTTGTCCAACCACATATATCAAAATATAGTCTGATTTCAAATCATTAGCAATTTTCCATCCCTTTTCTTCAGGACTAATGAACATTTTTGCTATTGTTTCTATTCTTGTTTGATTAATTGTTGCATTATCTGCAATGGATGTTCTATTTCCTAATGTTGTTATCCAATATCCGTAATCCCACCATGCTGTTACTACTGAATCAACTGGTGTATTCTTGGACATCCAATCTAATGTTTCAATCCAGTCGTCAGTTGTTAATCGATAATTAGTACCTCCATTAGCAATGGATGTAGGAACATCTGCAGAAGTTATCCAATTTGTGTTACTATCGTAAACCATGGGAATAGATAACATTACTATCAAAATGGCCGCGAATCCTGCATATGGTAAAAATTGTTTTTTGAGTTTCATGTTCTTTTGCGCTTTTGCTCCGCTCTTATTTGAAGTTGTTAGTGTTTGCTCCGCTTCTGTCCTGATCGACGTTATGGCTCTAATTGACTGATAAATTCCTATACTTGATAATATGATTATGCTAATAGATGCAAATACCAAAAGCCTTGCAAATGTTGCACTAATATAAATTCCCGTAAGCCCTATTATCAATGCAAAAATCATATTGGTATTATTTTTATTCTTAAATGATAGCCAAATTCCTAGACCCGCAAAAATGATCAGAATTGAAAACTGTCTAAAATAGTCTACTATCGTAGGTGTGAAATGTTCTGCAACAGATTCTACTAGTTTGTTCTCTGACGAAAGGAATGGGTTTATTGCATTGAGATATCTAAAGGAAGGTACTTTGTAAAAGCCTCCAACCACTATAGACATTCCTATTATTACAAAAATTCCTAGAATTATTGCAGTTTTTAAAGTCGCCCTTCTCTCAGAACTTTTTAACCTTACTACGGTAGTGACTAATAGGAATAGCGAGCTAGTAATTAACAATAAACCTGGTAATCCAAGAACGAATGACATGCCTGGCCTCGGAAAAGCACCTGCAACTAAGATAACTGAAGCCGTAAAAAGAACTGCCACTATTAAATTATTTTTGAGATCTTTGGAAACAAACCCAAGGACTATTATAAAGATACCAATAGGGATTACGAAATATTGAGCTCCACCCCAGGAGGTTACTGCAAGTCCAATTAAGATTCCTCCAAAAATTGCTTTGGGGATCAAAAATTTGTATTTTTTATCCTTTAGGGCAGATAAGAACAGATATGTGCCTCCTAATCCATAAAAAAGACCTAGTGGCTCTGACTTAAACCAACCCAGGTTTCCCCTTTGAATTATTGCAGGACTCACTGCAAAGAAAAGTGATGAAATTAATCCCGGAATGGTGCTTCCGGTTATAGCTCTTACTACCAAGAACATAAGTACGGTGGATGCAGATCCTATGACTACTGGAAACCATATTGTAAAATCCATCAAAGACATGTTCATACCAAAAATTTTGTAGAGCGTGGCAGCAGTTAGGTGTAAGCCAGACTGCGATGTTTCAGCAATTTCTCTACCATCTGGAAACCATGACTTGTAGTCATGCCATTCAAGATATGGTCCATATCCATTATTTACTATATATTCTGTAGCTCTAAAATCAAAAAAAGGATCAAATTCATTCAAATAAAATCCATATTTGATTGGGTATGCTCTAAGGATGAATGCAATGCTAAATGCTAAACATAATACTGCGATTATAAGAAGATATTTAGTTGTTCTACGACTCTTCTCTGATTTTAATAACTCTCTTCCTGCCATTACCTACACGTTTATTATGATTTTTTAAACTTTATTTAATATTTAATCATTCTTAGTGATGATGTTATTAATTATGCCGGATTATTCAATTTCCATTATTGCAGTTTTACAAATATTCACATCTTTGCAAAAATCTTCTGCGTCCTTGACTGTTCCTACAATAGATCCATAATGCATCGGTATCGCTATTTTTTTGGGCTTTATTAACTCATTTGTGGCTTTTCCGGCTTCCTTTGCGGTCATTACATAAGTACCCGAAACAGGCACAAATAAAATATCTGGGTTTACATTTTCCATTTCTGGAATAATATCTGTGTCACCTGTATGGTATATTTTCAAGTCATTTATATTTATGATAAATCCTATTTTTTCATCCTTTTTCGGATGAAATTTTTTGTCGGTATTGTATGCCTCTATACCTCTTATTTCCATATTTCCAACCGTCCTTGCTTCCTTGGGTTTTAAGGGAATTATTTCATTCACTTTGTAATTCTTTTTTAATACTTCCACGCATTCATGAGAGCAAATAATTTTCGTATTTTCGTTTATCACATTATTAATATCCTCTATACTTAAATGATCAAAATGATTATGAGAAATCAAAAGTATATCTGCATCACTCTTGCGAGCATATGTTGGAATTAATTTATAGGGATCAACATAAATTTTATTACCATTCGCTTCAATTCTAAATCCATCATGTCCATTCCATCTTATTTCAATCCCTTCAATATTCATCATTATATAAAGAAAGTAATCAGGAATAATTTAAATTTGACCTGACTTTGGAATGTACAAAAATAATCCTATTGCTTTTTAATGTGAATACATCAACTCCTTTTTTAAGGGCCCTTTTAATTAAATTCTTGTCTATCGTTGCTAATGGGAGTCTTTTATCTACTGAGATATTTAATAAAATGGAATCGACGGTTGAATTGGCTTGTGTTATTTCTAACTTATTGAGTTCATCGTTGTCTAAATACTTGAAATCTCCTTTTTTTATCCGATCATTTATTATTTTTAATGAAAGACTGGCAATTTTTGATCTCTTTATTCCTGCTGTTATTTCTAACTGTGCTAGTTCATTAATCGTTTCTGGATGGATGAGCCATACAAGTTTTCCAAATCTAGATTCTAGAGCGTCCCGGTTTTTGACCGGATCATAGCATAAAACCATTAAAAAACTAGTGTCAGAAATAACCTCCATCTTGATTTATACAGCTATTCCTGCACCTATCAATCGCCATCGATCTGCTATTCTCCGGCTTAAAGCTACTCTGCTTTGGGGCATCAAACATATCGGTTTCTTTATTTTTACCTCGATCTTCTGATTTTTTGAATTCGTAACATTTCCTATCGTAACCGCTGTTCCTATATTCAATCTTAAATTTTCCTTGGTTTTGATTGGTTCAACCTTGACTAAATCCTGTGTTCCAACCGCGGTATCGAATAAATTAATGTCAATTGAAATTTCATCGACAACTGGGGGCAATGAATTCGGTTTTCCAACCACTGCACCTATCAATGAATCACTTTTAATAAATGACGGGTCCAGTTTTGAACCTATTGCGACCAATCCACCTGGCTTCACTTTATCTACCAATCCTGCACCAGTAGCTAGTGACCCTACCTCAGAAAAAATAGGTTCATATTTGTTCTTCTTTTCATTGTAAATTCCAGGTAAAATTTCTATTTCACTACCTGTTTCAAATTCACCTTGAATTAAAGCCCCTCCTAAAACACCTCCTTTGATGTTTTTAATGGGTGTACCTGGTTTGTTGATATCAAAAGATCTTAATATATGCATTATACCATTTTTATTGTGAATTCTTTCTGGCGTGGGAATGTATTTTTCAATGTATTCAATTAATACATCGATATTTGCCTTGTGTTGTGCAGATATGGGAATTATTGGGGCATTTTCAGCTACACTTCCCTTTACAAATTCTTTTATTTGGTTATAATTTTCTACTGCATTTTCTTTTTCAGTTAGATCGACTTTATTTTGTACGATTACAATATTTTCAATCCCTAATACCTGTAATGCTAATAGATGTTCTCTAGTCTGTGGTTGGGGGACTTTTTCATTAGCTGCAACAACTAATATTGCGCCATCCATAAGAGCACCTCCGGAAAGCATGTTAGCCATCAAACTTTCATGACCAGGCGAGTCAACGAAACTTACTACTCTTGATAATTGTGCTTCAGAATTACATATACCACATTTAGGTTGAACAGAATAATTTGATGGAGGTTGACAATTGGGACATTTATAAAAGGCGGCATCTGCATAACCCACTTTAATCGTAATTCCTCGTCGAAGCTCTTCACTATGACCGCTTGTCCAAACTCCTGTTATAGCTTCAATAAGTGTAGTTTTACCATGATCTACATGTCCTGAGGTACCTATGTTTATACATGGTTGATAACCATATTTTTGAATATACCACTCAGGTAAAGTATCCTTCCAGTGCAATATCTGTTGTATTTTTTCTTTCAAATATTAATTTACTTAAAGTAATAAAACAGATAATTATGAAATGAAGATAAGAGAAATATTTTTTGAATTTATTTAGTTACCTGGGCTTCTTCTTGTGTTGAAGTTTGTTGTTCTTTTTCAGGCAATGTCGCATCAATCAGTCGACAATTTAATTGATAAATTTCCTCTGTGATCATATTCCCTCTAACCAATTTTCTTTTTCTTTCTCCAGGTGCTAGATTTCGCATTCCGACTCCCTTAGTCATGAGGACATATTTTTTTGTAGCCCCGTGTAGATCTGATCTCATAGGTGTACCTGATTTGTCGCTCCCGCCGGTTAACTTTATTTTCCCTTCCTTAAATCCCAAAATAGATGATTCTAATATGTCTCCAAGCTTAGAACCTAATAGTGGTTGAGCACTCTTATCCTTCAACTCTTGACTAGTGCTTTTACCTTTTGAATCTGAAATAACTACTTTAAATTCTACCAAAGTCTTTAATAGATAAATTTTCAGCCTTAATTAATCTTGCTAAAAATTGCATTCTTCCTTATAGTCCCTTGTTCGGTTCCAAGAAATTTTCACTTTAAACTTGTATTTCTTGTACAACAAACTAATCGCATTCAGGTTATTTTTTAGATCACCTAGAATCCTCCCTTATCCCAACTTGATTGAAAATTATCTGCTAAAGTAACAGCTTTTTCTTTCATTTGTTCAATATACTCATCGTAATCTATTTCCATTCCACATTTTTCACATTTTATCTTATTCTTTTCAATATCAAAATTTGCCTTGTTGTTGCAATTTACACATCTGGCATCCATGGAAAACATTGATAGTTGAATTCTTAAATATTTTTACACTAATCTTTGAAAACCAATTGAAGTAAACAGTTAGTTGATAGATTAATTGGCAGACTGATTGACTAATTGTTTAGCATGATCATGTCAAACCTTAAAATCAAATTCTATATCATGGAAAACCAAAAATATTGACTAATGCATCTATTTAATCTGGTTGAAAATTAAAGAATTATTGAATGGAAATATAGTTGGCTCTGGATCCGATTATCTAGTTATTCAAAAGGAAAGAAAACGGTATTATATAGAAATTCTTCCACCTACTTTAAAGGAATTGAAGAATTCATCTACACCATATGGTTCTCAAATCGACTAGGTTAAACATGTAATATACAATGGGCATGAATAACGATTAAATCAAATAAGATATTAATTAAAGTATTTGATGCCGAATAAATCTGCCTCCACCGTCTTAGATTCTACCGAAGACAAAATAAGAGTAGAAGTTGAAGAATTAAAGAGGGATAGCTCTCCATCAACAACAAAGCTAGAAAAGTATAAAATTATTTATAATAAGAAGGCAGAATCCGAATTTTTTGTGGATAATTCCGCATTAGCTGGGTTTACCGGTGAACGTATCTTATACATGGCCATTAGAGAACTGATAGAAAACTCTTTGGACTCTTGCGAAAGTTTTTCGATTCTGCCGTCTATTAAAGTTTCATTAAAAATTTTTGATCAAGCTAATGATTTATGGATGTTGGCGTGTGAAGACAATGGAACCGGGATAAATTCAGATAAACTACCTATAGCAGTTTGCTCTTTTCTAACTTCTGCCAAATACATGGAGAAACAGCAAAGGGGACTCTTTGGAGTTGGTTTGAAAATGGTGGCGGCTTTTTCTACAAAGGATACCGATTTTCCAATAAAAGTATGGAATAAATCAATTGATGAACAGGATGAATATTATTTTGAGTTAAGAACTGATATCGGAACCAATAAACCTATTGTATTGTCAAAAAAATTGCTGCCTAAACAGCACTCTCGTATTCAGGACACATCTGGTTTTAGGATAGAAGTAATTTTAAGGGCAAAGTTAGTACCTATTACTAAGAACAAAATTTATGAGTATGTTTCTGAAACGAGTATTGTAAATCCATATTCATCTATAACCTTTGAAACTGATGATGGCATATTTCAATTTAATAGAAGGACATCAATAATGCCTAATCCGGCACAAGAAATCTTGCCCCACCCTTCCGATATGGATCTAAAAACCTTAAAAAAAGCGATTTCTAAATTTCAAACTCAAAAAATGTCTTTACCAAAAATTTTAAGTTCGTCTTTTCAAAAGCTTTCTTATGAAAAGGCAAAGGATATTGTTACTAATACTGGATTATCCTTAAAGACCCCTACTGGTGATTTTAGCGAACATGATCTTATTAAAATTGTAAACATTTGCAAAAAAACCAAATTCCAGAATCCAAATACAGATCATTTGAGCCCTATTGGACAAGAAGTTCTCACAATAGGAATGATGTCCGAATATACCATTGTTTCAAATAAAGGGAATGATACTACAGGAGTAACGGTTACCGTCCCCTCCTTCCCTCCCACCTCCCCTACCACCCCCGCCCTTGCCACAGCTGAAAAACCTATTCTTAATAATACCAATTCTAATCCTCAAGTGACCAATGATACTGTTACTGCATCAACTTTTGAATCAGTACAAAATGACGAAACAAGACCAACACCATTCAAAAATAGTCTATTAAAATCAAATTTTTCAGTTAAAGTCCTCAAGCCTGTACTTACCACTTATACATCAAGAACATGTGTCATAAATAATAGGCCCACAGTAGTAGAAACTGGTTTGGCTTATGGTGGTGATATTCCATCATTCAAGTTATATCGTTTTGCTAATAAGATTCCTCTATTGTACGATGAAGGGTCCGACGTTGCTAGAGAGGTTATATCAGAAGTAGAGATTAACAAGATGGGGATCACTAAAAAACAAGCAAAGGAACAATTTTCCGTCAACAAAGAATCCAAAAAAGATAGAGTCATTGAGGTTTTACCATTACATATTTTTTTCCATATTTGTTCGACCAAAATCCCTTACAAAACCGCCGGAAAAGAGAGCATTGCTTCAGAAGGCGAACTGAAATACTATATGAAATCATGTCTATCGGAACTATATAGGAAATTAAGTACACAAATACGAAAAGAGCTCAAATTAAAGGAGGCAGAAAATAAGATCAGATTATATAAACACTATCTGCCATTCATAGTCGATTCAATAAATGAATCACTTGGTAGTAAAAATTCAAAATTAAACGAATCGTTTACTAGATTGATTGAAAATCATTTATCCAAAAAACCACAAATAGACATAGGCGACGCTTCTTCTGCTGATTCTACTTTGCCCGTTCAAGCATTTGAAAAAATGGATCTTGCAGGTACAGATCTAGAGCCGGACATACAGGAGCCCCAAAAGACCAAAGATACCCAAAAGACCAAAGATACCCAAAAGACCAAAAATATGGTCCCTTCTAAACAAACCCAAAAGACCAAAAATACCCAAAAGACCAAAGATACCAAAGATACCAAAGATACCAAAGATACCAAAGATACCAAAGATACCAAAGATACCAAAAATATGGTCTCTTCTAAACCAAACTTGAACAAGCTAGAAAGTAAGAAAAAGGACAATAAAAAAGTCGATCCTATCTTAGCTGGCAAATTAACTAAGGTTGATCCTACAAGAAATGTTACTAAATATAAAAAACCCAAAGGAACAAACAAGAAATTAATCATCAAAGAACAGGACACTACAAATAAGAAAAACAAGAGTCTCACTATAAAAACAAATGTTAACAGGACAAAAATGAATAAATCCCCTAAAAATGCTCCAAATCAATCTAAAACCAAAGAAGTTCAATCAACGATAGATTTCTATAGTAAAAGGGTAAATAAGGGTAAAAAGAAGTAAATAATCTATCTATTGTCTATTGCAAAAAAACAAGAATTTGTGACTATCATAAAAAGGATTATGAGAAAAATATCTGACGATGTAATCAAGCAAAATCAAATGCCTATCTTGGATTTACCAAAAATAGGATATGATAATACTGTTTGGTCCGATGAAAAAAGAATGCTTACAACAGGTGACAAAAAAGTTGAAGTTAGTCCCGATAGTGTAAAGAAAATACCCACTTTTGCTCAATATTTGGTCATGGCCAATGCGGTAAAAAAACTACTTGATGAAGATATGGAAAGTACTATTCGAG
>Ga0310895_10000122_pt1 | contig 15849 bp, 15 predicted proteins | sample C0D4metaG_FD_203912 | JGI IMG/M metagenome (GOLD analysis project Ga0310895, IMG submission 203912) | Lab incubated soil microbial communities from West Virginia University Organic Research Farm, Morgantown, WV, United States - C0D4 | ecosystem: Environmental > Terrestrial > Soil > Agricultural... | reverse complement strand
GAAGGTCATCTAACGCTTGGAACCTGGCAACAGATAGTGTTGATAGAGATGGATACAAGATCGAGGGAACGCAAAATCATATTACAAGTAATAGGTGAATAAGCATAGCTTGCACCATGACGATAATAATGATTCCCTGATTAATGACTGATCGTATTTAATTATATGACAATAGTAACAGGTATGGAAGTTAATACCAGAATTTTTACCTTCTACAAGACATTTATTTTTATTCCATGTAAAAACAAATAGAATAACAAAATAGTTCGTTTTAAAACATCACGTGCAAAAGAGAACCACTTCTATAGAACCGCTACCTGCACAAACTCTTGTTCATACCGTTTTGATAAATTACTTGAAATTAAAAGAATAATTAATTCTGCCTTCGTCATTATTGTTATTTAACTCTTTTACCTACCCAACCCAACCCCTACCTATGTTCCCATAAAACATATCTTTATTGCAAGCTTCTTGCAGGATGAATTATGATTAAATGTTTTTTCAGTAAACTCTGCTAATTTATTATTACATTTGATTTAGTTTCAACATGATCTAAAATATCATCTTTCAGTGGTGGATCTAGAATATTACCTACAACATTAACAGGAGAATATGCCAATATTTTCCCATCTTTACTTATGGGTGTTGGACCGAAGAATAAACATAAGGCTTTACCTTCAGGCCAATATGCAACATCCAGTTCATTAACTTCCGTCTTTGCATTTTCTTCCTCTTTAACATCGATTTCTGTTGGATCTGTATAAAGCTCATCTCCCCATCTGTTAATTTTGACTTTGACCGGCAGATGGTCAAGTATTGCTTTAAAAGTCTTTGGAGAAAATGAACTGTCCAATTCGAGTCTGATATTTTTATTATCAAGGTCTGAGAAAACAATAGTAATGATCTTTTTCATATACTAAATAAACTAACGCAAAAGTTGTATTCAAATATGTATCTATCCCAATTCTTCATTTAACAAGAACAATTTTTTAAAATTATTAATATTATTAGCCGGATTAATCGTGCTCACTCACAGCTATTTTTATTATCGTTAAATACTATTTTATACATGTCAGTTTACTCAAGTATCCATTACAGGAGTATCGAGACGTCAATTCATTAAATGAGGTATGTTATGACGACATATATCCTATGAGGTGCTTTTCCTGCCTCATTTCTATCTTACTATTGGTTCTTTTATTCTAATCGCCAATAGATTTTTGGTTTTTTCCAGAACTAAAAATGGCCAACTCCGACTCTGACAAAAGGCTACATTTACTAAGATACCGATGTGATCTATGTTTATCCGAGATGCAGAAATAATTACGATATTTATTTGTATATCAATAGTTAAAGGAATATTTATTTAATTACAGATCCCATACACCTCATGGATTCGAAACCCACCGGATCCATTTTAAATCACCATTCATCAAAATAAATAACTAATCCATCTAACAAGACATAACAGCTAGTGATAACCTGATTCTGTGACTAATTTTAAATGCAATGCGGATTAATTATTAATAGAGATTATTTGTTTACAGAAAAAGAAATAGAATATATTAAATCACAAAGACTTGCAAGAATAGCCACGTCTTCGATCTCTCCTTCAAATGTTGAAAGTAGTCAACCAGATGTTGTCCCAGTAGGCTTTGATTTTGATGGCGAGTATTTTTATGTTGGTGGAATAAATATTCTAAAATCTACGAAATATAAGAATGTAATAAAGAATAACAAAGTTGCATTAGTGATTGATGATTTAAGAAGTATAAATCCATGGGACCCACGAGGTATTAGAATTTATGGATTAGCAGACACGGTTGACCGGAAAGAAGGCTACATGTCTAACACAGATCATCCACAATCTCGATATATAAGAATAAGACCTACAAAAAAATGGAGTTGGGGAATAGAAGAACCTGTTTTTGTAGAAGGCAAATTTAATGTAAAGAAATCGAGTATTGATGGATGAAAAAATACTATACTGTTATATCAAATTTTAATTTAATAGATAGTATTAAAGAATCCCCTTCAAAGACCGATTTAGTACTGAAGCCCACCAGGCCCGTTTGATATCTCTCTTGACTTTCAGCTCAGTAGTGAGTTCGTTTTCCTTATCCAAGTTCATATATTTTGGTGCTAGATAATACTTTCTTTATTAAACAAATATGAACCTAATATAAAATTACTTGTAGTAATACCTTAGAAATATAACGTCTAACCGCTTGGTTCATCAGAAAATACTGACAGGTGGAATTAGTCTGATGATCGGACTAAGTTATAACTGTTAATTTGAATTTCTAAAAAAATGATAGTGAAAATTGTTGGGATGGGTAATCTCATATTATTTGCTATTCTTTCTTTTATATTTCCTTCATCAAACTTGAAGAGAACATGATTAGTACCCTTCCATGAGGACAAATCAGTCTTCAATCAATACCTAGTTTGCACCTGAAGGAACAAATGGAGTCTGAGCTTCCTTACAAATTGTCGGGCCATCATGCAGTGTGTCAAAACAATTAACATCAGTTATGTTAGAAGTAGACTTTTTTTTACAGGAAGAATCCTCGTCTGCTGTTGAACTAATTGGTGAATTTGGAAACGCACATTCATCCTCTGGCATTGGTTGTCCTTGAATTTGAATTGGTGAAGCAATCAAGGGAACAGTTGTCATAAACAAAGTCATCAAATACAAAAAATAAAATAGTCTTTTATTTGGCACACACTATAGATCTAAACCTATTTTATAAGATTTGCTATTGGTTTTGAATATTTCCTTATATCATAGTATAAATTAAATCAGTGATTAAAAACCAAAATAGATCTTGTTTGGCATTTAACAATAATAATAATTCCATTGTCTTTGGGGACCATTATGAATACCTATTCATAATAAAGCAATCAATTCGTGGTAAATAATATGAATGATCAGTATTCAAATGCAAAGTCGATTGACAAATTCTTTTTTAATGATTGACACGTATTATCTATCCGTTCCCCATTATGAAAGCATTAAAAAAATCAAGCACTCGACATGTAATATATCCATTACTAAACTCATCTATCTTGTCTTTTCCCGAAGAAACATATTTTTAGAGTACAATAAACAATAATATATTTTTCAAATATCCAAATTATTAGAAAAAGAGGAAACATATATGTTTGATGACGAAAAAGCTTGCAGAATATCTTGTTGATGAAAAATTCAAGAAATTAGAAAAGGTGTAAATAAGACTCAAAAGAATTAGTTATCTATTTTGTCGAAAATAGAAATATTGGAGATTATTACTTTAGAAGGGCTATACCTAGTTTTTCAATATCCACTCAAAACATTCGCAACCTGAAACTTCTGAAGTATTAATAACCCGGAATCCAAACTGTTCAACTAATTCATCTACAAGGTTTTGGCAGCTATCCTTGGAGATGAGCTCATTAGATTCGTTTGATCGTATTATGACTGTCTGATTTGGTAGGGTCGTGTCCCCGAAAACTACGCATGGCGATTGAGGTTGCTGCGTAGATGGCGGAGGAGGAAGAGAGGAAAATCCGATCTGATTTGCTGACGGAACAAAGGTTAAAACAGACATCAAACCCACCATTATTACCACCTTAAAAGTTTCTTTATTTTTTGATAACATCTACTTAAATTCTAAGTAATAATCATCTATATATTAATTCTCTATGAACATATAGGATTTAAGGTCCATCATACAACACATGAATTTATTAAATAAATTTGATGTTAATACCTATTATTAAGCAATAAAATAATGTGTATATACGCATGAGTCTATACCATTTACAAGATTTATGAAATATCGTTACCAATCCTTGAGTGTTATACAATCATCACAACCAAATTATCAGTGAGACAGTAATTCCCTGGTTTTGCAACACTTACAATGTATGTAGACACCAAACTAGTTGTGAATTGAAAAAATGTTGGCAATCTAAGATGGTGAAATCAGTGAAGACTCTTAAGGAATTGCAAACCAATACCAAGAACAATCATCACAATTAGACTCAAATTACAATTGTAAATTAATTGAGATGGTAAGTCAGATTGAGATAGAAGTATTTGCCTAGGTGTTGACAATCTCTTTTGCATAATTAGAAAGTATATAAAGAATTTCCCAATTTTTAAACAGATTAGACCCCATTCTAAAGGATTGATATCATCCTGTATCCCCAGGTCCCGTTTATAACTAATATTAAAATATTAACATATAGGTTAAAGAAATGCTCTAAGGCAATAATCATTTTTGTCAATTTACCGTCATGACAGTTCCTCAAGAAGAGGATCTATATATTTTGTCCAACCGAGAGATAGATTAAGGATCTTTTCGTAGATAATCCATTGAGTATTCCAAATCTGTTATTTGTACTCACTTAAATTACGTCAGATAGGTCCAAACTAAGTTGGACAGTGATCTCTATTCTCTTATGTTACTATTCATTTGATTTTCATCAAACTATCCGATCGCTTGGATTTACACAATTCATCCAAACAAAAAAGTTCTTTTGAATCATTAACGTCTATGTGTTTGTAAATTGAAAAATAAAAGAACAGGTCATGAGATTCATCTAAAGAAGCATCCAGTGGGATCGGTAAAAGTGGAAGACTTTGAATTAGTAAATGTGGAAGTTCCAGATCTCAAAGAGGAGGGTGATTTTTTGGTTCGAAATATTTGGATGTCCGTAGATCCATTTTTACGCATCTATATGACCAAAGGAACTAAACATGCACCTCCTTTTGAGCTAAACAAATCTCTTGAGGGGGGATGCATTGGAAAAGTAATTGAATCGAAAAGTTCCAAGTTTAAAGTAGGTGACTACGTTAAAGCCAATTTTGGTTGGAGGAAATATTGGATAGGCAAAGAAACTCAAAGTGAAGAAAAATCCATATCAAAAGTCAATTCTACATTAGGGCCATTAAGATCCTTTCTAGGTTTACTTGGAATCACAGGCATCACAGCATATGTTGGTCTTTTTAAAATCTGCAATTTAAGAGAAAAACAAGATACTGTGTTTGTATCATCAGCTGCAGGAGGAGTGGGCTCTGTTGTGTGTCAGCTTGCCAAAATAAAGGGTTGTCAAGTCGTAGGCAGCTGCGGTAGTGATGAGAAAGCAAGGTGGTTAGTTGATGAACTTGGAGTAGACTATGCTTTTAACTATCGAAAAATAGGGTTGGATAACATCTCTGAGAAATTAAGTAGAGTGTGTCCAAACGGGATCGATCTATATTTTGATAATGTTGGAGGTAAACACCTAGAGGCAGCCATTAACAACATGAATACTTTTGGAAGAATTGCTCTGTGTGGAACAACATCTCAATACAATGATGATCTCAAGATATCATCTGGTAACCTAGATCAACATATTAACAAATCACCATCTTTAGAACCATCTAATCTTTCTTTGGCTGTCTCACATAGGCTTAAACTTCAAGGTTTTATTTGGAGCGATCATTTTGATATTTTGAGCGAATTTAATTCAAATATGTCTAAATGGATTAGTGAAGATAGGATAAAACTTAAAGAATATATTGTCGAAGGATTGGAAAATGCGCCAAAGGCCTTTGTTAGTCTTTTTAAAGGAGATACTATGGGCAGGGCTCTAGTTCGATTTGATTAGTCAATAAAATCATTGATATGTTGCCTCAATAATTTTTTAGGACTCCAGTCTAATCCTTACATTCACCGTATCAAATCGGATCACTAAGGAACATTGATTTTAGGTTTTGAATAGATGAAATTACATAATTTAAGAAAAATGTCGACCTAAAAAGACCATAAAGTGATAGGTAAAATAATTCTCATTCTCGAGAAGCGATTCCACCTCATCTTTGCTAATATTTTCCAAATTAACAGATCTCATTTACCTCATAGATTCGAAGTCAGCCAGACACAATATCATATGGGTTCAAACAACTATAGACAAAGTTATTCAGGCCACACAGCAGGATTATTTATGATTATACCTGATGGAGCTATCCGAACTTTACCACTTTGCTCCGCTTGAACAATTTCTTCGGTTGATTTCAAGATCTTTGCTTGACCCGGATCTGTCCAATTTACAAAGTTTAGATGAATTAAAGGGCTATAGTCATTATCTCCTGGTAGTGCTGTTCCAACAGGAAGCTGAAATCCAAATGGCCCTTCTCCTTTTATCCCATTAAGAAAGTCATACCCTTGCTGAAGGAATTGATTTGGTACTGACGCTAATAATGGAGCGAAATTTATTTGATGCCCTTGACTCTCAGTAATGGAAACAGCAGTTTTATTATCGGAGGTATCTGTTACTATATAGGAAACCATTACTCCATCAACATACCCATTTAATGTATTAAGTGAAATAGGATGATTAGCAACCGCTAGAGCATTAGAATTATCTCCTATTAACAAAAAAATACCTAAAACAAATGTTGATAACCACAATATTTTTGAGTTGAAACTATTTACCATTACTTTGGTGCTATCACGCTATATATAAAAGGATTTAACAGCTTTATGCAACAGAGGAGGGTTTCTAAATACTAGGGACTCATTCATTTTGAGTATTTTAGAAAAAAATGAGAAAATTTGCTAATCATAAATATGCTATGAACAATTAATTAACACAATCGTAGTTGTGGTCATATTTATAATATGTTTAATCAATAATATCATGAGCTTAAATATTGATTGGGTAGATGTGATAAAAAAAGAGGCAAGAGGATTAAATGATGCTGATTTTGGCGAAGTTCAAGAAGTTTCTAATGGTCTGGTTTTGACTCAACGTGGTATAGTAAATAAAGAATTATTTAGTTTTCCACAAAGTGCAGTAGAAAGTTATGATGGAATGGTTCTTAAATTTAACATATCTGAGATTGAAGCAATTGACAAATATAAGAAACTTTTTGAACCAAGACCAGTAGAGGTTGGGACAGGTTCTGATACTAAACTTGATATAGTCACCACTACGGCGGATTCAACGAAAATTGAAGGAATAATCGATGAGGCAGTTGATGATACGCTTAGGGATGAGCTTATTCAACCTACAACAGAGGAAGCAGACTTGGAAATAGAAAAGAAAGTGGTAAAGGAAGCTGCGGTTTTAAATAAAGAAACAGATGTAGAAAATAAGATTATTGACTCTACCATATCCGAGGAACAGATTCCGCTTGAAAATACTTTGAAGTCTACTATGAATAAAAACGAAAAATCTTCAAAACTTTTGACAGAAGAAAATGAGGAAGAAACCCCATTAAAAAAAGAGGAAGCAGGAATAGCTTAAAAATGTAAAAATTTGGAGTTCCATTCCATATTTCGTTAGCGGGAAATAATCCTAACAAAAATTTCAAGAAATCGCAATATAATATTTTTTTACATAATGTATAATTCGATCCTTTTCTGAGTATTTGACTCGACACCTCATCATAAAAAAGGAATTTATTTTTATATAATAATTAATAGAAAGAAAAAATTCCAATATAACGCTCGGGTCCGATCGGCGGCGGCTACAAGATGAATTTCCTAGTTTATCAAGAAATGATTATAATATATTTTTAAAATCTTTAATCTCTATTGTTTCAAAATCAGTCCAAATATTATATCCCGTGTACACATATACTTGAAAGTGTAGATGTGGAATATAGGTATACCCGGTCATTCCAACTTTGGATATCTCGTCGCCGGCAAGAACCTTTTGATTTAATTTGACCTTGGAGCTCTGGTAATCAAGGTGGTCATATCTAGAAAATTCTCCATTTGAATGTCTAATAGTAATAAAATTAGTGAAAAACCAATAAGAAGCATCAGGTCCCCCAACATAAAAATCATCGTTGATTTGAGTTACTATGCCTTCCGCTGCGGCAAGAACAGGTGTACCTATAGGGGTAACAAAATCCACAGCATTTCGTAGCTTACCAATATGAGCAGGAGAAGATGATCTATCTATTCTTTGTAACATCTCCATGGGTATAGGGACCACGTACTTGTTTTTAGTCATCATCTAAAAAAATTACTCACCTTACATTGACTATGAACTATCAAACTATAATAAGATCATATATTTCTGATAGCAAGAAACAAGGTTCAAATATGTTAGTATGTTTTATCAATTACCAAAATAAAAGAAAGAAACAATGAAAATTCGAACCCAAATTGATCGGATCAAAAAGCACTTTGCGGCTCAATATTATTTCTTTTATTGCTTTGTTAATGATGTAAGGTACCCAATTCTGACAAATATGTTTTAGAGAGAAATAGCCCTTTACTATATGTCTCAGCTAAAATATCCAGATATGATCTAAACAAAATTTTTCCAATTGGAAAAGAGATACATGAAATAAGAATCTAGAAAATTGATCTGGTAGCACTAGTAGCAGAACTACAAAACCATCTCTACCAGCATTGTCTATTATTAGAATCAAGATTTGATTTTTACCATCTAAATGATTTATTCGCTAGAAAATATGTTGCAACTATTCTATTGTCTATTTATGCAATGCTATACAATCTAGTTTGAAATGTCTAAAAATCAAAATAATAAAAAGACCGAAAACCGTGGGGAAAATCTTGTTAACATAACAAGCGAATATAATGAAAATGGAAGACCTCAAGATGAGTCTGAGAGTGTTCTTGACGAAGCAGTAGATAAAGTAAAGGCAGGAACAAAAGCTGTTATCAACAAGGTCAAGGATACCGACAAAGACCTCGGATCTGAATATAATAAAGAAAAAACAAAATAATCTGAAAATAAGAAAAATAAAAGGATACAGTTGAGATTTAATGAACTTCTTGGGTTACCTGTCTTTTCTTTTGGCTGTGATTTTTACGATATCTTTTATAATTTGCTTGGCTGCTCAGCAAATGATAAATTATCATAGTATCATAGAAAAGGCAAGGAAATTTGCGAATAACAAGCATTCTCTAGAGAATTAATCCAACAAAAGACTTTATTTTATAAATTAACAATGTTACGAGATTAGTCATTAGTGACGCGAATAACTGGGAATTTGATGTGGTTATGTTTCAATGATATGGGTTTTAAACGTCCTTTCAGCCTTAGAAAAAGAATATTGGATTTTTCATTTCATGGGTTGTAGATCAAGTTTTAAAAAACTGCAAAAAGACTTTTTAGAGCATTTATTAATAATTTTCAATAGATTCATGGACATTTCAAATCAAAAAACAATTACAGCTAAGAAAGAATCAATTGTATCTTATTATTTTCCATAAAGGGTTGATGCATGTTCAAACCCTCAAGCCCACAAAGTCTACATTTTATCTAAATCCACAAAGTTTTACTGTACATAATATTTTAATATTGTCAAATGAATATTTGGTCAAATTACCATAATCTGGTGATAATCTAATTTGCTTTTTCAGTTTATCAATGCTATTCCTTAATGTTTATGCTCAATGGAAAAACTTTGAAATAAGATGGTAAAATACCAATTGGCTCTCCATCTACAGATACTGTAATGTTATTTTCAAGGTCAGATAACAATGCTATAGCCTGTGATTGACCATAATAGATCTCGTCTTGATTGGTAATAGAATCTTCACCCCTTTTTATATCCACAAGTTTTTCTAGTATTTTGAAACCACCTGAATTTTTTACTATAACGGTATCTAGCAATCCATCATTCATTTCAGCTCTTGTTGCTGCATTAAAACCTCCTCCCATAATACTACCGTTTGATACCATTGCCATCGTCATCTTGGTCAAAAGCGTTTTGATATTTGTATTACCGGTATCGTTAAAGTATTCAATCAATTCACAAACATTGCTTTGATAGGTTGGTAATGTTGCAAGTACTCCTGTAATGGTGGATAGCAGACGACTGCTGATTCTGTCTCTAACCATTTTAGACCTATTTATTATTTCCGCACTAACTCCTATTTCAGCTGCATTTAAAATAATACGACTAACGTAATCTTTATCATCGTTCCTATTGTGGATAACTGCTGTGATAACGTCGATTTTCTTGAAGTTATCCGTAGAAGTCACAGTCTTACAGCATTCTTCAATTTCTGAGGGCAATCCCAACGACTTTACCAAAATATTTCTAGTTCCACCAGGAAGAACTGTTAATATTGCTTCTGAATTAGTAACATCCAGATGAACAAATTTGGACGAATTCTTGTTATCTTTGATGTTCTCTAAGTTAAAGCCTTTATCGATCCTTATTTTGAAAAATCCATTAGCAACTTCATTTATCATCCCATCTCCTCCGATTGGAATTATATTGTTATAACCTTTTTCAAGATATTCTCGTGTTAGAATGGTTCCATCATCGGCTTTCTTTGTAAATATGTATTCGATGTCTTCTCCGAAATATTTTTTTAAAACAGCATGCAAGGAATCCCAATTTTTTCCCGTTTGACCTCCACTTGAATTTGGATTTACTATGACTATGGACTTTTTGGTCATTACTATATTCTTCATGGTATATGTCCGTATTGATTAATGTGTCGGTGCTGTTACTCACAATTGTTGTGAATATTTTGTTTTACCTTTTATTATCTTGATTTGTTTTGATTTCTTTATCGTATGAAAATATCCATTTTTTTTTCCAAAATACCAGTAACGATACTACAGTTATGGCTAGCATAACTATTACCAAAAAGCCAAGATATTTTGGTATTGTGGCTAGGTTGTTTAAATCAAATCCCTGTAAGCCTAATACACCTATCAAAAGTGAAAGAGGTAATACGATGGCAGAAAAGATAGTCAACACTCGCATTGTTTCGTTTATCTGCAAAGATATACTACTCGCGAATAGTTCTCTTGTAGAATTTATTGTATCCTGATAAGATTGAATCATTTCTATGAGCTGATTAACATTATTGAACACGATTTGAATATATTTTATGTCATCTTTGTCTTTTTCCATAGTGGTATGATAGTTGATTATATTTCTAGCATCCCAAAAATATCGTCTAAGGATGATAACCTGCCGAGACAATGTATCCAAATAAGTGAGTACTCGTTTGGATGGTCTATATTGTGCGTCTTTTTCTATGTCAAATACTTTGAGCTCGATTGCGGTCAAAAGCTCTTCATAGTCCTCTATGATATAGGAAATTATACTGTAATAAAGGGCATCGATTGAAGATTCCAAAATTGTTTTTCTATCTGCGAGAATCGTTTTTACTTTAGTTACCAAATCTATTTTATTTGAATGAATTGTGATCAGCCACTTATCTCCTACAAAAAAGTATAGTGGAGAAGATTCAAGATGTTGTAAATTATTAAATTTGAGGTCTAGTAGAATAGTGAACTTACTATCATGCTCTGTTTCTTTTACAACTGGTTTTTTTGATTTTTGTATAACTCGATCTAATGCTTTTTTGTTTAGTGAAAACTTCTTTTCTAAATCTCTAATATCTTCATCTGTAGGATCTGTTATGTCGATCCAAAGATTATGGTTGGTTTTTAGATCTACATTCAAATCATTTTTCTCTTCTATCATTTCTTTTTGATTAAAATAGAAGATAGTTTGTTGCACTATATTTTATATAGTTTTAAGGTATTAATGTATATTTCACATCGCAACATGCCCATCAATCAAGCATTTTTGAAGATCAATTTCTTTGGTAAGATGGTGCAATATGCCATTAATTCTATAATCAAACATCTGGCTACATAATAAAATAATAGAAAAGTCTGAATCAAATTGTTTTCTCAAAAGGGTTGGTAACTTAAAGGTTTCCTTATTTCTCAGGGATTGAAAGCCACCGAAGTCTTATGCGGTCATATGTTCCTATTTATAAAACGTAATTTATTTCTAATATTATTTCACATCTATTATTTATTATTTATTAGACGATACTGTTGGTATAAAATTTGATATCTTTTTAGAAAGATAATTATTCATATAAATGCATTAAAAGACAATGATGTTTTAAGTTTAATTTACATGCAATATGCGATGAAAACACCACATCAACTGATATTTTGCATATTTGGCAAGTTCTAAATATAATTGCATTTTATATAGAAATTACCTAGATCATAACATCCATCACATATTCCCTCCACTCTGTAGAAATATTGCGGGTAGCATTCATTATCTAGATGCGGCATCATGTTCTGCCCACTTTATTTCTACTGAGTTGTATAATTATCGTTGAATATTTCTCCCTCTTGTAGAAAGTTAGATAGGTTAATTGTCTCTGTTCTTGTTTCTAAGAAATCGGATTTAAAGTAGCAGAGATGCATGAACTACAAAATTTAATTTCTTTATTTCATGGAAATATTTTGGGTGGTCATCATCCTAATAACGTGAACTTGCCCGACCTATTTCTAGTATCATTAATATACTTTCTTTCTCAAATATTCAAAGTATTATTAGTAAATTTCTCCATTTAGAATTGGATGTAAATGATCCATTCAAAGAAGTAAAACCTTCTTAGTCATTTCGATAAGAATTACAAAATGATAGATTGTAGTAAGATAGGATTCAGCCTTCAAAACGGCCAGGCATAGTTTTTAAAGGAGTAAAATAATGGTATGAGACACTATGGCAGAATGGTTTTAATAGTAAAAACCTTCAAAGAAATTATTTTATATTTTCGAGTTCTTTAGAACATTCATTACAGACAGTTTCATCCTCTTTTGAAGTGAAAACTTTGCCATACGACGAGCATTTTATCGGATGATCTTTATACATATCTTTATTACATTTACAACAAATTATTAAAACAATTACTATCTTTCATTAATCCGTTGAACCTCTGATAGTCTTCGGCTACTGGTCTAAACTTAAGAAATCCGGGTTCAATTTATTCTAGTTTATGAAATCAAAAATAATATCATGATAAACATAAAGATTGTACAAAGAGAAGATATAACAAAATATAAAAGTCCTTAAATTCTCGGGTGAGAAGGCTATAAAGTATGAGTTATAATGAGCTAACACCAGAGGAAAAGAGGATTATTGTAGATAAAGCTACCGAAGCCCCTTTCATTGGTAAGTATGACAATTTTTATGAAGATGGTACGTTTATCTGTCGAAGATGCAATTACCCCCTCTTTTCATCCAAAAGCAAGTTTGATGCAGGATGCGGATGGCCAAGCTTTGATGAAAGCTTCCAAAATGCAATAAAACGTAAGCCTGATCCTGATGGAATAAGAACAGAAATAGAATGTCATAATTGTGGTGCGCATCTAGGACATGAATTTCTGGGAGAACATTTGACAGATAAAAATACACGGGAATGTGTCAATTCATTATCCATACACTTTATTCCAAAGGGAAAAGAGTTGCCAAAAGTAGTTCATAAATAACAATGTTGAAATCCTACAAGAGTCATCGGCTGTATCAACGCAATATAGATCTTAAAAGAATCCAAGGTACAAAATCTGTTCCTTCTGACTATACAGGAGAAATAGTGAAAACTCTTTATAGTCACATATTATAGATATATTTTAACGAAATTCTATAAAACCTGTTTAATTTTTCTCACTTGTTAATCTTGTACTTGATTTGAACAAAACCAAAATTATATACTGTCGTTTTTAAATGTTTCAAAGATGAATCTTCTAGTAATAACCCAGTAAATGATTTTCCTTTTCCTATAAGTATTGGTACTATAGTAACAGTAATTTCGTCAACCAATCTTGCTGATAAAAAATCTTGAATCACCAATCCTCCATCTATATATATATGATTAATAGACTGATCAGATAGTTCTTTAATTAATTGTTCAGGGGATGATGTGTTGGATATTGTTACAGTTTCCCTTAATTTCTCAGGAATCTCAATATTCTTTGAGGTCAATACAATCATTTTGGTATTATTGTAAGGCCAGTTGTCAAATTTCATAACCTGATCAAAAGTTTTCCTTCCCATAATTATTTGATCTACAGACTCTAAGAAACTTTTGAATCCAAAATCCTCACCAGGAGTTACTTGCTTGTTAGCATCATCTAACCAGTCTATATCTCCATTCTCTCTTGCAATGAATCCATCTAGACTAGTACCAATAAATACAGAAACTTTTACCATTGATACTTTTGTAAAATCATTAAAATAAATGTATTCAAACATCAGTTGAACTAGAATTGTTGAGCTATTCCTTATTCATATTTTTATTATTGATACTCAAAGATCAGTCTTACCCTGTTTGAAACTTGATCTTGGGATTTTTAGATTTTTAGGTTTCTAAACAGGTTAAAGCCCATTCTAAAAGACTATATGGTCTTGATGACTATCGGATCCAGCTTATGATCGTTCCAAATCATAACCTTATATATCCTTTAATATTCTTTAATTCGATGATTATTTCTCATCAGATAAATTTTCTTGATAGGAGATAATGTGTGGGATAATGTTTTTCTATCTCCTGTTTTGTTTTTTTATAAATGGTCACGTGCAACATATATCAAATGGTTAGTTACATCTATCTAAAGGACATATGATTGCGAATCTACAAAAATAATAGCTTTGGCAGAAATGTTATCGAATGGACAACACCGGAAATAAAAGGATTGTTTATATCATTCTATTTGGCATTATCTACAATATTGGTATTATTTGAGCTTTGAGACAAAGTCTGATTTCCAATATGGGAAAGCACATTCTCTTTACCTTTTATCGCGTCTGTATTTTCAGGATTTATAGCCAAAGCTTTGTCATAGTAAATAATCGCTAGATTATAATTTCCAATTTTATCAAGGAAATTAGCTTTATTAGTTAAATCAGGAATATATCTTGGATCTGTAGCCTTAGCCTTGTCATAATAGAAAACGGCTTGAGTATGATTTCCTAGTTTGTCAAGTGCGTAACCTTTGCCAATCATTGCAAGAACGTGTTTTGGATCTAAGGTTAATGCCTTGTCAAAATATGTTATCGCACCTGAATAATTTTCTAGAGCCTCAAGAGCATTTCCTTTGTCATATGATGCAAAAACAACAGTTGGGTCTATAGATAATGCCTGATCGTAGTAAGTAATAGCCTCAGTATAATTCCCTAAATGATAAAAAACTACACCTTTGTTATCTAATACAGTAGCATTCTTTGGATCCAAAGCTAGAGCCTTGTCGTAAGAGGCAATAGCCTGTTTGTAATTTCCTAAGCCTCCATAAGCATTGCCTTTCTCATTTAGCGCAAGAGCATTCTTTGGATCTATTGCCAGAGCCTTGTCAAAGTAGACAATAGATTCATTGTACTTACCTACTTTATTAAGCTCAACTCCCTTGGTAGTCAAAACCGTAGAATTACTAGATGTGGAATTAGAATTTGAGGCTTCTGTTGACAAGCCCAAGCTTTTCAAGGGTATAGAAAAAATAATTACCATACAAAATAGAATAGCAAACAATGAAAATGAGAAATAGGCAATTGGTTGTTTATTAATCACATTATCTGATTAAAAGGGTAACTTATAACAATTGCTAATAATCATATCTTTGTCAATAATAATATTGTATACGACCCAGTAAAACTGGTTTTATTAAACAATCCACTAAATGGATTTGGATTCGTTTCTTTTTCTTCTTTCTACGGATATTTTGGATCAAATGGATAAGTATTTGTTATACTGTCCAAAACGGTAATAATTGAATTAATTAACACTAGTCACAATCCCCATTAAATGATGAAGGTACAACATCCTCGTAATCATCGTGATTTAAAATTCTTTAATTGTTCTTTAAGTTGCGATATTAGAACATCCTTTTCTTTTGTTATCTGTCCTTTATAGTCTCCTAATCTGGCCAAAAAATTTTATTACAAGACTAATTAATACCACAGCAAAATGAGTAAGACTAATTGCCATTTGTTATATCAAGTACAATGAAACCTATCAACAGAAGATCAACATAGAGAAACCCTACATTCTTGCAATAATATCATAA
>Ga0310895_10000101_pt1 | contig 16634 bp, 9 predicted proteins | sample C0D4metaG_FD_203912 | JGI IMG/M metagenome (GOLD analysis project Ga0310895, IMG submission 203912) | Lab incubated soil microbial communities from West Virginia University Organic Research Farm, Morgantown, WV, United States - C0D4 | ecosystem: Environmental > Terrestrial > Soil > Agricultural... | reverse complement strand
CGCGAGTCCATGAAGGACCGCGCTGATGATGTAGTCGCGATGCCCGTTGACCCGCGGCGAACCTGCGAGTCGCGGCGCCATGGTCACGCCTGACGAATCACCAGGACGCGGCGCGCCGAGTCCGTCGTCGCCGTGACACGAGAAACACAGCTCCCTGTAGATCTGCCCACCGCGATCGATGATCGCCTGCTGTTCGTTGGTGTAAGACGGGGCGGCGCCACGACCGGGGCCGAATCCGCCGCGTCCGGCGGTTGGCGGGTTCATGATCGTGTTTGCGACGACCTGCACTCCCCTCGCTTTGTTCGTGTCAGCGGTGGCTTTGATCGTCGTCAGCGCGTCGGGCACCTTCCATTTGTTCATCGTCAGCATCGCCTGGATTGCGACGTCGACACTCGGATCCTGCGCCATGCGCTTGTAATCGCCGGCGAACGATTTCTCCCCGGCTTTGTAGAGAGTCTCACTGGCACGGATTGCCTGGATCCGCATGCGTGGTTCGCGATCCTCGAGTAGCGTCCGTACCGTCACCGGATCAAGTGCGCCGAGTCCCTCGAGTGTCCACAGGGCATGGAATCGTTCGAGGAGATTCGTCGAGGTCTTCAGCGTCGACTGCAGTGTTGGGACGATGGACTTGTCCTGCTTGAGGACGAGCAACTGCTGCGCGGTGTCACGCCACCATCCGTTCGGATGCCCAAGATGGGTCACCAGCTGTGCCGGAGTCTCGTCGTTCATCCGCGGGACCGTCGTATCGCGGGCCAGCGCATCGGAACGATCGAACTTCACGCCGTCATAGACAAGCCGCCAGATGCGTCCCTTGTGGATGACTTTGTCGAGTCCGTACTGGTCGATGCGCGCGCGCAGGTACGTTCCGGGCCCGGACCACTGCGCTTCCTGAATGATCCCGTGATACATGTCGGTGATGTAGATCGTGCCATCCGGAGCCGTGGTCTGATCGACGGGACGGAAGTAGGGATCGGTCGACTTGATGAACTCGTTGCCGTCGTAGAAATTGCGGATGTAGGTGAGCCCTTCTCTTTTTTCCGCGCGGACCCGGCGAACAATCCGTCCGACCTGTTCACCATAGAGGTAGTCGCCGTGCAGGTCTTTCGGCATGCGATGCGCGCGAACGATGTCGCCGCCGGCCGCGCCGGTCGTGCTGCGCAGCGATCCATCCGGCATGCGCGTCGCGCTGAGACCACCCTGCATGTCGGCGACGCGAACCGGTGCGCCCCAGGGAATCCCGAGCTCCGGATCCATTTCGGCGCTGCCGCGACCACCGCCGAAATTGCCGTAGAGGATGGGGAACTGCCAGTACGACGGCAGTCCGCTCGCACCTCCCTGGAACCACAGCTTCCCGTCGTCGTCCTGTGATGCGCCCCATTGTGCGCCGTTCGAGCCTGTCGGTTCCTTGATCACGCCGTGCGGTGTCCAGCGCGCGCGGAACGCGTTCACGGTGCTGTACAGCCAGTTGTCGAGGCCGTAGGTGAAGAAACTTTCTTCATGCTCGACGTTCGCGTAGCGTCCATATCCCGTGTCGAAGAGCTCCTTCTTATCAGCCACACCGTCGCCATTGGTGTCGGTGTACTTCCACACTTCCTGGGAATGTGATTCCTTCGTGAGGAGCGCGTTCGGACCAAACGGCAGGAGAAAACGGGGGAAGACGAGATTGTCGACAAACACGGTGTGCTTGTCGTACTTGCCGTCGTTGTCGGTGTCGACGTGCAGCGATACCCGACCGTTCGGATCGTGTTCACCGGTTGCGTCGGCGTCCTGCATGTATCCGCGGTCCTCGAGAACGAACATCCGGCCGTTGCCATCGAAGGCGATAGCCGTCGGCTCCTGGATGATCGGATCGGAGAGCACGAGTTCGAGCCGGTAGCCGGGTTGCAGGATGAATTTCTCCAACTGTTGCTCCGGCGTCAGCGCGAGCACCGGCGGCTTTTTGGAGAAGTCGACGTTGGCGTACGCCGGATCGTCAGCCTGAGGGCCGCCGGCCAGGAAGTCCGGCCCGCCGCGTCCGCGACCGCCGCCACGTCCCTGCGCGTCGGCTGGCGGGGTCTGACCCGCTGCCGCAGGTGGGGTCTGAGCCGCGGCGCCCTGCGGCGGCGTCTGCGCAGCCGGTGTTTGTGCGATGGTCACCAGACCCGTCGCGAGGACGATGAACACCGCGACTCCAAGAAACCACGTGTGAGTTGTGCTCTGTTTCATTGCTGTCCTCGCGAAAAGTTGGGGTCAGACCGGGGTCAGACGGGGGTCAGACCCCCGAATCCAACGAATCTCGTCTGTTATAGGCAGACTCGGACGTCTGACCCTGGTCTGACCCCGGTCTGACCCCCGTCTGACCCCCTACCGGCTCGCCGTCGACGATCCGCCGTTGAGGGCGGCGCGGCAGAAGTCGACGCACTTCCTTGTCTCCTTCACCGCATCTGACCCCTCGGGGATCTGGTATTCCAGCTCAATCGACCCGGGGATCTTCCACTTGTTCTTGCTCACCATCTGGAGGATGTCCTTGATCGGCGTCTCACCGGTGCCCCACGCAAGGTTCAGCGAGCAATGCTCCGGCGTCGTTCGATCCTTTAGATGGAAGCTCGAAATGCGGTCGTGGTACTTCTGCAGGAACTGCATCGGTGTCCCGCCGACGTTGCCGGCAGCGACCCAGTGCCCGAAGTCGACATTCGCCATGTTCCCTTTTGAGATCGCAAACGCCTTGTCGAACGCGGTCATGCTGCCCTGCGCGTGCGTGTGATAGGCGGCATAGATCTTCTTCTTCATCGCAAAGTCGCCGATCCGCTTCAGTTGCGCCTCGTCGGTTGGCAACTCCAGCGTCGTGTGCGAGCAACCGAGTGCTTCCGCCACATTGAAGATGTACTCGAACTCCTCATCGGACATATTCGCACTGAGCTGCTTCCATGCGTAGATCGTCACGCCGGCGTCGTTGTACATCTTGCGAAGCTGCTTGAACTTGTCCATTGAAACCGACGTGCGCCACGCCTTGAGCTTCGCCGCGGCTTCTTGTTGAGCGGCCTGCTGCTCGGGCGTTGTTTCGCCGCGTCCGCGTCCGCCGCCACCACCGGCTCCGCCTCCGCGGGCGCCCTCGGGCTGAATCACACAGCTCTCTCCGTGCCAGCTGCCCATCTTCGCGCCTGGCGGCAGGTTCGCCGGATCAACCGGTCCGCGTCCTCGACGCCCACCAGCCGCATCAGGGGCGCCTCCGGGTCCACGACCCGCGCCGCCGCCGCGACCGGATGTCGGTGCACCCGCGAAGCTCTCAACCGGTCCACCCATCAACTCGATCGCGCTGATGCCCGAGTCGAGAATGTACTTGAGCGTCGCTTCAGCGCTCTGATCCGGCATGCTTCGATAGCTATACGTGATGGTTCCGATCTGCACGCCATTGAACACCGAGTTCGGCTTCGCTTGTGCGAACGCGCCGAAGAGCGACTCGCTGTTTCCCAGTACCGCTGCGGCCGGCAACCCCGCCAGCGCCAGCTTCCCGAACTCCCGTCTGGTATAAGACATGATTCACTCCTCTACTGCGGTCCGTTGATGGCGAACGCGGCGAGCATGTCGCCAGCCGCGACGAGCAGGTACTGCTTTCCATCGAGCATATAAGTCTGCGGCGCATTCGACACAGCGCCGATGCGCGAGTGCCAGAGTGCCTTTCCGTTGGCCGGATCGAACGCGACGATGTTACCAGCTCCATCGCCTGCGAACAGGAGTCGCCCCGCCGTTGTCAGCATTCCACTCGCCCCACCGCCGCCAGGCAACTCGTGCCGCCAGGCGATCTTGGCTGTTGCGGGATCCATGGCCGTGATCGATCCGCCGGTCGAGACGCCTCCTCCGCCCATCGTTCCGCCAAGCCCCATCGATCCTCGCGGATCCGAATCGATCAGGTAGCGCACCGACAGGCTGTTGTTCTCGGGCAGATAAAACAGCCCCGTGTCAGGTGAGTACGCCGGCGGCGGCCAATTCGTTGCACTACTGCTGACGATTGCCCCGCCAATCGTCGCAACCTTCTCGGGATTGAGCATCGGCCTGCCGTGCTCGTCGAGGCCGGTTGCCCAGTTTGCCGCCGGGCTGAACTTGCCGCTGGCGATGTACTCGCCATTCGTGCGATCGAGCGTAAAGAAGTAGCCGTTGCGCGCGCCGGTGGACACGAGCTTTCGCATACGTCCGTTGATCCGCATCTCGAAGAGCACGGGCGTCTGCGTCGAGTCCCAGTCGTGCATGTCGCGAGGCGACGTCTGGTAGTACCACGCCATCTTGCCTGTGTCGACGTTCACCGCGATGAGTGAACATGTGAACAGCCCGCTTCCGACGCCGCGGCCTGCGGGTGTGTAGGCCGGCGTAGGATTGCCGGTGCCGAAGATATAAAGATGTGTCTCCGGATCGTAGGCGCCAGGCACCCACGGCTGGCCACCGCCATGCCGGGCGGCGTCGAGACTCGGCCAGGTCTCGACGCCCGGGTCGCCCGGATTCATCGGCACGGTATAGAAGATCCACTGGCGCTTGCCGGTCTCCGGATCGTATGACTGCAAGTATCCCGGTGCGTCGAGGTCATTCCCGGTGCCAACGATCACGTGATCACCGATGATGATTGGCGCCATCGACGAGAAGTACTGCTGATCGAACGGCGCAATTTCGACGTGCCAGACTTCCTTCCCTGTGCGCGCATCGATCTTGATCAAGTAGTCGTCGTGCGTCTCCATGAAGAGATAGTGGCGCCACATCCCGACGCCGCGATGGCCGGTGTGCGTGCCGCCGCGTGTCTTCCAGTAGAACTGCCACAGGATCGTTCCGTCGCGCGCATCGATCGCCCAGAGATTGTCGGGAGACGTCGCGTAGAGAATGCCGTCGACCGCGAGGATCGATCCGCGAATCTGCGCGGCACCGCCGGCGTTGTAATCGCCGCTCCCTTCGCCAGCGACTATCAGTGGAACATCCGGTCCGCCTCCACGTCCGCCGCCACCGCCGCCGGCACCAAGGTTTCCTGGTCCACGTCCCGTCGGACCAGCCCCTTGCACGAAGCCTCTCGACACCCACGCCAGTCCAAGACTCTTCAGCGTCGTCTGGTTGATTTGGTTGAGTGAGCTGTAGCGGCGGCCTGAGTAATCACCTGAATATGTCGGCCAGGATTCGGCGAGTGGTTTGAGAATCGTTGCAGGGTCGAGTCCGCCCGACGAAGAGTTCGACTGCGTCTGCGGCGCCTGCGCAACCAATACGACCGGCGCGAGAAGAAGGGCGAGAGGGACGATGCGCTTAATCATCGCTGTCATGAGTAGCTGGAAGCTGGTAGCTGGAAGCTACTTAAGCGTCCACAAATATGCGGTCACGTTGTGCATGTCGGTGTCGGCAAGCGTCGGCACGAGCGTCCGATGCGCTGCCGACGGATCCCGAATTTCGATCTTCGGATCGCTGCCGTTGCGCACAAACGTGCGCCTCGTTCCATCGTCCTGCACGATCGAAACGGTGAAGTCGTCTATGCGCGCGAGCCGCCCTTCGACCCGCGTGCCTGATACGGCAGTCACGACCGCGGTCGCCGGACGTCCTTCGGTTCCACCGCGTCCGCGTCCTCCTCGTCCGCCGCCGCCACCGGAAAGCCAGAGGTTTTGCAACTCACGTGGATCCGCGACGCGAGAGGCAATGTGCTGCAAGTCGCCCGTGATCGAATGACAGCTGCCGCACTTTGTATTGAAGAATGTCTGCCCAGCTGTCGCGTTGCCGACGAGGATCTTTTCCGGCGGCACGGTTTCGTCAACCGGAGGACGCCCCTGCCGTCCCGCTTCCTTGAGAACACTGTGCAGATACTCGGCGATCGCCTTGATGTCGTCGTCAGGAAATGGAAATGGCGGCATCGGGGGCATGCCTGCAGGCGGAGTAGGACGGCCGCCACGGACAATTGGGATGACCAGTTCTCCTGCTTTGTCGCTCAATAGCGTTTGCGATCGCAGGAGGTTCGGTCCTCCTTGTTGTCCGCCACGCAAATCGATGCCGTGGCACGCCGAGCAGTTCGCCTCGTAGAGTCCTTTCCCTCGCGCGAGAACCCCGGCATCGGCAAGCGCGCGCTGCTGCTGTGGGAAGTTCGGCCCGCGGCCCTGGCCCTGACCGCCGCCTCGCCCTTGCGCCGCGCCGCCGCGTCGGCCCTGCGGGTCAGCCTGCGGAGCTCCTTGTGGAGGGGCTGGCTGCGTTTGCGCGATCATCGCAGCCGGCACGGCAAGCATCGCGATGGCTAAAACAGTGCGGATACGCATTCAGCGTTGCTGATATTACGCGCAATCTTCAGATCCAGCACACTCGAAAAACGGCTACGGCAGGTCGGCACCGACTCAAGCCCGGCATTTCCCGGGAGCTGGACCTATCGTTCGCCTTCAGTCAACGCATGGATTTGGTCGATTCGGAGTCCCGTCCACGTCTCCTCCGTCCCATTCGGCCAGCGGACGATGACGCGCTCAACGGTTGTCGCATCTCCAAGTCCGAACTGAAGCCGCAGATCGCTCTGTGAGTAGTAACTCCCGCCACCCCGGACCTCCTGACGCTGTTCGCCATCGGCGGTCACGACCCGGACGCGCGCGCCGATCGCGCTGCGGTTCGATTTCGTACCGACCAGTTGCAGCGTGATCCAATGGTGCTTGACCGTTTGATCGAGACGAAAGAGGTCCGGCGTGTCGTGAACGTTGTTGACGACGATGTCGATGTCGCCGTCGTTGTCGAAATCGGCGAAGGCGGCGCCGCGCGAAGCCTTTTCAGTCGTAATCGGTGGACCAAGCTGCGCGCCCACGTCGGCGAAGCGGCCGTTGTGAAGATTGCGGTAGACCACCTTCGGTTCCCTGTATCCGGCTTCCGACTTCAGCGAATCAACTTCCGGATACACATGGCCGTTGACGAGGAACAAATCGAGCCAGCCATCGTTGTCGAGATCGAGGAATCCAGTGCCCCACCCGAGCCACCTGGTATTCACGCCGATGCCGCTCGCGAACGTCAGGTCTTCGCACCATCCGCGGCCGCTATTCGCATACAGCGTGGAGGTGTCCCCCGCGAAATTCGTCTTGAAGATATCCATGGTCCCGTTGCGATCGTAATCGCCGATGGCGATGCCCATGCCGGACTGCGATCGGCCGTCCTGGCTCAGAGCGCATCCGGCGGTGATGCCGATATCGGTAAACGTGCCATCGTGATTGTTTCGGTAAAGCGTGCTCGGATTCGAATCGTTCGCCACATACATATCGATCCAGCCATCGCCATCGAAATCGAGTGTCGCCACTCCGAGCGCGTAGGTGCTCTTCGTGCGCGCCACGCCCGACTTCTGTGAAACATCCTCGAACGTTCCGTCTCCATTGTTGTGATAGAGGAAGTTCTTTGCGCCGGGCAAGCCTGGCGGTCCGCACGCAACCGCCACTCCCTTGTACCGGCACAACCCGGATGAAGGCAGCGGCGTCGCGGACAGATCCAGATCGATGTAGTTGGCGACGAGCAGGTCGAGACGACCGTCGCGGTCGTAGTCGAGGAATGCGCAGCTGGTACTCCAGCGCGCGGCCGGATGCGTCAGCCTCGCGGCTGCCGTGACCTCGTCGAACGCACCGTCATGACGATTCCGATACAGCTTGTTCTGCCCCCAGTAGGTGACCAAGAGATCCGCATCGCCATCATTGTCGTAATCGCCGGTACATACGCCCTGTCCCCAGCCGCCAGCGGCGAGCCCGGCGCGCACGGTCACGTCCTCGAACGTGCCATCGCGCCTGTTGCGGTACAGATGATTGGTTGGCTCCTGCCCTTTCGGGAAGCCGTCGAGCGTTGTGCCGTTTACCTGGAAGATGTCGAGCCAGCCGTCACCGTCGTAATCGAAGGCGGCCACACCCGTGCCCGTGGTTTCAAGCAGGTAGGTGTTCGTGCCTTCCTTGCCGTACACGGTGCGCGCCGAGAGTCCGGCTTTGCCGGCGATGTTGGTGAACGAGAAGCCGAGATCGGCGCTGGCTATTACATGCGGAGCGCGTTCCAACGACGCGAATGCCATCGACACGGCAGCAGCCAGCAGCCAGCAGCGTCTCATTGCACTTTCTTCCGATGCAGCATCACAACATCTGTGAGCGGCGCCGCACCGCCCGACACCGATGCGATCGTCACGCGACGCAACTGCTCGAAGCGCAGCCCGGAGGCCTCGGTAATGTCGCCCAGCACAGGCCGCGGCTCGTTGTGCAGGAACACGCCGCCTGGCACGAGCATCGAGGCGATGTTACTTACGGCAAGCAGCAGCTGGGTGTCGTCGAAATACGGAAGGATGTTCGTCGCGATAATCAGATCGAACGGCGCCGCTGAAAGTCGTGCGGTGACGATGTCGAGATTCTCAGGCACCAGCGACTGCCCGACCTCAGAGCGGATACGGACTATCTTCGACAAATGTCCCGTCGCCTTTGGTGTGGGCTGGTCCGACCCATCTCCGACGGCGCGACCAAGCCGGGCAAAGTACTCACGATAATCCTCGGCCACGTGCACCGTCGACGATTCCGCGATTCCGCTCACGAGCGTCAGGCTCGGAGGAGCTGTTCTCGCGCGCACGAGATGATCGATGACTCGTGGGTTGATGTCGGCGCCGACGACAACGAGATCACCCAGACGCGAGAGCCCGACTGAAAGGAGCGCGTCGATCACCGCCCACGGCTGGTAGCTTTCTGGCGGGCCGCTTTCGACCAGTGCCGTGCGCGGCGCGAGATCGAGTCCGGGTCCGACAATCAACACACGACGGATTTGCCGCGCCGGATCGAGGGCCTTCAGAACCCCAAGCCCGCTATAGACGACGTAGCCTGCTTCCACGGCCGTGTCGGTGCTGAGACCACGCGCGCGGTAGAGATCGTTGACCGCTTCGGGTCCTGCCTGTCGTGCGACGAATTCCTTGTCGTACACAAACTTCATCACGCGGCGGTACTCAGCATCGAGTGCTTTTTCGCGATCAGTCGGTGGAAACGCCGACGTCACGAGCGCACGGAAGTACGCGACGCGCGGATCAGCGGACGGCGAATCGATCGCTTTCAAGAACGCTTTGATTCGCGGCGGCACGTCCGAGGGGATGCGGCCATTGTCAAACAGTGCCTTCGCACTGAGAGCCGGCTCGATCGGCGGAAGCGTGGTGAAGTGTGTGGACTGCAGCGCGTAGAAGATCAGGTGATCCAGATCACCTTGGCGCACGCGCCGCGCGTTGTCCTGTCGGACGTGATCGACGTACGACGCGAACGTCGCGGCGGTGATGCCTCGTTGTTCAAGTTGCCTGTGGAAAGGCGTGAGGTCTCCCCACGTGATTCGTGTCGTCTGCGAAGAAGGCTGCAGCGTAAGGACTGCTGCGACCGCGCAGAATGCAACCCGCAGATACACCACGTTATTGTAGGGTTTAATAAAAAAGCCGGGGTCAAAAGACCCCGGCCTACATCCGCCTGGGAACAAAGGTAGGGCAGGGTCCTGAGACCCCGCCGCTATGTTTAGAAGATGAACCGGAAACCCAGCTGGACGAACCGCTGGAAGTTCGACTGACCGGTGATGTTGCGGTTGATCCGTCCGAAGTCAGCGGACGTGTTCGACTGGTTGTAGTTCCGCTCGTCGTACATCGGGCTGTTGAAGATGTTGAACGCCTCGAGACGCACCTGGAACCGCGTGTGCTCTGTAATTCTGGTTGCTTTCGCGAAGTTCACGTCTACCTGCCAGAACGACGGCCGCCGGAACTCGTCGTACCGGAACATCGCGGTACGGCGCTGGAACGCCTCCCGGGTCAGGAAGTACGGCTCTGTGCAGCCATACGCTGTCGACAGCGGTATCAGGTCGTACTTGCCCGTTGTCGCATTCCGCTGGCCGATGCACGGCTTCACGCCGTAGATGAACTGCCCTTCCTTCTTACCGGAAAGGGCAATCGTCTTCGGATCGACACCCGGCGCCAGGTCGAGGTTGCCGGGCATGTCCCACGGCTGTCCGGACTGGAACACGAGCATCGGCGCAATCGACCAGCCGCCGAGCAGGTAGCCCGCCAGGCTTTTCTGATTCCGGTACCACGGCAGCTCCCAGACGCCCGACGCGGTCAGGCGGTGCTTGCGCTGCGAGAAGTACGGCCCGTGGTTCTTGAGCAGTGACACCTCGTCCGCATACGCGGCGCCGATGCCGGTCGTGGTGTTCGCGCCATCCTCGGTCCAGCGCGGAACCCACGTGTAGCTGGTGTTGATGGTGACTCCCTTCGCCCAGCGCTTGTTCGCCACGAGCTGCAGCGAGTCGTAGGTCATCTTGCCCAGGTTCTGCTGGTTCATGCTGAACCCGCCGAACGCCGGGTACGGACGGGCCAGCTCGAAACGGGAGAGCGTCTGGTTCGTGAACCGCGTCGTGCCCTCGAAGCCTGCCACGTTGAAGAACGGGTTCGGCACCAGCTGATCGCACAGCGAACGGCTGCCGTTGAGGGTCACGTCGCACTGCGCTTGAAACGCTGCGGACGGCTCATTGTAGCCGCCGAAGTTGCCTTCGATGTCGTAGCTGCGGCTGCCGGCATAGGTCATGTCGAGCGAGACCCGCCACGGCAGCTCGCGCTGGATGCCCACGGAGAACTGGTGCACGTTCGGGACGATGAAGTTCGGGTTCGAGAAACTCGGACCGCGCCCGAGGAATGTGAGCGGGCCCAGCGAGTTACCGGGTGGCGTCTGAATGCCGGTCGGGAACGGGTTCCCGAGCAGGTAGGTCGGCGTGCGGTTGCCGTCGGTCGACGCGATCAGCGAGGTGGTATTACTGAACCCGTTGTTGAACCCCTGACCGGTCGGGTTGAGGTAGTACTTACCCCATCCGGCGCGAAACACCGTCTTCTCGTTGATCGAGTAGGCGGTGCCGACGCGGAGCTGGTAGTTGTTCTTATCGGTTTTCCACGGCTTCTCGGGGGCGCCGTTCACGCCCGCGAAGGTGTAGCCGCCCATCACCTGCTGACCGACGCGCGAGGACACCGGATTAACGATCGTCGGATCGAACACATAATCGAGCAGGTTGTCCGCTTCCTTCACTGCGGGATTGATGTCCCACCGGAAGCCCAGGTTCAGGGTCAGCTTCGGGCTGACCCGCCAATCGTCCTGGATCCACGGCGCCACGTAGAACCACTCATAGTGGGGCTTGGGGTTCACGTCCACGCTGCCGCTGCTCGGTGCGCCGAGCAGGAACGAAGCGAAGGAGTTGCCCTGGAGCACGTCGTTGCTATTGATCGTCTGGCGTGTGAACTGGCGGCTGAACGAGATGTTGCCGCCGGAGTTGTTGTAGTTCTCGTTGAAGACGTTGGTCCAACGCATGTCCAGACCGCTGCGGATGTTGTGGTTCCCGCGGGTCAGCGTGATGTTCGGCTGGACCGTGTAGTTCCGGTTCCTGTTGGGCGACGAGCCGCGCGAGAGGCCGACGTAGTCGTCCATGTTGATCACCGGGAAGATGCCGCCGATGTCTTTGCTCGGCATCTGGCCGACGAGACCCTGGGGCCAGAACTCGGTCGAGTCGAAGCCAATCCCGTCCTGCGAATAGCTCCACTCGAGGAAGTAGGTGTAGCTGGCGCGCAGGTTGAACACGCTGCCGGCGCCCAGGATGTGCACCCAGTCGCCGACCAGCGCGCGGTTGGCGCGCCAGAGCGGCAGCTGGCCATTCTGCGCCGGACCGCTGCGGATCGGGGTGGTATTGCGGACCTCGTTACGTTCGTTTTCACCCCAGCGGAAGAACGCACGGTCGTTCGCGCTGAAGTTGTGGTCGACCTTTCCGACCCAGTTCCAGAACAGGTCTTTGTTGAAGTGCTCGGGGTAATCCAGGTTGTTCTGCCAGGGCGCCGCGCCGGCCGTGACATAGTTGGGCAGCGGGTAGTACGCCATGATCTTTTTCGCGGTCGGGTCGATTCGATCGGCGGGAATGATGTTGTTGGGGAACGGATCGCGCGTCCACACGCCGTTGACATCCCGGCCGGTCTTCGGGTCGTAGATGATGATCGGGCGGCCCTGCGCATCCACCAGACCGGAGAAGTCGCCGTTTCTCATCGCCGCCGTCGGCGTCGTTGAATTCAGCGGCGCCGGCGTGCCTTCGCGGTACTTCTCGCCGTTGAACAGGAAGAAGGTCTTGTTCTTCCAGATCGGGCCATCGACGCTGAATCCGTACTGATCGATGTACTGATCGGTCTTGGCTGAGTTGCGCGAGTTGAGGAGGAACGAATTGGCGGCCAGACCCTTGCGGCGCATGAAGTCGTAGACCTCGCCGTGGAAGGCGTTGGTGCCCGTCTTCAGCGACATGTTGACGACACCACCGGCGGTGCGGCCGTACTGTGCGTCGTAGGTATTGATGGCGACCTTGAACTCCTGGACTGCTGCCGCCGGGGGCACGTAGGCGATGTTGTTGCCGCCCTGGTTGGCGTTGTTCGGCGCGCCGTCGAGCGTGAACTCGTTGTTGCGGTTCTGGCCGCCGTTCATCGACCAGTCGGCGAGCGCGCCGTTGTCGAACGGACGGAGATAGATCGCCTGTGCGTTGTAGTTGACGCCGGCGACGAGCACGGCCAGCGCCATCGGGCTGCGCGACTGCAGCGGCAGCTCGGCGATACGAGCCTGGTCGATGACTGTACCGCGGACGGCGTTGCTGGTTTCGAGCAGCGGGGACTCTGCCGACACGTTCACGCTCTCGGTCAAGCCGCCAACGGCGAGCTGAGCATTGATCACGGCCACCTGGCTCACTTCGAGCCGCATGTCGGTACGGTTGTACTTTTGGAATCCGCTCATTTCAACCGTCACCGTGTAGATGCCGGGACGGAGGAACGGAATCGTGTAGTTGCCGTCGTTATTCGTGGTGGCAGTGGCAACTTCGTTTGTTTCCTGGTTGCGGACAGTGACGGTTGCGCCCGGCAGCGACGCCTGGCTCGTATCAACCACCTGTCCTTTCACGGTGGCCCGAAATTCCTGGGCGGTCACACTGCCGGTCAGCACCAGCAGAATGGCCACACCCAGCAGGCCTTGATACCACCTCATCCTCATCATTCGGTGTCCTCCAACACGGAGCAGCAAAACAACCAATAATGCCGGACTCGACCGGAGGGTCGCCGGCATGAACAGGCGCGGTGGCATGTCTCCGCCATTTCCGCCGCACTGTAGCGGTTAAGTTATACCGCCGCCGATGGCTTGTGACAAGTGTGTGGCACGCCTGTTTCGCCCTACAGAACCTATTTCGGCGCAGCCAGGCTTGGATTCAGCGTCGCAGCGCGTGCGAATGCCGCCTTCGCTTCCTGCTCCCGCCCGAGGCGTTGGAGCGTGCGGCCCATTTGGTAGTACGCCGGCGCGTATTGGCCGCTTGCCGCCACCGCGCGTCGGAACAGTTCCAATGCCCCGACGAAGTCGCTCGCATCGTACTTGGCGGTGCCGACTGATGTGAGGACGCTCGCCTGCTGATCCTGTTCGCGCCGGTGGCGTAATCGCTCGGCTTCGGCGAGGGCCGCGGTTGCGCCCGCGACGTCGCCACGTTGTTGCAGGACCTGTGCGAGGATGTAGTGGGTGGCCGGATCAGGCTTGATCGCGATGGCCCGCCGCAGCTCGCGTTCCGCGTTCTCCCACTCCCGTCGAGCGCGAAAGACCGCGGCAAGCGCGGCGTGGGCGTCGGCGGAGCGCGGATCCGCCGCGATCGCGGCTTTCAATTCGCGCATGGCGTCATCGAACGCTCCCTGACGCGAGTACATGACGCCGAGCTGGTAGCGCGTCTCGGGCCGCGGATCGTTGGCCACCGTCGTCTTCATTTCCTCGATGGCTTCGGCCGTACGATCTGCGCGGTTCAACGCGAGCGCGAGGTTGTACCGCGCCAGCGCGTGCCGGGGATCGATCTCGAGTGCACGACGGAAGCTCTTCATCGCCTCGTCGAGGTTCTGCTCCGACTGCGCGAGTCCGAGGGTAAAATGTCGATCGGGATCGTTGGGTGCCTGACCGACGAGGGCACGCGCGCGCTGAACAGCCTCCTCCCCTTTTCCGGCTTTCACGAGCGCGAGGATCAGATTGTTCGACGCCTTGCGGAACTGCGCATCCTGCTGGAGCGCGGAACGGTAGGCCGCAATCGCCGCGTCGAGCGCGCCGATGCGCTCCAGCGCTTCACCGAGGGCGTTCTGGATCTGGGGATCGGCCGGCGCACGACCCGCGGCTTCCCAGAGGAGTGCCAGCGCCGCCGGATGGTCCCCTTTGGCCTCGAGCTCAATCGCGCGCGTATAGGTCTGCTTCGCGCCCGACGAAGACCCTTGAGTGAGCGCGAACGATAGTGCGACGCATGCCGCAAACAGCATTACTGGATTTTCTTCAACATCACATTCCGGTATTCGATCTTGAACGGCGGCCCGGTGTGCATCTGGAAACCGAGGAGCCCTTCAGGCGCGAAATGCTTCGCGTCTTCGTCGATCGCAACCGCCATCAGCTGACCATTGATCAACTGAATCAGGACACGACCGCGGGCAATGATGTGGTACTGGTTCCAGCCGTTGACGTTCATGACGCCCCGGAGGAATGTCGGATCGCCGATCGTGCCAATCACCTTGTACTTCGGGCCGTCGACCGCCCGCGTGATCTCACCGCGCCGCGAGAGGACGGCGTGTCCCTCGCCGCTTGGCGCGCGGCCACGCTCGTCATGCACGTTGCCGAGATACCCTTCCGTAAAATCGATATCCGCCTGATATCCCTTCAGCACCCACTTTCCAACATTGGGCAGCTCCGAGCTTCGATACTGAATCCCGCTGTTGGTGCCGTTCATCCGGAACTCGACTTTGAGCTCGAAATCCTTGATCGTGCCGCCGCGCCAGATCAGGAAGCTGTTCTGCTTCATCACGTTCTCGGGAGTGGTCTCGCCGATGATCTCGCCGTTCTCGACGCGCCAGAACTGCGTGTCGCCGTCCCAGCCGTTGAGCGTCTTGCCGTCGAAGATTGAAACGAAGCCCGTGTTGTCGTCTGGCTGCGTCTCCGGGTAGACCCCGGTCGCCGGGCGCACCTGCGGTGGCGACACTGGTTGTTGCCGCGCGATGGCGTCACGCGTCGTGAACGACGATGCTCCGACCGCAGCGCTCAGCGACAACACCGCTGCTGCACGTAACGACGATCCACTCATTTCTCCCTCCTAGGCGAACTGAATCCCGATCCGTTCACCCACCGACCGGATGTAGTCACGCCCCTCGGTGTACTCCTCGGGCGTCTGCAGGTGCTCGAGCATCAATGGCGCATCGACGGGGAGGCGAGACAGCTGCTGCAGATACTCCGCATAGTCAATCTGTCCTTTCCCGGGCACGACCTCACGGAAATGCACGTTGTACTCAGGTATCCAGGCCAAATCCTTCGCGTGGCACGACACGATCCACTTGCCAAGCTTGGCAAAGCAGTCGGCAATGAATTCCGCGTTCCGGTAGAACCGCGCCGGGGAATTGATGCCGTTGCAGACGTCCATGTGAACGGCAAACGCGGGCCGATCCACCGCGCGAATGAGCTTCAGATATGAATCAGGACCGTCGGGCAGGCTCCATCCCATCATCTCGATTGAAAACTTTGTTGCCCGTGGCCTGACCGCATCGATCACTTTGCGGCAGTTCTCCACGGTCGCGTCGAAGAATTCCTGTGAGAGGTTTCTCGGGTCCGCGCCGTACCAGACCGTCGGGTTGTAGGACCCGGCGATGTCCACACAACATCGTGCCTCGACCGCTTCGGCAAGAGCCATTCGATCGGTGACGTACTTCAGATTGTCGGCCCGCTTCTGCGGATCGGGATCGAGCATGTTGCGCCACGCACCAACCTCGGCTATCACCACTCGCTCGGCCGCAAAAGCGGAACGTATCGCGCGGATGCGGTCCCCATCGTCCAATGTCGCGGCCGGGATGTACGCCGCGCTGTAGCCGAGACGTCGATGCTCTCGCGCCAGTTCCACCGGGTCCGCGGACTTGAGGAAGATCGGCCCACCCAATCGGATCGGATGCCCTGGACCGGCCTTTTCGGAACGCTGTGCGCCGGCGGCGATGGCCGGGAATGCCACAGCCGTCGCAAGAAACTCACGTCTTCGGATCGCGGCCATGCGGGTTGATACAGGCAATCGGCGCCTCTGTCAACGTGCCGGATCCCGCCTGACTCTGCTTTTAACAACAGTCGTGGCTCGGCCCTTGACAACACCCTATGCAGGGTCTACGGTAGCGACCGCCAGAGACAGGAACCACTGATCGACTGTACGTTCAAACCGTTCTCCAGGAGTGAGCTATGCCGCTGACAGGTTTGTGTCGCGCCCGTGCCGTCTGCTCCATCTTCCTCGTCGCGTGCGCTCTCGCCGCGCGTCCCCTTTACGCACAAGTTCTTTATGGATCGATCGTCGGGTCCGTGACCGACGCCAGCGGCGCCGCGATGCCGGGCGCGACCGTGACGATCGAACAGACAGAAACGAAGCTGACCCGGGAAGTCGTGACCGACGCGGCTGGCGTGTACAACTTCACCGCGGTGCCGTCGGGCACCTATACAGTGTCAGTGAAGATGAGCGGCTTTCGCACCTTTAGTCGCAGCGTGCCGGTCACGCTGAACTCGGTCGCGCGCGTCGACGTCAAACTCGACATTGGACAGCTCACTGAGAGCGTTCAGGTATCAGCCGAATCCCCCGTACTGCAGACCGACAAGGCC
>Ga0310895_10000092_pt1 | contig 17283 bp, 14 predicted proteins | sample C0D4metaG_FD_203912 | JGI IMG/M metagenome (GOLD analysis project Ga0310895, IMG submission 203912) | Lab incubated soil microbial communities from West Virginia University Organic Research Farm, Morgantown, WV, United States - C0D4 | ecosystem: Environmental > Terrestrial > Soil > Agricultural... | reverse complement strand
GCTTTCGCCAGCTGCCGAGGTCGCTGTCTTTCGGATGATGCAGGAGGCCCTGTCGAACGTCTATCGCCATGCGAAAGCCACGCATGTCTCCATTGGATTGTACCAGCGCCGTTCCATGCTCCATATCAGTATCGCCGACGATGGTGTCGGCCTTCCGGAAAAGCTGAGGACGGGGGTCGGCCTGTCGAGCATGCGCGAACGGATCGAGGAAATTGGCGGCCGCCTCATGATCCGGGCCGGAAAGCCGGGCATGATCCTGCTCGCGAGCGTGCCGTTGCACGGTGAAACGCGCGCCGTTGGCGATCTCGCGCTTGCCGTCTGACTAGCGGTCAAACGAGCGCTGCAGTGCGCGTACGCCCCTTCAAGAAGGGTGACGAAGCCAGCCTCGCTTCGCTCTTCCATGCGGCTATCCATCAAATTGCCGCCCATCACTACTCAGCCGAGCAGGTTAGGGCCTGGGCGCCGCGGGTGCCGGATCCGTCACGCTTCCTCGCTCGCGGTACCGACGGCCGCATCCTGCTGCTGGCGGTCGACGAGCATGACGATCCGCTGGCCTATGGCGACGTCGAGGCTGACGGCCACATCGACCACCTCTTCTGCCGGCCCGATGCCGCCGGCACCGGCGTTACGGCACGGCTATATGAGGAATTGGAGCGCGCGGCCCGCGAACATGGAATCGTGCTTTTGTTCACCGAGGCCAGCGAGCCTGCCCGGCGCTTCTTTTCCAGGCAGGGATTCGACGTGATCGAGCGCCGCGAATTCGAGATTTCCGGCGTCCCGATTCATAACTTCCGCATGGAAAAGCGGCTCAAACCTGTCCCGCGCTGACACAGGCAAAAAAAGCCTCTGGAGCGATTGCCGCAAAGCTGCTGTTGAAGAGGTTGCGGGGTGGTCCCCTGGGACATGAACGCACTTCGCCGAAGCGGTCGGGCTCATGCCTGGCCGCTTCGTTTTTTGTGCCTGAAAGTGGTGGCTCCCCGAGTTGGATTCGAACCAACGGCCGCTCGATTAACAGTCGAGAGCTCTACCGCTGAGCTATCGGGGAACATGAAGCGACGCCGCCTATAACGCCCTCGTCGCGTGTTGCAAGCGGTCTAAGCCCCTCTTTGCCACAGAAAATCTGAATGCGCGGTTAGTGGGCAAATTGCTCCATCGCAATTCGCTCGTCGAGCGCATGTTCGGGGTCGAACAGGAGGGTCAGTGACCGATCGCGGTCAAGGGTCACGTCGACGGTGCAAACCTCGCGCACCTCGAACTGGTCGGCGACGGCCGCAACGGGCCGTTTGTCCGCTTCCAGCACCTTGAAGCGGATCGACACGTCATCGGGCAGGATCGCCCCGGACCAGCGCCGCGGCCGGAAGGGGCTGATCGACGTCAGTGCCAGCATCTTCGCCGCCAGCGGCAGGATCGGGCCGTGCGCGGACAGATTATAGGCGGTCGATCCAGCCGGTGTCGCCACCAGCACGCCATCGGCGACCAGTTCCGGCATCACCACCCGGCCATTGACGATGATTTCGATCTTGGCGGTTTGGCGAGTCTCGCGCAGCAACGACACTTCGTTGATCGCGGGGTGCATCCAGCTCTCGCCGCGGATATTGGTCGCTTTCATTGCGAGGGGAGCGACGCGGATATGCTTGGCATTGCTGATCCGCTCGAACAGCCGATCGAGGCGCCACTCGTTCATCAGGAAGCCAAAAGTGCCGCGGTTCATGCCGAATACCGGACGCGATTCGCCTTGCTCGAGCATTGCATGGAGCGTCTGCAGCATGAAGCCGTCGCCACCGAGCGCGACCAGCGTCTCGGCCTGGTCCTCATCGGCCCAGCTATAGCGGCGTCGAAGCATCGCTTCGGCCGATTTGGCCGCTTCGCCGGGGGAGGCGACCAGCCCGATCCGATGCGCGGCAAGGTCCCGCTCGGGCGTTGCTGGGGAGGGGCGAGCGACGTTCACGCGGCTAAAATACGGATTTGCAGGGAAAGCGCCACTGTCCCGAAAGGACACGCGCCCAACAGGCGCCTTGGTCAGGTACCAGTGCAGGGCTAACTCTCCTTCATGCGTATGTGGCTTAAATGGCCAGGGTTCGGGGGCAAGCGGGCGTCGGACAATCGAGTGGCTCCGGCGTCCGCTTTGCCGCTGCGCGACCGCGCGCTTGAACAGGCGATCGGCCGCGATCGCATCGAACTTCGCTTCCAGCCGCAAATCGAGCCGGCCAGCGGCCAGGTGATGGGCGTCGAGGCGCTGGCGCGCTGGGACGGAGCCGAAAGTCCCGAGGAGCTATTCGCCCGTGCCGAAGCCGCCGGACTCGCCGAGCGCCTGTCGCGCGCGATCCAGCGCAAAGCTTTGCGAGCAGCCGGACGATGGACCGGACCGCTTGCTGGCATGTGCCTGTCGATTAACCTCCTCCCACGGGACCTCGACCGTCCGGGCTATGAGCAATGGCTGCTGGAGGAAATCGCCTCAGCCGGCCTCGAGCCCGAACAAATCACTGCCGAGATCGTCGAAAGCAGCCTGATGGCGGACAGCCTGGAGGTCGCCGGCCGGCTCTCCCGGCTGCGCGCCGCGGGTGTGCGCATCGCAATCGATGATTTCGGGACCGGCTATTCCAGCCTTGCCTATCTGACTTCATTGCCGATTGACGCGATTAAGATCGACCGCGGCCTCATCAACCACATCGTGGGCGGCAGCCGCGACCGGATCGTCGTCAAGGCGATGATCCGCCTGGCCCGCGAGCTAAGCCTCAAGGTGATCGTCGAGGGCGTCGAGAACATCGCCCAGCTCCACCTGCTAGAGGAGTGGGGCTGCGACCTTTACCAGGGCTTCCTTGGCGCACAGCCGCTCGACGAGGCCGAATTGAAGCGCTTCGTTGCCTCGGGGGAGCAGACGGCGGCGGCCTAGGCCGGCTCCAGTTCTTTTTTCTCAGCCGCCGCCAACACCCGCATCAACCCGCGCGAAATTTGCAGGGCGCCCTGCAAGCGAGCCTCGCCAGTCGGCCATTCGCGGCTAATCACCAGCTTGCTGTCGGGCCGGAGCCTCGCGGCGCCCTTCAGTTTTTCGACATAGTCGAGCAAGCCGGCCAGGTCAGGGAACCCGCTCGGCGCAAAGGTCACCACCGCGCCTTTCGCCCCGACGTCCAATTTGGCGATCATCGCTTTTCTGCAATTGATCTTTGTTTCAACGATTTGCAGCAGGTTCTGGGTTTCCGATGGCAGCTTGCCGAAGCGGTCGATCAACTCTGCGGCAAACTCCTCGACTCCCTGCCGGTCTTCCAGCTCGCCAAGCCGGCGGTAGAGGCCCATGCGAAGGTCGAGATCGGGCACATAATGTTCCGGGATCAGGATCGGCGCCTCAACATTGATCTGAGGCGTGAATTCCTCCCGCCGTTCGGCAGCGCCCGATTTCTGCTCGAGGATCGCGTCCTCCAGCATCGATTGGTAGAGCTCGAAGCCGACCTCCTTGATGTGGCCCGACTGCTCGTCGCCCAGCAAATTGCCCGCGCCGCGGATGTCGAGGTCGTGGCTGGCAAGCTGGAATCCGGCTCCCAGGCTGTCGAGATTGGCCAGGACCTGCAGCCTCTTGTCGGCACCTTCTGTCAACGACCTTTCGGGCGGGGTCGTCAGATAGGCATAGGCGCGCGTCTTCGACCGGCCGACCCGGCCGCGCAGCTGGTAGAGCTGGGCCAGCCCGAACCTGTCGGCGCGATGGACGATCAGCGTATTGGCCGACGGAATGTCCAGTCCGCTCTCGACAATGGTGGTCGACAGCAGCACGTCATATTTTTTGTCGTAGAAGGCGCCGATCCGCTCCTCGACCTCGCTCGCACCCATCTGGCCGTGGGCGGTAACCGCCTTCACCTCGGGCACTTCGTCGCGCAGCCATTCTTCGAGATCCGGCAGGTCCGCGATCCGCGGCGCGACCAGGAAGCTTTGCCCGCCACGATAATGTTCGCGCAGCAACGCCTCGCGCATCACCACGGCGTCCCACGGCGCCACATAGGTGCGGATCGCGAGCCGGTCGACCGGCGGGGTCTGGATCACGCTGAGCTCGCGCAGCCCCGACATTGCCATTTGCAGCGTCCGGGGGATCGGCGTGGCGGTAAGGGTGAGGACATGCACATCCTCCTTCAGCGCCTTGAGCTTCTCCTTGTGGGCGACCCCGAAATGCTGCTCCTCGTCGACAATGACCAGCCCCAGCTTCTTGAATTTGATCGATTTCGACAGCAGCGCGTGGGTGCCGATGACGATATCGACCTTGCCCTGCTCGAGCCGCTCGCGGGTCGTCTTCGCTTCGCCCGCCGGCACCAGCCGCGACAGCCGCCCGATCTCGATCGGAAAACCCTGGAACCGCTCGACGAAATTTCTGTAGTGCTGCCGCGCCAGCAGGGTGGTCGGGCAGATCAGCGCCACCTGGTATCCTGCCATCGCCGCAACAAACGCCGCTCGCAGCGCAACTTCGGTCTTGCCGAAGCCGACATCGCCGCAAACCAGCCGGTCCATCGGCTTGCCACTGCCCAGGTCCTCCAGCACCTCGGCGATTGCCCGGTCCTGGTCGTCGGTCTCCTCATAGGGAAAGCGATCGACGAATTCGGGCAAGGTCGAGTCCGCCTCGGCGACCTGGCCAGGCCGTGTTGCGCGGATCGCAGCGGTCTTGATCAACTCGCCCGCGATCTCGCGGATCCGCTCCTTCATCCGCGACTTGCGCCGCTGCCAGGCTTCACCGCCCAGCCGGTCCAGGTTTGCGCCGTCGCCGGCCCCGCCATAGCGCGTCAGAACGTCGATATTCTCGACCGGCACATAGAGTCTGTCGCCACCGGCGTAGGAGAGGGCGACGCAGTCATGCGGCGCCTTGCCGACCATCACCGACGTCAGCCCTTCGTAGCGGCCGATGCCATGCTCCATGTGCACGACCAGGTCGCCGGGTGTCAGCGCAGCCAGTTCCGCGAGGAACGCGTCAGCGCTCTTGCGACGCTTCTTCCTCCGCACTAGCCGGTCGCCGAGCATGTCCTGCTCGGTCAGGACGGCCACTTCCAGCCCGGTGAAGCCATGGTCGAGCGGCAGCACGATCAATGCCGCGTCGGTCCTCGACCCAAGCGCCTCCTGCCAGCTTTCAGCCGGCTTCAGGCTTTTGAGGCCATGATCCTCGAGCAGCCCCGCAAGGCGCTCGCGCGCACCTGCCGTATAGCTCGCCAGCACGATCTTCTTCTTGTCTTTCCGAAGCTTGGCAACATGCTTGGTGACGGCTTCATAGACATTGGCGCCCTGCGTGCGCTCGGGCGCGAAGTCGCGCGGTCCGTCGACGCCGAAGTCGATGACCTTGTCGCTTTCCGGCTCTTGGAAGGGTGTCGCCAGATGGATCGGCCGTCGGGCAACGGTGCCGCGCCACTCCTTGCTCGACAGGTACAGCGCCGACGGCGCCAGCGGGCGATAGCTTCCGGGCTCGGCGACCATCGCCTTCTCGCGATTGGCGAAATAATCCTCGATCGCCTCGTGCCGGGCTTCTAGCGCCCCGTCGGTGTTGGCATCCCGGACGATGACGTCATCCTCGCCGAGATGTTCGGACAGCGTGGCCAGCTTTTCCTCGAGCAGCGGCAGCCAATGCTCCATCCCGGCCAGCCGCCGCCCGTCGCTGATCGCCTGGTAGAGCGGGTCGCCGGTGGCATTGGCACCGAATTGCTCGCGGTAGCGGGCGCGGAAGCGTTTGACCGTCTCCTCGTCCAGCAGCGCCTCGCTGGCCGGCATCAGGGTGAAGGAGCCTGCCTTACCGATTGACCTTTGGTCTGCAGGGTCGAACCTGCGCATCGTTTCGATCTCGTCGCCGAAAAAGTCCAGCCGGAGCGCCTGGCTCTCGCCCGCCGGGAACAGGTCGACGATCGACCCGCGCACGGCATATTCGCCGGCGTCATGGACGGCATCGGTCCGCTGGTAGCCATTGGCCTGCAGCAGCTCGACCAGCCTGTCCCGCTCGATCCGCTCGCCTTCGGCCAGCCGCCGGGTCAGCTGGCGAATGCGGAACGGCGTCAGGTTCCGCTGAGTGGCCGCATTGGCCGTGGTCAGCAGCAGTTGCGGCCCCTTGCGCTTCCCCTGCAGCTTCTCGAGCGTAGCCAGCCGCTCCGCCATCACCCTCAGGGCCGGGGAGGCGCGGTCGTACGGCAGGCAGTCCCACGCCGGAAAGCTCAGCACCTCCACTTCGGGCGCAAACACCGGCACCGTGTCCTGCAGCGCGCGCATCGCCGCTTCGTCGGCGGCGATGATCACCGCCCGCCCGCCGGCTCCAGTGCCGTGCGCTGCCCGCGCAAGGTCGGCCGCGAGCCACGGGAGGAAACCCGCCGGTACTCCGGCCAGCGTCAGCGGCGACTGCGCTTTCAGGATGCGGTTTAGCGGTTCGCTCACTTGGCGGTCCTGATGAAATCGAGGCGCTTGAAGGCGTCCATCATGGGTCCCTGATAACGCTCCGGCACGTCCTGCGTGCCGATCGCCCAGGCCATGATGTCGACGTCCTGCTCGGTCAGCAGCGCGGCGAACAGCGCTCGCTCATGCGCGTTCCACGACCCATGATGCGCGTCGAAAAAGCCGCCGATCATCATGTCCGCCTCGCGCGTCCCGCGATGCCAGGCACGGTACTTCAGCGCCCTCAGCACGTCATCCACGAACGGCTATCCTCCAACGCAAATTGACCCGCAGCGGAATCGCAGCGGGTTCGTGAAGAGCCCATGTAGGCAGTTGCGTTCCTCCTCGCTAGTGTCGCGCCGATGCGCCCCGACGTGCTCAACCCGCTGTTCGCCGAAGTCGAAGCGCTGAAGGGCGTCGGGCCGGGCATTGCCAAGGGGCTGGCCAAGCTCGGCCTCACTCGGGCGATCGACCTTGCCTATCATCTGCCCACTGGGACAATCGACCGCGTCCGCGCTCCCCACGCCAGCCAGGCGTTGCTCGGCAGGATCGTGGTGCTCGACGTCGTCCCCGTGGACGTTCGGGTCGGATCGGGAAAGGCGCCGCTTCGTATTTTTGCCCGCGATTCTGACGACAACACGCTAACCCTGACCTTCTTCAACAATCCCGCCTGGGCGAAGAAGCAGTTGCCGCTACACGAGAAGCGCACCGTGATCGGCAAGCTCGATCAATGGGGGCAGGAGTGGCAGATCGTCCATCCCGAGGTGCTTGAGCCCGCCAAGGCCGCGGAAGTCGCGCTTCGCGAGCCGGTCTATGGCCTGACCGAAGGCATTTCCAACAAACGCATGCGCGAACTGGCGCTGACCGCTCTCGATCGCGCGCCCGAGCTTCCCGAATGGATCGAGCCGTCGAAACAAGCCCGCGATCATTGGCCTGCCTGGCGCTCGGCACTGGCCGAAATTCATTCCGATCCAGCCGCAACAGTCGCCCGTAAACGACTGTCATACGACGAGATTTTTGCCAATCAGCTAGCCCTGATGCTGCTCCGCCAGGTGGCGCGGCGCAAGAAAGGGGTGCCACTGCAGGGGGACGGCCGCCTCAGCGGAAAGCTGCAATTGCCTTACCGCCTGACCAACGCCCAGCAGCGCGTGGTCGGCGAAATCCGCGGCGATATGGCGCAAGACAAGCCGATGCTCCGCCTGCTTCAGGGCGATGTCGGCTCGGGCAAGACGCTGGTTGCGCTGCTGGCGATGCTGGAGGCAGTCGAGGCCGGCGCCCAGGCGGCAATGCTCGCCCCGACCGAGATCCTCGCCCGCCAGCACCATGCAACACTGCAGCGCCAGTGCGAGGCGATCGGCGTCCGCATCGCCATCTTGACCGGCCGCGAGAAAGGCCGCGCTCGTGATTCCGTCCTGATGGGCCTCGCCGACGGCTCGATCGACATCCTCGTCGGCACCCACGCCATCTTCCAGCAGCATGTCGCCTACAAGAAGCTCGGCCTCATCGTGATCGACGAGCAGCATCGCTTCGGCGTCTCCCAGCGGCTGTTGCTCGCCGAAAAGGCCGAGCATCCGCCGCACCTGCTGGCGATGACCGCCACGCCCATCCCGCGCACGCTGACCCTGACCCATTATGGCGAGATGGATGTCAGCCGGATCGACGAGATGCCGCCGGGCCGCACGCCCGTCGAGACTCTGGTGATCAGCGATGCCAAGCTAGGCGACGTGATCGACGGCCTCGGCCGGCACCTGTCGGCGGGCGGCCAGGCCTATTGGGTCTGCCCGCTAGTTGAGGAGAGCGAGGCGATCGACGCCGCCGCGGCCGAAGAGCGGGCGAAGCTGCTGCGCTTTCGCTTCGGCGAGGACCGCGTCGGCCTGGTCCATGGCCGGATGAAGGGCACGGACAAGGATGACGTCATGGCGTCATTCGCCAATGGCGAGCTCGGCGTGCTGGTGGCGACGACGGTGATCGAGGTGGGGGTCGACGTGCCCAACGCCTCGCTGATCATCGTCGAGGGGGCCGAGCGGTTCGGCCTCGCCCAGCTCCACCAGCTGCGTGGCCGCGTCGGCCGCGGCGCCGCGGCCAGCCGCTGTATCCTGCTCCGCGGCCAGCAATTGAGCGAGACGGGCCGGGCGCGCCTCGCCCTGATGCGCGAAACCAACGACGGCTTCCGCATTGCCGAAGAGGATTTGAAACTGCGCGGACCTGGTGAGGTACTCGGCACCCGCCAGTCGGGCGACATCGAGTTCAAGGTCGCCAGCCAGGAGGACGTCGCCGAACTTGCGCCCATCGCCCAGGGCGATGCCCGCCTGCTGCTCGACCGAGACGGCGGCCTCGCCAGCGAACGAGGCCAGGCCGCGCGGTTGTGCCTTTACTTGTTCGAACGCGACGCGGCGGTCGGATTGCTCAGGAGCGGGTAAGCAACCCGTGCTTCTTCTTGCCGAGGCTGAGCTTCACCGGCGCGCCGCCAACATCGATCACCAGCATCGGGTCGCTGACAGCCTCGCCGTTGAGCCTGACTGCACCTTCACCGATCTTGCGCCGCGCTTCGCCATTCGACGCCGCAAAGCCTAGCCCCGTCAGCGCCTGGACCACGCCGATGCTGCCTTCGGGCACCTGCAGCGTCGGCAAATCCCCGCCGGCTGCACCTTCCTCGAAGGTCCGCCGCGCCGTCTCCGCGGCCGCTACGGCCGCCTCGCGCCCATGCAGCATGGCCGTCGTTTCATTGGCGAGAGCAATCTTGGCCTCGTTGATCGCCTGGCCTTCAAGCTTCGCCAGCCCCTCGATCCGCTCGAGTGGCAAGTCGGTGAACAGCTTCAGGAACTTGACCACATCCGCATCGGCCGTGTTCCGCCAGAATTGCCAATAGTCGTAGGCAGGCAGCTGGTCGGCGTTGAGCCACACCGCGCCTGATGCGGTCTTGCCCATCTTGGCCCCGTCGGCGGTGGTGATGAGGGGCGTGGTGACGCCGAACAGCTCCAGCCCGTCCATCCGCCGGCCGAGGTCGACGCCGTTGACGATATTGCCCCACTGGTCCGACCCGCCCAGCTGCAGCACGCATTTGTGGCGCAAAGACAGCTCGCGGAAGTCATAGGCCTGGAGGATCATGTAATTGAATTCCAGGAAGGTCAGCGGCTGCTCGCGGTCGAGCCGCAATTTGACCGAATCGAAGGTCAACATACGGTTGATGGTGAAATGCGGGCCGACGGTCCTTAGCAGGTCGATATAGGCCAGCTGGTCGAGCCAGTCGGCATTGTCGACCATGATCGCATCGGTCGGGCCGTCCCCGAAGGTCAGGAAATGCTCGAACACCTTGCGGATCGAGGCGATATTTTCCTGGATCTTCTCATGGGTGAGCAGCTTGCGGCTCTCATCCTTGCCGCTGGGGTCGCCGATCTTGGTCGTCCCGCCGCCCATCAACACGATCGGCTTGTGCCCGGCCTGCTGCATCCGCCGTAGCATCATGATCTGCACCAGGCTGCCGACGTGCAGAGAAGGGGCGGTCGCGTCGAATCCGATGTAACCGGTCACCACCTCGCGTGACGCCAAGGCGTCCAGTCCCGCGGCATCAGTCGCCTGGTGGATATAGCCGCGCTCCTCGAGCAGGCGGAGTAGGGTGGAACCGTAGCCAGTCATGAACGGGCGCGTAGCACAAATCGCGCACGCGTCATCATAGTTGGATTCAGGCGGTGGCGAGCCTTCGCTCGATCATCACGGACCCCCGGGTTCGACGCAGGTGGATCTCGGCCAAGACCAGATTGGTGATCCAGCCGAGCCAGGCAATCACGCCATAGGCAGCGAAGAAGTCGAAGCCCATCACGCCCGCAAGGGGAAGCATCAGGCGCAGTGTGATCGCGTTGGCGGTGATGGCGTAGGATCGGATCATCCACTCGCGGTGTGTGACGAATTGCCCCTCGATCGCTGCCCGCACTCCGAGATAGGTGAAGATCGGCCAAAGCAAGGCGGCCACCGCAAATCCGGTACCGGCGATTGGCCCCGCATTGGTCCCGAGCGCCAGCATGAAGCCAGACGGAGCGCCAATCGCGCAGGCGCCGACATAGGTTCGGCCGATAGCGCGATGAAACGCCGGGAATTGCGCCCTTATGCGGCGCACGAACTGCAACGGGCCGATCAGGAGCGCGACGACGCCGGCTGCGACGTGAATGACGAGGAACGGGTTGGCCCAAGCATTGCCGAGTATGAACTCGGGCGGTGCTTCGCTCCCGGTGAAATATCGGAGTGCCGAGACGGCCGCGACCTGCAGGGTCAGCAGGACCAGCGCGACCTTCCACATGATGGTCCAGATTCGGGCAGTTGTTCGATCCATCGCTTTGCCCTCGCTCGAGCTGCTAAAGGATCCCCATCACTGTATTAGTGATATATTACACTACGTCGCAAGTCAACCCAGAAAGCTGCCGGTTGCAAGCGCGCGAGGAGCGGGCAATAGCTAGTTGGTGCCCAGCCTTTACCGCCACCCCGATGCCCCAGCCGGAGCGATCAACTCGATCGACGCCGAGCTTGAGCGCTTGGACGGCGGGGCGGTCGCGATCTTCCGCATCCTCGGCGACATCTCCAGGTTGGTCATCCCGCCGCCCGCCGACCCCGTTCAAGCCGACAATCTCTGGCGGACCACCTGTTTCGAGCTGTTTGTCAGCGGGGAGGGCGGCTCCTATCGCGAATATAACTTCTCGCCGTCGGGCCAGTGGGCGGCTTACGAATTCGAAGGATATCGGTCAGGCATGAGCAACACCGAAGCTCGAATCGAAACCGAACTATTTCAGGAAAAGAATGAGTTGCAGTTCAGCGCTAAGATTGGAGCTGAATTCCCAAACCCTGCCTATGTCGGCTTGACCGCGGTGATCCAGGAGACGGACGGCGAGATCCGCTACTGGTCAAACGCCTTTGCCCCGGGCAAGCCAGATTTCCATGCCGCCGCGGTGCGTTCCCTGCTGTTCGATGGAGTAAGTGCAGAATGAAATTGGGTGTCGAGCGGCTCCTGGCCGACCCGGAACTGCGCCGCCCGCTGGAGGGCAAGCGCGTCGCCCTGGTGGCCCACCCGGCCTCGGTCACCCGCGACCTCACCCACAGCCTCGATGCTCTTGCCGCTGCCGGCTTGCGCCTCACCGCCGCCTTCGGCCCGCAGCACGGTCTTCGCGGCGACAAGCAGGACAATATGGTCGAAAGCCCGGACTTCATCGATCCGGTCCATGAAATCCCGGTATTCAGCCTCTATGGCGAAGTCCGTCGCCCGACCGGCCAGTCGATGTCGACCTTCGACGTGGTGCTGATCGACCTGCAGGACCTCGGCTGCCGCATCTACACCTTCATCACCACGCTGCTTTACATGCTCGAAGCCGCCGCCGAGCATGGCAAGGCGGTGTGGGTGCTCGACCGGCCCAACCCCGCCGGCCGGCCGGTCGAGGGGCTGATGCTGCAGCCTGGATGGGAAAGTTTCGTCGGGGCAGGGCCGATCCCGATGCGCCATGGCCTGACGCTGGGTGAACTCGGCCGCTGGTTCGTCGACCATTTCAAGCTCGACGTCGACTATCGGGTGATCGAGATGGAGGGCTATCGGCCCGACGAGGGCCCCGGCTTCGGCTGGCCGGCGGACCGGGTCTGGGTCAATCCGTCTCCCAACGCGCCCAATCTCAACATGGCCCGCTGCTATGCCGGCACGGTCATGCTCGAAGGGACCACCCTTAGCGAGGGCAGGGGCACGACCCGCCCGCTCGAACTGTTCGGCGCGCCCGACATCGAAGCGCGAGCGGTGATCAAGGTCATGCGGGACTTGGCGCCGCAATGGCTCGACGGCTGTGCCTTACGCGACATTTCGTTCGAGCCGACCTTCCACAAGCATGTCCACCAGCTATGCAGTGGCGTGCATATCCACGCGGAAGGCGACGCCTACGATCATGCCGCATTCAAGCCGTGGCGCCTGCAGTCGCTGGCGTTCAAAGCCATTCGCAAGCTCTTTCCCGGCTATGAGATCTGGCGCGATTTCCCCTACGAATATGCCTTCGGCAAGCTGCCGATCGACGTCATCAACGGCTCGCAGCTTCTCAGGGAATGGGTCGACGACCCCGCCGCCCAGCCCGGCGACCTCGATGCGATCACCATCCCGGACGAGCAGGCCTGGGAAGAAGAGCGCCGGCCTTTCCTGCTTTACTAGCGCTTTCGGCTCAGCTCGCGCATCGCTTCGTCGAGGCCGTCGAGGGTTAGGCCATACATCCGCTCATCCATCAGCCGCCTGAGGATTGCGGTTGACGCGCTGTGCCCCCAATAGGCCTCGGGCGTCGGATTGATCCACGCGGCCGAAGGATAGGCGTCGGTCAGCCGCTTCAGCCACACCGCGCCCGCCTCTTCGTTCATATGCTCGATCGACCCGCCGGCATGAGTGATCTCATACGGGCTCATCGACGCATCGCCGACGATCACCAGCTTATGGTCGCGGCCGAACTTGTGGATGACGTCATGGGTCGGCGTCTTCTCGACATGACGGCGGCGATTGTCCTTCCACACGCCCTCGTAAATGCAATTGTGGAAGTAGAAATGCTCGAGGTGCTTGAACTCGGTCTTGCAGGCCGAGAACAGCTCCTCGCACATGTGGACATGGCCATCCATCGATCCGCCGATATCGAGGAACAGCAGCACCTTGACCGCATTGTGCCGCTCGGGCCGCATATGGACGTCGAGCCAGCCGCGGCGCGCGGTGCCGTCGATCGTCCCGTCCAGGTCGAGCTCCTCGGCGGCGCCTTCCCGGGCGAAGCGGCGCAGGCGGCGTAGCGCCACCTTGATGTTGCGGGTGCCGAGCTCCTGGGTGCCGTCGAGATCGCGAAATTCGCGTTTCTCCCACACCTTGATCGCCCGGCCGTGCCGCCCGGGACCGCCGATCCTGACTCCTTCGGGATTGTAGCCGCCATGGCCGAAGGGAGAAGTGCCGCCGGTGCCGATCCATTTGTTGCCGCCCTGGTGACGCCCCTGCTGCTCGGCCAGCCGGTCCTTCAGCGCCTCCATAATCTCTTCCCAGCTGCCGAGGCTGTTGATTTCGGCCATTTGCTCGGGCGTCAGATAGGCTTCGGCGACCAGGCGCAGCCATTCTTCCGGGATTTCAGCGCTGATTTCCTCGCCGCCGGTCCCCACCAGGCCCTTGAATACTTCGGCGAACACCCGGTCGAACCGGTCGAGCTGGCTCTCGTCATGAACGAAGGTTGCGCGAGCGAGATAATAGAATTGCTCGGGCTCGGCGCCGATCACCTCCGCGTCCATCGCTTCCAGGAGCAGCAGATGCTCCTTCAGCGAGGCGGGAATCCCGCCACGGCGCAGCGCTTCGACAAAACCGATGAACATGGTGCCGCCTTTAGCGCGACGGTCGGGGCGACGCCACCGAGCGCGTGGTTAACCTCGCTTTAGCACTTCGCCCGTAAGCCATCCCACACTTGGCAAGTGGGGAAATGGGTCAATGGCCACGCTCGGCATTGAAGAAATTACCGAAAATGCGATCCGTGCGGTCGCCCGCGACTGCGGGTCGCTGTCGATCGAGTGCAGTGACGTCGCCGGCTATGTCGAGGGGGTTGCGGAGCGGATTGGCGAGCATCTGAAGGTGCTCGACACGCTCGAGGAAGTGACCACCCGTCTCTTGGCCGACCAGGCGCGGGTTTCGGATTCGACCGACGAGGCGCGGCTGCTCAGCGAGCAGGCCAAGGCCAAGCTCGAAGCGGGCCGCGAGGCGATCGAGGGCACCATCGCCGGCTTCAAGGGATTGACCGACCTGGTCGTCCAGCTGGGTGAACGCATGGCCGGTTTCGCCGGAGCGATGAACCAGGTGCAGACCGTCTCCTCGACGATCGAGACGATCGCTCGGAAAACCAACATGCTGGCCTTGAACGCCACCATCGAAGCAGCCCGCGCCGGCGATGCCGGCCGCAGCTTCGCGGTGGTTGCCGCCGAAGTAAAGAAGCTGGCCCATGACACCCGCGCCGCGACGAGCCAGATTGCCTCGACGATCGGCGAGCTGACCCGTGAGGCCTCGGCCGTCACCTCAGAGATCAAGACCGGCGTCGAGCGCAGCCGCACGGCCCAGGCCGGCTTCGGTGCGATCAACGACACGGTCAAGGAGGTGGCCGAGATCGTCTCGATGGTCGACCGCCAGACCGAAGGCATCGCCCATTCGACCTCGCTCATCCAGACCAGCGTCGACCGGGTCAAGGCCGGCCTCTCCGACTTCGCCGGCGATGCTCGCGACAATGGCGGCAAGCTGATCAAGGCCCAAAAGCGCCTCAGCCACCTCGAAATGCTGTCCAACAACATGCTCGATACGCTCGCCAATTCGGGCGCCGAGATCGACGACACGCCGATGATCCTGCTTGCCCAGGAAGCGATGCGGTCGATCAATGCGGCGGTCGAACAGGCGATCGACCGCGGCGAGATCAGCATGGAGGCGGTTCACGACCGCAACTATCTGCTGATCGATGGCACCAATCCGCCGCAGTACAACAACGGCTTCTGCGAGGTGGCCGACAAATATGTCCAGCCGCTGCTCGACCGCTTCAAGGCGCGCGAGCCCAAGATCATCGGCTCGGCGATCACCAACCTCGACGGTTACCTTCCGACCCACCTCAGCGAGCGGTCGCAGGTGCCCGGCGCGGATCCTGTCTGGAACGACGCCAATTGCCGCAACAAGCGCATCTTCATGGACGAGATCACCCGCAAGGCGTGCGAGAGCGAGCAGCCGGCGATGCTGTCGACCTACCGGATGGAGCTGGGCGACCGCTACATCCCGGTCAAGAACGTCTTCGTTCCGCTCTATTTCAAGGGCCGCCGCTGGGGCAATTTCGAACTGGCGTATAGGGACGAGTAATCAGGATCTGGCCGCACTGGCCAGCGCCTGGTCCAGGTCCTCGATGAGGTCCCCGGGATCCTCCAGCCCAATATTCAGCCGGACCAGCAGCTTGCCCATCTCCGGGGTCGGGCGCCGCAAGTCGCCATAGGTCATGACCAGGCTGCCGGCGCCGCCCCAGCTGTAGCCGATGCCGAACAATGCCAGGGCATCGACGAAACGCACTAGCTGGTCCCGGGTCCAATTGCCGAAAATGACGGAAAAGATGCTGGCCGAACCGGTCCAGTCGCGTTTCCAGATGTCATGCCCGGGGCAGTCGGGAAAGGCCGGATGGAGCAGGGCAGTGACCTCGTCCCGCTCGCGCAGCCATTGTGCGACGGTCAGCGCCGACTCTCCGAGCCGTTTCAGCCGCACGTCCAGCGTCTTCAATCCCCGCAGCACCAGCGAGCAGTCGTCGGGCGAAACGCCCATGCCGGTCAGCCTTTGGGCGGCGCGCAATTGCTGGTCATATTTGACGTCGCGCGTCGTAATCGATCCCAGCAGCAGGTCGCTATGCCCGCCGGCATATTTGGTCAGCGCCTGAACGCTGATATCGACCCCAGCGGCATAGGCGTCGAACAGCACGCCGGCACCATAAGTATTGTCGATCGCCACCTTGACGCCGCGTTCCTTCGCGGCCGCACAGATCGCCGGAACATCCTGTACTTCCATGGTGATCGATCCCGGACTCTCGGTCCAGATCAGCGCCGTGTTGCGGCGGATCAGCTCCGATATGCCTCCGCCGATCGTCGGCTCGTAGCGCTCGACCTCGATTCCCAGCCGCTTCAGAGTCTCGAACGCCAGCTCGGTGTTCGGACCATAGGCGCTCCGGGTCAGCAGGACATGGTCGCCCGACTTGCAAAATGCGAGGTAGGGGAGGGCGATCGCCGCCTGGCCGCTCGGAACGATCAGGCAATGCTCGGCCCCTTCGATGGCCGCGATCTGCAATGCCAGCTCGCGCACCGTCGGGGTACCGTAAAGGCCGTAGCGATATTGGTCGGGATCGTAGGAATCCCGCGCGTCGGCGACCGATTTGAAGAGTACCGTCGACGCGCGCGAGGTCGGCGTGGCCAGCGACTGGAAATCAGTCGATGCGCGGCGATCCGGATGGATCAGCCTGGTGGCGAGCCGGCGTTCTTTCGGCTCCTTCGACAAGGTCAGACCTTGCGCCGGGCCATGAAGGCGAGCCGCTCGAACAGCATCACGTCCTGCTCGTTCTTGAGCAGCGCGCCGTGAAGCGGCGGGATCGCCTTGGTCGGGTCCTGGTTCTGCAGCACCTCGAGCGGCATGTCCTCGTGCAGCAACAGCTTCAGCCAGTCGAGAAGTTCGCTCGTCGACGGCTTCTTCTTGAGGCCCGGCACCTCGCGAATATCGTAGAAGATATCGAGCGCCCGGCTCACCAGCAGCTTCTGGATCTTGGGGAAATGGACATCGATGATCGCGCTCATCGTCTCCCGGTCGGGGAAGCGGATGTAATGGAAGAAACAGCGCCGCAAAAACGCGTCGGGCAGCTCCTTCTCATTGTTCGACGTGATCACCACCACCGGCCGTTCGACCGCTTTCACCGTCTCGCCGGTTTCATAGACATGGAACTCCATCCGATCGAGCTCCTGGAGGAGGTCATTGGGGAATTCGATATCGGCCTTGTCGATCTCATCAATCAGCAGCACCGGCAGCTGGGGCGAGGTGAAGGCGTCCCACAGCTTGCCGCGCTTGATGTAGTTGCTGATGTCGTGAACCCGCTCGTCGCCGAGCTGGCCGTCGCGTAGCCGGGCGACCGCGTCATATTCGTAGAGGCCCTGGACGGCACGAGTGGTCGACTTGATGTGCCACTCGATCAGCGGCGCGCCGAGTGCCTCGGCAATCTCATGCGCGAGCACCGTCTTGCCCGTGCCAGGTTCGCCCTTGACCAGCAACGGGCGGCGCAGCTGCACTGCGGCGTTGACCGCGACCTTGAGGTCGTCAGTCGCAACATAGCTGGAAGTGCCTTCGAAACGCATGGTTCCGCCCTATGGGGCGGCGCGCGG
>Ga0310895_10000084_pt1 | contig 17661 bp, 20 predicted proteins | sample C0D4metaG_FD_203912 | JGI IMG/M metagenome (GOLD analysis project Ga0310895, IMG submission 203912) | Lab incubated soil microbial communities from West Virginia University Organic Research Farm, Morgantown, WV, United States - C0D4 | ecosystem: Environmental > Terrestrial > Soil > Agricultural... | reverse complement strand
TTGGAGAGACTGCTGAGATGGATATTAGATTTTGACGACATCAAAAACGTAACACTATTTCCTAGAACAATGACAAGGATCTTGCCTTAAAGACAATTATGCGATCATAAATCCTATCTTTTTTTCTCCATCAAGGAGTAAAAAATTGATGGTGCATAGTCAGACCATTTTTTAATGTAGACAATTCTTTTGATTCTAGACCTGTCCGTGTCGTCAATTGAAGGTTATAGGAGTCAGACAAGTTATCGTATCTTTTTTAGCAACAAGGTATGAGATATCATTCCTTCCCAATGGGCAAATGAAACCTAGCAGGATCTTTCCTTGAACCTTTCGTCCCAAAAATTAACTTCGCTGTTGACGTTTGTGCTCTGCACTACCTGTTGATTCACCAACACCTTTTAGAAAGTAATTCTTTGAAGATCGAAGGTGGCATAGCATCTATTTGACATTTGTTCGCCCAATCAACATGTTTTGGTATGTTATATCAAACTAGTATCGTTACTATATTTAAGTAAAACAAAACAAAGTAAAGGAATTTGCGGTTATATACAGACTGTTCTTACTACTTATCGACCTTATTATTTATTTAGTCAAAAGCCAATCAACAGATGAAAGGAGATCAAAATATTTCCGGTTGTCTTTTAATATATCAGCAACTGCTTTTTGGATTTCAGATAGATAGGTGGGTCATATGCCATGAATAACACTACCTATAATTTCTGATTGTGATTTGGGACAAAACTACTATACTGACATTCTTGGAAAACCATTGAAAGTCTAGCAATGCTGTTGTTATAATTTATCAATATGGTAAATTGAGATATTGATAGAATCGTCTAAACGAAAAATAGGTTGTCAAATAATGGGATAAAATAATATTATATTGTGCCATTAGATAACCAAAGATGCATCTTACGCGTGATGAGGAAAAAGGACTGTCTGGAGAATATGGCGAGGCTACTTCTACTGCTTACAGAATATTAGTAGCAATAGGGGAAGCAACAGATGCAGAAAAGCTTGTACCCATCAAATGGGCACATGTTTCAGGAGTTAACTATAATACAATAGGAGATAGTGGATTAGAGTTTCTAAGAGAAATTAGCAAGGACGGGAAAGTGAGGGTAAACACATCACTTAATCCAATGGGCTTTGATAGAGAAAATCTACCGGAATTATCACCTGAATTCATTGAAAAACAGTTTGAAATAGCAAGTGCTTATGAAAAGATAGGAGTCACACCAACCTTTTCATGTATTCCATACGAAATTTTACCTATACCACAAGAGGGTACCCAAGTTAGTTTTGCTGAAAGCAGTGCTGCTGTTCTGGCAAATTCTCACCTTAATATTATTACAAATAAAGAAAGCGCCTTAAGCGCATTAGCCAGTGCGTTAACTGGAAAATCCCCTTATTCGGATTTGAGGATTGATGAAAATAGATCACCAATGGTAGAAATCGTTAACGAGACGGATTTAGAAAATGAACTTGATTATGGACTATTGGGATATTTTACAGGAAAGACAATTCAAAAGAGTTGTACCGGCATTTGTAGTATCTCCGAAAATACCGATATGTGGAGTTTGAAGTCACTTGCCGCGGGAATAGGAACTTCGGGTTCCTGCGGAATGTTTCAATCCAAAAAACCATCAAGATCCCTCGAAAAAGTAAATTATGGAAAAAAGGAGATGAATGAAACTAGAGATGAATTGAATACTTCAGAGGACGGGCAACTAATAACATTTGGGAGTCCGCAGCTTGGATTTGAAGAGATAAGTAAAATTCAAACACTGATGGATGGAAAGAAATTCAGTAAACCTTGTAAGATCTTTTGTCCAAAATCGGTATTTTGCAAGGCTAAACAATATGGAATCATCGACTCATTACAGAAATCAGGAGTAGAATTTATTTCTGATGCGTGTACCTGCTTAACACCGCTTATAAATAAGAAAAATTATGATAGCATAATTACTAACAGCGTCAAGGCATCATATTATATGAAAACATCAAATAAGGTTTCAGTAGCTTTAAAGAGTCTTAAATCAATATTAAAAGGATATACGGTATAAGTTAGCTTGGAATTACTTTTAATGTAATAGAGTGGAGATTTGATTTGGAAATAAAATGTAAAAAAATAGTTGGAGGGAGAGCTAAAGGCAATTTATTGTTGTCAAAAAAACCCATTAATTTTCTTGGAATGGTTAATACTCAATCAGGAGAAATAACAAATACTAGTAACGGTTTTGAAAGACAAAATTTAAAGGGAAAAATCCTCGTTTTTCCTAATTCAATTGGTAGTAGCGTAGGAGCATATACAATTTATTCTCTAAAGAGCAACAATGTAGCGCCTAATGGCATAATTTGTACTAACAACGTGGATATAACTACTGCATCAGGTTGTGCGATTTCAAATATACCATTAGCTTTCATCGACAGCCTAAGGTATAACGATTTGGTCAAATGTGTAGAACTTTCAGGTACAAACAAGGAAATGGAAATCACTTTAGATACAGAAGAAGGGAAGATTATTATCAATTAGAGAAAATCTATATAATCTATACTTTTCAACTAATGTGTCGCGGCATATGGCTTTCGATGGGCGAACGGACCATTTTAGAATGGAATGAAGATAAAAGTCCATATGCCGGGACGAGAGGTAAATAAGATTGGTCTGTAAAATTAGTTTGAGATTTAATACCTATGATGATGAATACTGGTTTGGTTTGATCTGGCAGATCTAAGATTACAATTCAAACTGCATAGTGCCGCCTTCATTGAATTACTATTCAGTGAGGAATATTCATGTTATCATAATAAGGATTGATCAATAAGCCAAAACATTTTAGTATAAATCTTTACAAGTTATTATATTGGTCAAATTTTGTCCCGAATGTGGAGGTAGCTTGAATTTTGATACAATTACTAAGAACTTTATTTGTAGGGGTTGTGGTCTTTATGCTCCCAGAGAGAAATTCGAAGAATTGCATGAGAAAATAAATACGGATGATCGGAAGAATAGAAGCGATGACTATCTAGATTGGTGGCAATCGTCTAAAAAAGATAAGAAGAACGATCACTAGTTCTTTAGTTTTTTTTTATTCATATCCAACATTAATACGGTTTTGCAAACGGAACAAATTTCGTCGGTCGAGATTCCACCACAATTTAGACAAGCATTTTTGATCTGTTTATCATTATCGGAATTTTTTACTATTCTAGATAGTTTGTTCATGGAATTGAAACAATTGTATTTTATGCCCGGGTGGATTTTTTCTAGATCATTGAAAAACGCTCGAAAGTCGCTACGGATGCTTTCGTTCATATAAGGACATTCATCTGCCTGAAATTCAATACCCATATGGAAGGCGTAAAATACTATTTCATTCTCATATAACTCAACAAGTGGCTTAATTTTCTTTAATCCATTTTGATATGTTATGGGTTGAGGATACATCCAACCAATTCTCCCAACATCACCAGAAAACAAATTTATCATAAATGTTTGAAGGTGATCATCTAAATTATGTGCAGTTGCAAGAATGTCTGATTGCATTGAAAGAGCTGCAACATCTAATGCCCTTCTCCTAAATGTTCCACAAATGGAACAAGAGCTAACTTTTTTTGATGGCCTTTTTACTACCGCTTCATCCATACTCGACCCAAAAAGGTCCTTGTAACTGAAAATCTTAAAAGGCACCTCCAATTCATTGCAAAAATCCTTCACAATGGTGAGAGATTCATCACGGTAACCTTCAATTCCTTCATCGATTGTGATTGCGATAATATCATTATTGTTATTTTTTGAAATTTTTTTTAAGATGTAAAGAAGAACAAGACTGTCTTTCCCGCCAGATACTCCTACAGCTACTCGTTGACCATAATTAATCATGGAATATTTTGAAATGGTGTGCAAAGTTTTCTTTTCAATTGAATGTATGAAACAAGATTTACAGAGAGCTTCACCAGAGTAAAGCCGGTTAAACACCACTGGTCTTTTATTACATTTATTGCACGTAGGCACCAAAGCGCTAAGTACAGCATACTAACAAACAAGTTAAAAGTGTTAAAGTCAAAATATCATCATCAGTTTTCAAATTTGTAAATTTAATTATTTATGTTTACTCCAACATGGTAATAATGATCGTCTATGCTCCTTTTATAATTCCAAAAAAAGCATCGAAGATCAACCTAGGATCAAGTTTTGTGGTGAAATATTTCAAAGTGAATGTATAATGGTCACGATTTCTTTATCAATTAGCCCCTTACCGTGATCTTGAATCAGCGGATTATTAGTCTCTACAAAGGTTGCAGTAACTTGTGCTCACTCACGTATGTTTGTTCTAGAAAATCTTTGGATCTTCCAATAAATTATAATATCAATACGAATCCCTGGGTGAAATGTACCAGAATTAAGTCTCACATTCTTGATAAGCTTCAAAAAAAAATACTAATAATTTTAGCTCAATCTATCAAAAATGTGAAATATCTAAAAGACATCCTACTATAGGAATAGTAAGGCAAAATGAATTAATTTAATACTGTAAAAATCATCTAAAAAAATTAAGAAATGACTGAGTGGGTTAAATAAAGGTTTATTTATTTTGATAAAAAGACCTGATAAAAGCATTCCAGGCATTAAAGGCGTTTGTGATATATTCGGTATATGCATCTAATGTTTTGTTATATAGCTTTACATTTTCACGAGTAGTATCGATTGCATCAAAATTAAATTGATTATTGGCGGTAATTGCTTTTACAAAGTTATCCACATTTTCATTGGTTTTATTGAAGAGTTGTTGATATGTTTCATTAGGCTGTGATTGAGACACATTTACATATTCCCTTATCAATTCTTTTTGATGTGTAATTGTCTTGGTAATAGCGTCCTTTGAAGATTGAATCACTTCAAGTTGAAAATCAGAAACAGACTGTAGAAATCGTGGTTGAATTTTAACATATTCATCAAATGATTTTATCATATTATTTTGCAAAGTATCAAGGGTTTTTTCTGCCGATTGTTCCGAGAGGTTGATATAAGAATTTACTTTTTTTTCTACGTTGGTAGAGATATTTGAATTTGTTGTATTAACTTCTTTACTCATATGTTATAATTACAAAAGGTGACTTATAAACTTTACCAGAATTACCCATTTAATTCCAATAAAAACCGTTAAATGGTCTAAACAAAAAAAATTAGACTTTGGTTCCGCAGGCTCCACAGAACTTTTGTCCGTCGCCTATTTGGTTACCACAGTGAGTGCAGAACTTGCCACTGACAGAAGTACCACCAGCTGCAACAGCCACATGTTTCTTCTTAACACCAACGGTGCTTGCAGCAAAGAATGCAGCAGCAACTCCGCCAATAACTACAGTTATTACAATTATCATCAACACTGTGCTATCCAAATTAGTTCCAAACATTGCAGTACCAGAACCATATGCACCTTGTTGTTGAGCGTTACTAATTTTCTCTTTAGCCAAGGTAAGTTGTTCTTCCAAAGTTGCAGCCCCGGGTTGACCGCTATATTGAGCATATGCAATATTTAATACTGGTAATAATAGTATAGAACCAATTACCAATGAAAAAGCCGCTACCATTGAGTATGCCTTGTTCATATTAAAAATTACTCAGATAGGAATTATATAACTTTTATGTTAAAGAATAATGATAACATTTAAGATATGTAAATTTTCATATTAAGACAGAGAAAAATGGCGCGAACTCATGCCCACACACATGGAAAATCACATTCTATTAGACCAACTTCTAAAAATGCACCCTCTTGGGCTATCGATAGTCAAGAGATTATTAAACAAATTGTAGAGTTCGGAAAGGATGGTATGACCGCGAGTGAGATAGGATTAAGGTTAAGAGACGAATTTGCAGTCCCATTAGTTAAACCAATTATTGGAAAAACCATTACTCAAATTATGCAGGAAAATGATATTCAGAGAGCAATGCCTGAAGATCTAGAAAGACTGGTACGCAAGGCTTTGGGATTACAAAAACATTTGAATGTCCACAATAGTGATAAGAGAAATGTCAGGTCGTTGGAGTTGATAGAATCTAAAATACATAGATTATCCAGATATTATAAAAAAACAGGTAAAGTAACCAAATCTTGGAAATATGCATCAGTAATCGCTAAACTAGAGTAGAGAATGCGATATACTGATCGTGACCATATATTAAATACAGCAAGTCAAAAATTATTAAATCAAATAGAACACCGAAAAGATATTTTTATTCTTTCTAATTCAACCGTAGATGGCCTAGTGGGAAGTGCCATATTACTAAGTTCCATTCATAATTCGAACGGAAATACGACAATTAGATGTTTTAATTCATTAAAATTTGAAGACTTTAAGAAAGAATTGATAAAGGTAGTTGATGAGAAACACGATTTTTATGTTTTTGTAGATTTTGATTCAAACTTCTTTGATCTTATAGCCAACTCCATCCAAGAAAGCTATTACTTGTTTGTTAATTCAGATTCATGCAATTTGGATCAACTTATAGAAAAAGATAAAACCGTAACCTTTGTGAATTCGATGGTATGGCAGAGGGATAATGACAAAGAAACAAAACATACTTCGTCCAGTTTGACATATCTAATAGCTAAAAACTTTGATAGAAAGATAATTAATAGTTCTTTTTTACCCATCGTAGCTGCATTTTCAAAGAACATTGATTTTAACAATAATGATCAGACTGAACTCAAAGAAATCTTACAATCGGCACTGGACCTCAACTTAATCGAGAGAAAGAAGGGACTAAACTTTGGGGTAAGCGAAACCACACCAATTGTAGATGCGATGGAAAATAATACAGCCCATTTTATCAAAGGGGTTACATGGAATAAAGAAAATTCAATTAAGATATTAGAAAAGGCGGGCATCCAAATTAAGGATAATCAAAGGATTAGAACTTGGAGAGAGCTTGAGGATGAAGACTTCAACAAAATATTCAATGCCGTTGAAAAGTACATAGAAGAAGATGGTCATCATAAAAACAAAAGCGATGATAATATCAAAGAGATGAAAAAAAGAAATCGAGACCTGTTGTTTGGGTATAACTACATCTTGACTAACGAAGAACCAGGTAGTATCTTAAAAAATATTAGGTCATTTTCTAAAGCTCTAGACTTGTGTGTAAGAAATCAAACTTTTGGACTTGGATTATCCATTTGCCTCGGTGACAGAGACGACGCAATGAAACAGATAAAGAATCAATCTATAGATCATGACAATCTCATAAAAAAAGTAAGTAATAAGATATTTGATGAAAAGTGGAGATTCTTTGATGACAAGGAAACCATTTACATTAATGCGGAGGGAATTTTAGATGAAAAAAATATTGATCTTTTCACTTCAATCCTCGAAAAATCTGTTTCATTTGCAGATAGATTGATTTGTCTTAGAATCCTGTCAACGGAGAGTGATGAAGAATACAAATATACTTTAATAAAACCCAAATTAGCAAAAGTAGACTTTGTTAAAATAAAAGAAAAGATTTATGATCTTGCCGAAATCCATGGCGATTTGAATAGTAATAATACTAGAGCCAGTTCAACAACTAGTGTTATAGTAGACGTTGTTGACAAGATAGAGATCAGAGTTCCCATAGTTAATTTAGAAGTCTTTTTATCGAATATTAAAAAAATAGTTTTGGATGCAAAAAGATCCTGATATTTGTATTGATACAAAAATAGTGATAGAGTGTAAAGATGAAAAAGATGTACAAACCATTTTCAAGACTCTAAATCCCGATAACAAAGAATTTCCCAAGGGACTGGAAATGGAAGTCCAGACGAACAGAACACAGTTTTTGTTGAAAGTAGCATTCAGAGATAATAATGGGGAAAAAAATAATATTAATACGCTTATAAACACGATTGAAGAGATCATGGAGCATATTGCAATCATCAAAGAAGTGACCAAAATTGATTGATCCAAAGATCATAAAAGAAAATCAGGTATTAGTAAAGGAAATGCTAGTCAATAGAAATATGGATTTTCCCCTGGATGCACTATTCAATGCAGACAAACAAAGACGAGATTTGATAGTTGAATTACAACATGTAAAACATCAGAAAAATGTACTATCTAAGGAGATATCAGAAAGGAAGAAGAGAAAAGAGGACGTATCTTCGAAAATCCATGAAATGAGTGAGATAGGTATGGAGATAAGCAGACTGGAAGAAGAAAGTAGAATAAATGAAGAATCATTCTCAAAATACATTCGTAGCTTACCTAATTTCTTTCACGAAACTGTGCCATTGGGTAAAGATGAAAATGACAATAAAATAACAAGAGAGTACAACGGCAAGCTAAAGGTAATAAAAAAACCTACTGACGGAATTGAAAAATCAGAGAAAGAAATCATAGTCAATAAGGAAGTTCCAGGGATTTTACAAATTAAAAATCATATAGACCTTACGGATGGACTGGGTCTGATCGATTTAGAACGGGCAGGAAAAATTTCAGGATCCCGTTTTTATTTCTTAAAAAATGAAATGGTCAAGCTGAGCATGGCACTAGCTAACTTTGCAATAGATTATTTGATTAAAGAGGGATATACAGTAGTGCAACCTCCTTTCATGATCAGAAGAGACGCAATGGAAGGAGCAGTCATCTTGAGCGATTTTGAGGAAACCATTTACAAGATAGAAAATGAAGACTTGTATATGATCGGCACCTCAGAACATCCCCTAGCATCAATGCACATGAATGAAATACTGAATGGGAAAAATCTTCCCATCCGATATGGTGGGATTAGTACTTGTTTTAGGAAGGAGGCAGGTGCACACGGTAAAGATATGAAAGGACTTTTTAGGGTACATCAGTTTGAAAAAGTAGAACAATTCGTCTTTTGCAAACCAGAAGAGTCTTGGAAGGAACATGAAAGACTCTTACAAATTACTGAAAAATTTTATGAAATTCTAGAGATTCCATTTCGGACAATAATTTTGTGCTCTGGAGATCTCGGAAAGGTGTCTGCAAAGACTTACGACATAGAAGCATGGTTTCCCGCTCAAAATTCTTATAGAGAGATATGTTCGTGTTCAAATTGCACCGATTATCAAGCAAGAAGTCTAAGGATAAGGTATAGAAACAATCCTAACGATCAAACATCATTAGTTCATACACTAAATAGTACTCTTGTAGCAATTCAGAGAACCCTAGTCGCTATCCTAGAAAATTATCAGACCGTTAAGGGGACAATCATAGTTCCGGAGGCTTTGAAAAAGTACATGGGCGGTATAGATGAAATAGGTAAATAAATAAATAAAAATATAAAATATCCATGTTCTATAAAAATTCATTTATGCTATTAAGACGTTCAAATAGTTTGGTTTTCAGATAAACGGAGAAATATCATTGCTAATGAGATATTGTTTTGCAAAATAAAGTAACCAAAATGTATATATCTTAGTTGTCAGGCTCATATTATAATGAGCTTGTTAAACGTACTGTCTCAAACAAGTAGTATGTTCCAAAACTTTGGCTTACAAATCGGGCCTCAATATGATCCATTGTTCTATGATGTAATGATATACATTTTTGGAACTATGTTATTTGGAGTATTCTTGCTGAGTGTAATTTCATTTTGGTTGAGAAGGAAGGGCCTTGGGGGCGCATCTGCTAAAGAGAAATGGACCCAAGAGTTAGAGAAATACTTTGAAAAAGAACAAATAGGGTTAATACCTGACGCGACACACCACTGGTAATAAATAAAAAGGACTAATCCTTTTTATTTATATAATAAATTTTTAATTATTGTTAGTTTCTCTTGTATCAAATTATAGTTGGCCAGTGGGGATTATCTCTTGGTGAAATTGAGACCATCAACAATCTTTTTAAAGACTATTATGTTTTAGAAAATCCTCTAAATCAAAATGTAGGCTACGCAAGTACTTTAGAAATCGAGTTTTTAAAAAACAAAGATACAGACTTTTTCGATTGCATAACAATCGAAAAATGGACAGATCTGGTAGGAATTATCAAGAACATTAAGAAAAGAAGGGGAAGAAAAGGGCTGAAATTGAAAATAACTATAGCAGATTATTTTGAATCTGGAGATACCATTGATGTTGATGCTAACATCAAAAATGGTGATGATGCAGACATCGAAAGGGAGGTTGAGTTATTATTTTTTAAGAGAACTATTTTTTTACTAATGCATAAGATTGACTCGGAATTTATTAAGGGGCTTGAAAGAATCGAGGTAGCGATTGAAAACTTTACAGAATTATCCAAAAAAATATCCCAATCCTCAATTTCAGAGGATCAAAATGAAAAGAATAGACATGAATACGGCAAAGCCGAGGAGAATTACCACAGTCTAAGCAATAACTACAACATGTCTACTGGTAATAGAGAAAGTGAGATCCAAATGCAGATCTTTTTATTTGATGACAAGAAGAGGGTTTGGAAAAATCTTTAGTTCTATATTAATATAAATAAAGAAAACATAGTAGAGCGGTTGCTCAATCCATAGAATTAAAAAAGACCATCTTTAGGAAGATAAAGTATGGGGAAAAAGGATGACACAAGTGGTCTTGAAAAAACTATGGATATTTTTCTAGATTTCAAGAACAAAGAAATCAACGTTGGAGAAGAGTTAGAGTGTATAATAACAATAAACTATACTGGTAGATTTGACAGCATAAGTATTAATTCCCAGATTGAAGATTCGTCGGATGTATTTACATACACGCAGATTAACGGTAAGAAAATTAATCACCCCTATGCGAGACTTTCTATAATGAAAAAAGAACTTCAAGATCCTAGTAGCATAAAATTAAAAGCTACTACACAACATGTTCCCAAAAATACTGAATCAGTTGTAAAGCTTAGAGCCACACTAATTCAAGAACATAAAGAAATAGCATCGGATATCAAATTCATCAAAATAAAAAAATGAGATAAATTTAGCCGAAGCTAGGTTCAACTGATACCTGGCCAGTCATCCAAGGATGAGGTTCGCAATGATACAGATACTCACCCCGTTGGGTAAAGGTGAAGTCATATGTACCTTGAGGAGGAATTAGACCTATCGAATCTAGAGAATTAAATGGTCCATTCACAGGATCTACATAGTTAGTATCACTCGTTACCGAATGTGCAGTAATATCATCATTTGTCCAAACCACTTTATTTGAGACCCCCAGTGATGCTCTTATTTCTTTGGGAACAAAGAAGGTTGGATTTGCAGGCAGCGAAGAGCCTTCGGCTATTTTAATATCAGTAGTTCCAGATGGATTCAAGATTTCCTCAGATACTTCAGGTTTTGCATTTATTGCAGGAGTAAAAACGAATTGATAGTATGCTAAACTAATAGTGACTATTACTACAAAGGAAATAATACTAATCCCGCCAATTTGGGACTGTTTTTTTACTTTTTCCAATTAGATTTTATTCCTTCATACAATAATAAATATTTTTTTTTATGAGACCCTAAAAATAGAAAGTACTTGTTAGCTAAAAAGAATTAAAGGATATGATTGTAGGAATAAAAAAAAATTAGGTAAGATTCTTGTCAGGATTAGTAGTTTTTGATCCACCCATATCCGAAATTGAAGTAGTATTGGGTGATTTAGTGGAATTAGTCTGTTGGGGTAATTCTCCATCATTTTGATCATTCTTGATAGAATATAATGAACCAGCAGTTGTTCGTATATTCTGACTATAGTCATTAGCTGGTCCAGGTCCAGTACTAGCATCAACACCTGTTGCGGAATTCTTTGAGGACGGCGGTATAGAACTTCCTTTTGAAGAGGATATTTCAGGAACCGGGACAGGTTTTTTGTCTTCTAGTGACTTATCCGATGGAGCATTAAAGATACGATCCGACGAATCAGATAGTTCGCCAACTGTGGCAGGTTTGGACGGCAATGACTTTGTGGAACCTGCACCGAAAGACGGAAAAACAAATTTACGCTTATTGGTAGTTACAACTTCCACATTAGACTTGGTAAGTCCACGTCCATACCTATAAAGATGGAACATTCCCGCAAATACGAGCATCAATATACCCATCAAGAAGAGAGAGTAGTTTTTCATACCATTTAATACAGCGTAGTATGCAGCTATGTTCAAGTATACTTGGAATGCGATTAATGCTATAAAGAGAATATACAACCATTTAGATGGAAGCTGTATTGGATTTTTCTCGGCGGGTTTTTGTTTTTTCGCGTTAGCCTCTGCATTTTTAGCCAGCTTGATCATCAGGTACGTAAAGCCAAATGACAAGGGAACCAGCAAGGCCATTACGGTGTATAGGAAAATTGGGTCAATTACCAGTCTCTCCAACAAAGACTTAGTCCTGTCTGGATCGATATAAAATCCCCAATAAGTAGTAATTATGATCTGCGCTATGCTAGTTATACCTATTGCGGTTATAATCGGCCTGTCCTTCCAAGAGAATTTTTTGTATTTATCTATGAAAGGAATTATTAACAATGTGAATATGAATAGTCCAGGCCACGCTACACCGGTAGTAAACTTGTCGAATTGACTTCTTAAGAAAGAATACAATCCTGTAAGATACCATTCTGGAACAGTGATTCCCGGCGGCACATTTGGATCAAATTTAAGGCCCATATCAATTGGAAATACACCTCCGGTCAACATTATCGCCCCCGAAACGGCCATCACCATAGGAACATCAAATACCAAAAATCGAGGAAAATGTACTACCATTAAACCCAGCAGTACAATGGGCAAGAAGAAAACATGGAAAGCATAGAATCTGAGTACAAAGTCATGAAACCCAGACCCGAAAAACGCGTTCATCATGTCGGGCCCCAAAATAGGAATGGAATTAGTCAGCGACGCCGCTATAGAAATAGCAAGTTCAGCTCTTTCGCTAAAAATAATATCATAGCCGGTAAAAGCTTCGAGAATAGTTAGTACGCCTAATAGGATTCCTGTTACCCACAGCATTTCATTTCGGATTTTATATCTACCACTGAAAAACTGGTAGTACATGTGCAAAATTGCAAGCATAACCATGGCATTTGAGGCATGATAATGTATATTTCTCATATGGAATCCGTACGGTATAGTGTCGTTAATCTTACTAACACTATCCCATGCCCTATCGAGTATAGGTTCGTACCATAACATCAAGAATGCTCCTGTGATGCCTAATATGATAAAAACTACAAAAGTTAACATACCAAGGAATCCAAGTGGGCTGACAAACTTGGTGGGGAGTGTAAATTTTAGCCCCATGAATATCGTTCTATCGAAACCTGTGTAAATCCACTTGAACAGCCTTACCAGGCTGTTATCTTGATTATGTAAGGAAGCGCCCATATCCAACTACCCCGTTTCCAGATGGAGTCCAATTAGGAGGTTTGATCCAAACATTGCCTTCATCATCAACCTCAAGATCTAACATTGGTAAGACATTAGAGGGTGGCGCTTGAAGTGAGGCAGGCCCTGCAAAAGCTTCCCCAGTCATAGGATCATACATTGACCCGTGGCATGGACATTCTCCACGCTTTCTACCATCTTCCGGCCAATATTTCCACAAGCACCATAAATGCAAGCAGACCATACTATACATTCTGAAGGCAGATGCATCTTTTTTTTCGCCTCCTAGTTCTGGTGGTAACCTAATAAACTGCCATGTCCTGAAGGCCTCTTCATTTAATACAGGATCTTCCGATACTGGAAAAACAACAGCTTCAGCATGATTTATTTTGAAAGTGTTAACATTTGCTTGACTTCCGTCAGGCAGAACCACCTTTGATCGCTCTCCCGTACTTTCTCTCGGATTAGGTAAAAATTTTCCCCAATCTACGAAAGGAGTGAAGGTCATAACTGTACCTGCGGCTGCAAGCAATTTTAAAAAATCTCTACGTGAAATCTTGCCTCCGTCAACATTTGGAGGTTGTCGTTGAGACATTATATTCAAAAATGTGGAAAGATATCTTATAAATCTTTATTTAGATTTTGTGCATTTAACACCAAGATTTGCGCCACGAATAAATTCTTATTGATTTAGTTTTTTCCAAAAATAAAACTAATGCTTACCGGCATAAGATTTAGAACTGATAAAGTATAGCAATTGTACAAGAAGATAAATGTTTGTGGACATTTCTCAATTACAATTACATTAATTTCAATTCACATCTAGCCTTATTCTGATAATTCCATTTCTAGCAGAAACATTTGAGATATGGAGAATGGTATTCGCCGGATGTGAAACTGGTATATCATATCTCTTGTTAGTATCAATAATAAGTACGGATAAGGTGTTTATGGATTCATCAAAATTTGCTTGAATTTGAGTATCACTCAAAGTATCCCGATCTTCTATTATTATATCGATAAATTTATCTCCAATTATGATTTCCGGGGTAAAGGATTTTTCCAACTTATCAGTATTTATGGATTTTGAACGGTCGTCATATCTATTTGATGAATCATTTGAAAAAGGGGGTGAGGATAGAGAAGACCTTCGTCGATAGTTTTGTGAAGGGTATTGCTTTTGTTTAATTAATATATTCGAAAAGAACTTCCATCCAAAAGCTGTTCCCAAGCCGATAATGAACCCACCTATGTGAGCCAGATATGCAACTCCGCCTGATTGACCGATAAATGCAAATACTAACTGCATTATGAACCAAAATGGAATGTATGCTATTGCAGGAATTCTGACGGTAGTTATGAAAAATGCAAATATGATGGTATGAATCTTAGCATGAGGATAGAAAACTAAGTAAGCCCCTAGAACACCCGATATTGCTCCGGAGGCACCAATTGCGGGTATATCTCCTTGACCTGTAGCTACAGCGTAAATACTGTGTGCGAAAGCAGCCATAACCCCCCAAAAAAGATACAGCATTAAATACTTAAAATGACCAAAACGATCCTCTAAATTATCGCCAAAAACATGAAGAAAAAACATGTTACCTAAAAGATGTGCTATGCCACCATGCATGAACATTGAACTAAAAATTGAACCCAAGTTTTGACCTGAAAGAATCAAATCTGGTATAGCACCATAATTGTAAAATAGTGCAATAACTGCTGTTCTATTTGAAAAGTTAGAAGTGACAATAACTTCATAAATGAAAATGACAATATTCATACCAATAAGGCCATAGTTTACATATGGCCGTCCATTTAATCGAGGAGTATCATCATGAATCGGGAACATAATTCAAGCGGGTTGTCAATCATAAAATAGAAGAATATTTGTGTTTTTCATGTGCCAAAAGGGTTGAAATTAGGCATATCACTATTTGTTTCACTATGAGCTTTTCTAACATGTCGTCGTAGCCGATCATCTTCGTCGAAGATCATGTCACAATATTTGCATTTCTTTTTATTATCATCTTTCTCATTTTTTTTATTTTTATCCTTTGTATTTTTTTTAGAAAATAATTTCACAATTATTTACAAAATGAGGATATAAATTAAAGTTGCTATCAATGTCTCTTACCAAAAATCTACCAAACTTGAATAAAGTAATAAATGGAAATGGATTACTCCATTACTATCATAGTCAAAGTAGATTTAACCCCATTCAGTTTTCTTAGCTTCCATGTTATAGTTTCTTTCACTTTATCCATGCTTTCACCTTCTACCAAAGCTACTATATCATAGACACCATAAACCTGGTAAACATGTTTTACTAGATCTATTTTTTTTAATTCATTAACAATCGATTCCTCACTACCCAATTCTGCATTCATAAGCACAAAAGCTTCTGGCATATACCAGATTACTACCTATAACAAATATAAAAATGTGATTTAGAATCAAATTTATTAGTTCAATGGCATTTGAGAATATCAGATTTCTGGACTTAATTTTGATTCATCAAATAATTTAGCCCTGGCCCATTCATAATCGAAAAAGTCTTCACACCATTCATGGAATGCGGCGTCTTTGCTATAAAACATGATATTAAGATCAGGTTCCCCCTTTAAGGTTGGAAAGGATATGCAGGATTCTTTTTCATTAAATATTGTCACTATGTTTGTTTTATCCATCATTCGTCGTTCCACAATTCCTTTAGATACAAGATTTTTCCACCCAAGTTTTTTTAATAGTTCATTTCTCCCTTTGGGTATCACAACATTAGCAGGGAAGATGTAACAGAATTTAACATTATTATTCACTCTTTCAGCAATGGTTTCTATTAAATCGATTGGAACTTGGGAGATAACTTCCTTGATATAGTCTTGAGAATTGTGATAAACAGCCTTCCACCGTTGAAGAACAGCCATTACACCCACAACCACTTCACAATTGTTTAAGGAACCAATTCTCTGAATGAATTTTAATGGTAGGTTACTAAGTGTATGTTCTTGAAAATAGTCTTTGTGTTTAAATGGGAAATTAAAGTTTGGAATAAGAGAAACAATAATCTCGCCGTACGGAGTTAATAACAATTCGCCTTCTCCTGTTTTTTTCACAAGTTTTGAATCAATTAGGCGGTTTATATTACGATGTGACTCCTGCATGGTGGCATTTAGGTCCGTTGCCAGCTGAGATAAGCGATAAGGTTTTATTGATAATTTCAGGAGCATGTATATTCGCAGGTCTCCTGCAAGTTCAAAGAAAACTGATTGAAAGTCATCGTCGGCCTGGCTGAGCATACGTTAAATTGAGAGAACTGGAATTTAAACTTGATAATTTAAATGAAGTGAACCTACGTAGAGTATAAAACAAAACGTTTTAATTGGTTTTGGTAATGATAAAATTTGAAGTGCCCGGGTAGTATAGAAATGCATTAATTGCATTGTAAAGTCCGGTCCAGTATGGGGGACTGTCACTCCCTTGACCCGGGTTCGAATCCCGGCCCGGGCGCTTTATAGATTCTAGTTTTTGGCTTGGGATAACTCTCATTAAGGTTCTTGATAATAGGACGTTTGCAAAGAGTCTATATCAAATTAATAATTTTGTTAGCACTGCAAATAGAGGTTGTTGAATTCGAGTGCCATCAATCGTTAAATATTATTTAACAATAGTATCAATGACCAAACTAGAGGAACTTTATTGCAGACATCAAATGTTTTATTGGGTTTACTAAACACGCCATTCTGTGGGAATTCAGGTCTAGAGAATAATGAAGACAGACAGTCAGAAAGTAGTAGTAGTAATGCAAATATCCAAAAATTGACCAAAACTAATTTTAGTCAATTGTTAGATATTGATTATGGTTTTAGGATGGAATGGCTGGATTCTTTTTGTCCGTCTTGGTATACCATCCAAAGAGCGATACAGCCCATCCAACAATAATTAACATAATAGATACCACTTCTGCGTCTACCATCGGATTTCGGAATTCTACTTCATTTGGAGGAGATTGTATATTATATTCCGTATCAGGAATGGAATCTTGAATTACAACAGGTGCTGTAATAGATACCCCTATTACCCCAACAACTACCATGATTAAACCAGCTACTAGTATTGGTTTATAACTGACCTTGACCATGCAAAGAACTACATTTTTTCCCTTATAAATATAACTCTATTTCAATAAAGTTAAAACAGCCTACATCCATATGTTAGCCACTTTATACCTAACTATCCGATGATCAATCAACGATAAAATTAAGAAGCAGCAATATATAATAGATAATTGATCTTCATCACCTAGCAACAGTAATAAAAGATATTTTTGATAATATCAGA
>Ga0310895_10000078_pt1 | contig 18117 bp, 16 predicted proteins | sample C0D4metaG_FD_203912 | JGI IMG/M metagenome (GOLD analysis project Ga0310895, IMG submission 203912) | Lab incubated soil microbial communities from West Virginia University Organic Research Farm, Morgantown, WV, United States - C0D4 | ecosystem: Environmental > Terrestrial > Soil > Agricultural... | reverse complement strand
CGACATAATTTTCTACACATTCGAAGGCATCGAAATTATAAACCTTAATAATTGTATGTTTTAAAATCTGTTAATCAAAAAATCAAAATTTTATGATAATTTTATTAATCTATTCATTTTGATTGAAATTTTTAAGTAAAAAAGGAAAAACTTTATAATCTACTATAAACCTTTTGTGACCGTTGGCAATAGATACTGGCGATACGACGTGGATGTTAATCTCCACTGGATTAGTATTTTTGATGACTCCTGCTCTGGGTTTTTTTGAAGCAGGGTTAATCAGATTAAAAAATTCTTTGTCCGTTATTATGCAGACTATGACGGGAATGGCATTACTATCAACCCTTTGGTTCATAGTAGGCTTCACGTTGGTGTTTGCACCGGACGTTAATGGAATTATAGGGGACCTTCAGTGGTTTTTCTTTAATAATGTACCATATAACGATTCAGTTGTTTGGGCTCCTACAATACCTGGAGTTAACTTTGCCACCTATCAGATGATGTTCGCAGTCATTACTCCTCTACTGATTACTGGCGCTTTTGCAGAACGTATGAAATGGAACGCCTTTTTCATTTTCATAATCGTATGGAGCCTTGTAATTTACTATCCACTTGCCCATTGGATATGGGGTGGCGGTTGGCTGGCAAAGATAGGCGTCTTTGATTTTGCAGGAGGTATCGTTATCCACACAAGTGCGGGTATGGCGGCTCTAGCGTCGGCTTTGGTCTTGGGTAGGCGAAAAGGATTTGGGCCGGAAATTATGGTGCCTCATAATCTTCCGCTTGCGGCTATAGGAGCTACTCTTCTATGGATAGGGTGGTTTGGTTTCAACGCAGGTAGCGCTCTAGCATCAGGTGCCCTTGCCGCAAGTGCCCTACTTGCCACCCAAATAGGAGCTTGTACTTGTGCACTTGTTTGGATACTATTAAGTTGGAAGAGGACTGGAAAGCCTACCGTTAGTGCTGCAATAAATGGTGCAATTTCTGGGTTGGCCGGAGTCACTCCAACGGCTGGTTTCATTACGGGGCAATGGGCATTCGTTTTAGGTATTGTATTGGGCTTTGCATCCTATTACGGAATTGTATTGATAAAGGAGAGATTAAAGATTGACGATGTTTTGGATGTAAGCTCTGTTCACGGAATTACTGGAATTGTTGGCAGCTTGTGGATAGGTCTATTTGCGACTCAGGCAATTAATCCAATTGGTCCAAACGGTTGGCTATATGGAAATCCAATGCAGTTACCAATCCAGGCTTTAGGGGTTGGAGTTGGCGCTCTAATGGGATTTGTTGGAACATTTGTAATCTTGAAGATTCTAGACTATACTATTGGGATTAGAGCTAAGGAGGAAGAAGAGGACTTGGGCCTGGATATTTCGTATCACCAGGAGGTGGCCTATGAAAATAAATAATCTCATCTTTGATTTTTTATCTTCATAAAATCCAATTTTATTTTTTTATAAATTTCTTATAAATTATTTTACTAAAATGTATAGTTATATCTTAACATATTGTTTTTATAGTATTATATTAAATTTTAATCTGATGTCTAATTCATTAGCAAATCACAAAAGAATTGTGCTGCTTTCTGCAACTCTATTTGCTGCTACTTTGTTACTTTTTGGTGCCTATTCATTTAATGGCATAAACGCACAATCATTAGAAAAAATTACAATAGGTCTAAATTCTGCTACTTTCGGACCTTTAACTTCAAATCCATCCGTTAATCAAGTAAAACTATTGGTGGACTATCAAACCAAGGATCTTTCGCTAGTGGATTCCACCATTAACGGAAAAATGGAAGTGTTTGCACCTAATGGAACTCTAATAAAGACTTCTTCCTATCCAAACGGCTTTACAATAACTGATGGGGGGATTATCCAATTTGCAACTTCCTTCGGTGACCCTGCACTAACAAGTGTAAAAACAAATGTGACTCTAACTGATTTGAATAAGACTGAAACATTATCAAATACATTATCTTCTGACGTCGCGTTAACCCTTTGAGTTAACAATTTTTATTTTTTTATTATATTTCGACAATGATATCCTATTATATTTAATTCAACATAATGTTTTTATGTAATTAATTAAAAAGTTTGAAGTATTATTGTAATACTTTTAATCCTATTATATCAAACATAGTAAATTTATCAAAGAATGTTTAAATTGCATATCCAACAAAATTAGGGAAGCCTAATGTTATTAGTGTTGACGCCGTGTCTAATTTTTAGCGCTTGCAAGCGAGGTAAAAGAATGTGGTAAAACTACTAGCAACTTTTATCTTGCTATTGTTGATCGTAAATATATCAATTTCATCTGTAAATAATGTTCTAGCTCAAAACTCTACTTCTACCAAAAATCCTGCAATATCAAATGAGGATCTATTGCTTTTGAATGTTAATCTAAATAGAATAGATACACAGCTTGATATCTTATTAAATAAAATAAATAATAATAACAATTCTCTGATATTCGAACATGCTTATATTCCCCACTCTGTAATTTATCCATCGACTAAACCTATTGCGATTGCAGTTGATGAAGAATTGGCTAATAATTTAGAAGCAAACCTTACGGAAGTCGGAATACAATCTCGTGCTGATCCAAATTCTCCTATTATTCTTGCAGACATAACCGACTCCAAAAACATAATCAACGATTTTTACTCAAAATTGAAAGATACGCTTCCTGCACAAGATTTTTCAATTCTTGAATCTCAAACCATGTCATATCTACTAAGAGATGCTTCTAATTCATATGGGTTATATTTGAACACTTCAAAAATTGCCGACGCTGATGTTGCAAAATTGGCCATGATCGATTATGAGAATACAAAAGGGTTGATAAATCAATCAAATACAATTTTTGAAATATTAAAACCGAATATGACTGATACAAAATCTAAAGAGATAGAATATTTTATCACAAATTTGAATACAATAATAGATTCCAAAAGTGATAATACACCCGAGTTTTCAAGAATAGTCTCTGCAATAGAGAATGATCTGAATGAGTCTAATAATATTCGTATACCAAGCACAACTAGCACTGTTGATCCATCTCTCCAGACATATTATGATAACATAGAGATTCTACTAAATAATGCAATTTCCTCCATTCAAAATGGTAATTATCTTGCTGCAGACAAAAATGTATCCTCTGCGTATTTGGATAATTTTGAATACCTTGAAGCCCCAATAGAGGAGGTAAATTCCACCTTAATGTTGCAAATAGAAACAAATATGAGGGAAAATCTGCGTGCTTTAATCAAAAATCAAACCCCGCTTGCTGACATTGAAGCTTACATTTCTAATATAAAAGAAGATCTACAAGTTTCCAAACAGTTGCTAAGTACCCCTAGTACTGTACAGTCAAACAATAATTTTACCCTGCCATCTTCTTTTGTTACTAATACTGCCAATATCGATTCTCTAAAACAAGGGTTTGGAGTTTACACAGGGGAGAGGCGTTCTATGGGCGAAGCCTCGGAAGATTTCAAGGGGCAGGTTCGTAACGATATAGATTCAATCAGACTTAAATTAGATGAGGTAATATCTATCTACAATCAAAATGATACTTCTCAGGCACTAGCAACCGCTAGATCAGCATATCTTGACAGTTATGAAAATATTGAAATACCCTTGAGACCAATTGATCCAGATTTTACTCTCGAAATGGAGATAAAATTTGCTGAATTACGCAACCTCATTTCATCAAATGCCCCGCCTGATGAGATCGTTTCCAAGATTGCGGAACTTAAAAGTGGTTTAGATGAATCCGAACGGTTTGTTTCAGGTATCGGGGTAGTTGCACCTGCTATTGCCTTTTCTTCATCATTTTCAATTATTTTTAGAGAAGGTTTGGAGGCTGCCTTGATACTTGGTGCCATTTTGACATACTTGGAGGCATCGCGAAATGAAAAGTTCAAAAAGCATGTTTACGCTGGAATTGTACTTGCTATAGCACTGACTGCTGTAACATGGTTTGTTGCTCAATTTATAATAGAAATATCTGGTGTACAAAGAGCCCTAATCGAGGCTATAGCTGGCATTGCTGCAGTAGCTGTACTCTTCTGGGTCAGCTTCTGGGTTCTCAACAAGATTGAAACTAAGAAATGGATTGAATTTGTTAAGGCCAAAGTCTGGCAAGCAACGACTACGGGCAGTTTTATGGTATTTGTTTTGTTGTCTTTCTTTACAGTGTATAGGGAAGGATTTGAAACAGTCTTGTTTTATCAAGCTCTATTTTCTTTTGCAAAATATATGGAGATATACGTACTTGCCGGGTTAGTATTGGGCCTGGCTGTAATAATTGCAGTTGTATTCATAATTCGAAAACTGGGAAGGAAGTTACCACTAAGAGTTTTGTTTGGACTTACTATGGCAGTGGGAGCTTTTATGTCGATAACCTTTTTAGGTAATGCAGTACGTGAATTTCAGGAACTTGGATGGATCTCTACTACTCCTATATATAACATAGTACCTCGATTAGATATTAATGTTGCAACGATGACTGGGATCCACCCAACGGTAGAAACAGTAGTGGCTCAAGTCATCTTACTTGCAATATATTTGGTTGGGTCTCTCTATATTCTGTTTATTCAACCTAGACGACAAAAAAAGATAGCCTCGATGAGAAAGTCCGTGAGCGACAATGATAAAAAGGTCCAAAAAGGAGGATAAAGCCTTCTAATAATTACTATATTTATTATAAAAAATTAATAAAATTAATAAAGTAGTTATATTTGGTAATTTAATATTCTTTTGTTTGATTGATATACCGGACCTATATTCTGTTTACAGCAGTTCAGGTTACATTGGTATATTTATAATCAGCTTTATAGGCAGTATTATTCCATTCATTCCAGTCCCTTATTTTCCAGTCTTAGTCACTTCAGCCTTAGATAAAAGTCTGGACCCAAACCTAATTGTTTTAGTGAGTACTGTGGGGGCAGTTCTGGCAAAAACAATAATCTTTACAGCAAGCTATTACGGTAGGAATATCCTGAGTAATAAGACAAAAACCAGGATGCTTCCTCTTCAAAAACTATTAGGCAAATATGGAGGCACAGGGGTTTTTGTGGCCGCTTTAACACCTATACCAGACGATCTGGTGTACATCCCCCTTGGGATCGCCAAATACAGCCTACCTAAATTTGCGATATTTACTTTCGCAGGCAAGTTTATTCTAGGGGCAGTAATTGTGTGGGGAACCGTATTATTGGGTCGACCAATAATGGATAGGTTCCTTATTGTAACAGATTATAATAGTGAATATTCGACTATTTTGATCACTATATTAACCGTATTACTATTAGCTTTGGTATTATATTTTACATTTAAATTTGATTGGGCCAAAATAATTGGTAAATGGTTTCCATGGGCTATAGATAATTCTGAAGGTAATTCTGACGATGTCAACAAAAAAAATTAACTAACCATCTTATCTATTTAGATAACATTTTAATATAATTTTCTTCACCTAAATTATTTTCTAATGTTTAATAACAAAAAAATACCATATATCATGTCTAAAAATGGATAGCGACTCAAATATTGATTTCAATGTTCTGTTTAAAAAAAGTTATAAAGAACTTGGGATTAATTGGCTTGATAATTTAGAAAATGATGATGACTATTTGACTACTATAATGAAGGATTTTCACACCTTATTTCCGGAGATCAAGGTAGTAAATCCATATATGATTTTATTGAAAACGATAACATTTGTCATACAAAAAAATACCTTTGTACTACAAAAGAGCGATGTATATGATTTTTTTATAATGTCATACAAATTTTTGATAGATCATTTAATAAAAAAACAGGTTAATTCTATTCCATTTACTTTGTCTACCTTCGACAATGTTGTCTTTGAAATTTGCAATGACTTCCTTCATACCTATGATACTTTTGACAAAAATATGAAAATTCAGTTTCCTAACTTGCTTGTAGATGTCCTTTGTATAATATTTTTCAAGTCAGATTTAGATGGCAAAAAGGTCTCTCTTTTCCAGTTAAAGACTTACTATGAATCCAAAAAATCATCCTTGCTAGAGCATGTTTATTCTTATCCGTCAAAAGAACTACAATTTTTGCCAGGAAAATCTACTGAAAATTCAAGAGAACAGGTTGATAGTACAGATACCGTTAGGGTACCTTCTACTACAAAAAAAATCTACACCGATGTTAAACGAGATAAATCTCAGTCCTATGCCTCTGAATTAGTAAATACTGGTTACATGACAGATGAAATGGTATCAAGATTAGCAGAAATTGTTCAGCGAGATCCTGATCAAGTCAAAAAATCTTTGTCTGTATTGCCTGAGAAAGAACTACAAAAATTACATGACATTTGTAATAATTATAATAAAATTCTTCGATATGGTAAACTCATTGAATTAAAGGATTTTAAAACAGAAATCGAATCCGAACTTGGTCGTTCTTTATCTGATAAACAAATTCGGCATTCACAAATTTCAATCAAAAAGGTCCAATTTTACATAGAAAACATTTTGGATGGTAAATTTGAAACACATTTGACCCATGGAATTAATCATGTCAAACATAATTTTGAATATGGTTATAGATTGGTTGGCCTAATCAGTAATACAAAATCCAAGAATAAAAAAAACATTTGTTAAGATCCATACAAATGAATTCCTATTTCAGTTCTTAGGATTTTGATACTTAAACATAGAAAAGCGAACTTGTATCATAATATTGCAAAAATAATATGACCTGCGTTGTTGATCTGGGTTAAAAAGATCAGGGTTTGTGAATTAACTACGAGTGCTAAAAGAGTTCCATATGTCGACTTTAAAAATGTTGGTTACATAGAATTAAGGGTTTCTCTCCTTCATTTTGCATCCTTGAGTTTATGAATATTATTGGTATAATATCATGATCATACCGATTTTATAAATTAATTAGACTGATTTCAAAATCTTTCTTCGCTGTCGAATATTGTTGTGATTCATTCAACCCATTATGGCAAATGCTCTTACGGGTGAGCCAGAACAGTTCTTTAATTTTAATGGCAATGCCACCAAAGTAAATTTTTTATTCAGTAGCCTATCTAAGTTTATCAGATTTTCTATTATTGGAATGTCATTAGCACCAAAAATTCTATGCGCATTAAAGTCATGATCGATAGCGGGATCAATACTGGGACCATCAATTCCTACTAGATTTATCTCAGCTTCTGCCAGAAATTTTGCCGCTGCTTCTGATAGGCCGGGGTTTTTATTGAAATACTTATCCAAAGCTCTATTCAATACCCAATTCGTGTTGATTAAGATGGTATCATTTTTTATGATGTTGTGATCTCTTATATCATTTACTTCGATTTTTTCGTTATCTTCTTTTTCAATTTTTAATACTTTAATATTTTCGTTAATTACCAGCCTGTTAAGAGGAATTTTTTCTACCGTAATGCCATCCTTTTGAAAGTGATATGGGGCATCTACATGAGTGCCGACATGTGTACTAGAAAACAATACTTCTGAAGCATATTTGTGATTGTCGAAATTAGACCATTGTAAAATGTTTACTTTTGGTGAATCTGGAAAAACTTGAATAGATTCATCAATTTCCAGTGTTAGATCGATTATATCCAATAGTTCTCACAAGAGGTTTTCAATGGTCCTATTTAGCATTATTCATAATTTCTAAAATAAATCTGGATTTTTTCTCAATAATTAGATGAAGTACACACACTTGAGCACATTAAATCTCTTATTTTGGTGAATATCTTTAAAAACAATACTACGTAACCTTTTAATTAATTCGCGTTTTATTTTTTCTGTTGATAAGACTTGTGTATAACATTAAACTATTGTTTTATTCTTTAGCAATTATTTTAATACTATTGTCTTCAAATTATTCTTCCGTTTATTTTTCTTATGGAGCTTATTCTAAAGCTCAACCCTCCCCAGATGGACCTACAATCAATGATGATAGTCTAACGGTTGAAAAAGTTACTTCCGATTTGACATTTCCAACTAGCATGACTTTTGTGGGAAATAATGATATATTGGTTACTGAAAAAAATACAGGGAGAGTTATGAGAGTACTGGATGGTCAGGTACAAGATAACCCCCTAGTTGATCTATCTGTGGCCTCAAAAATCGAACGTGGATTATTAGGAATTGCGGCTTCAAAACACTTGGACGGAAAAATTTTTGTTTTCTTGTCCTACACTGAATCTGGAAATAATGAAGATGGTAGTGATGTTTCCAATAATGTAGATCCATTAGGAAATAGACTTTATCGTTATCAGTATGTGGACGGTAAATTAATAGATCCAGTCCTCCTTTTAGATCTGACTGCAATTCCAAATAATCTTAATCGAACGGATCACAATGGAGGTAAAGTAACAATTGGGCCGGACAATAACGTCTATATGATAATGGGGGAAGTTGGAGGCCATAGAACTCAGGCACAAAATATAGGAAATGGTCCAGCACCTAATGGCTTAGGCGGCGTTCTCAGAATCACTCAAGACGGTGGATTAGTTGATGATGAGCCAATCTTTGGTGCTGACTTGCCTTTAGGTGTGTACTATGCAATGGGTATTAGGAATAGCTTCGGTATCGATTTTGATCCTATGACTGGTAATTTATGGGATACAGAGAATGGTCCTACAGCAGGCGATGAAATTAATCTGGTTTTTCCTGGCTTTAATAGTGGCTGGTCCTTAATTCAGGGATTCTCTAACGATGATTTGTTGGGTAACGGGGCAACCCCAAATGATCTCGTGAGTTTTGGAAACGGAAAATATGCAGAACCAAAATTTGCTTGGCATATTCCTATAGGTCCGACTGCACTAAAATTTTTGAATTCCGATAAGTTGGGTAAAGAATATGAAAATGATATGTTTGTGGGTGACATTAATAATGGTAATTTATATAGATTTACTTTAAATGAGGCACGTGATGATATTGTCATAAATAACACGAATGTAGGAGGAACAGCCACATTAGCTGATAAAAAAGTGGATAATCCTGTTGAAAGTATCCCTATTACATTTGGGCAAGGCTTCGGTGGAATTACTGATATTCAGGTAGGACCTGATGGTTATATGTATGTCCTAAGCTATACAGGGGATGTGTACAAGATATTGCCCACCTCACAGAGTACCATACCAAAAGCTCAATCTACATTATCGCAATCTAGTGTTGTACCCGAAGGTTCTACCCTGATAACAATTAATGGTATAAGCGGTGATAACTCATACGCACCAAATCCAATTACTATAAACTCTGGTGAAACAATTACGTGGTATAATGCAGATACCATATCACATACTGCTACTTCAGGATCAGACAGCGATCCTGATGAGGGTCAATTGTTTGATTCAGACGCTATACTTTCAAAACAAGCGTTCACCTTAAAATTTGACAATAAGGGTACTTTTGATTATTACTGTGTTTACCACCCATCGATGGTTGGTGAGATTGTAGTAAAATAGTGAGAGCCCTACTACACACTTTTGTTAGTATTAATTTATCTATTTTGGTATTAGATTTGTGTATTGATAGAACTTGAACACAACTTCATCTTTTACATTAACAAAAACTAACTCGGTTAGATTTGACCATGGGTTAAAATATATTTAGCATAATACTGTTCTTTCAAGACATCTGATTATCCCAATAATTATTAATCATTTTTTGAAATCGTAGCACAGAGTATATACAATTTGAAAAAATTATAATAAAATTTTATAGATTAAACTTGAATAATATAACACCGTTTAAATATTAGGTTGCCCTAACAATTAGGGTAGCCTAAATGATGTTATCTGATCAGCGATATTTACTGAATCAAGAAGATAAAAATGCTTCAATTTTATTGAAGGAATTGTTTGATGGATTTTCTTACAAGATTGTAATGTCTATCATCGAAGATTCCAAAACCGTTTTTGAAATTTGCAAAGAAAATGATCTGCCTATTAGCTCGACATACAAAAAAATAAAAAAACTCAAGGACCTTGGACTCTTATTTATAGATAGAATTGTGATAAATGAAAAAGGAAAAAAGGTTGTCTTTTACAAAAGTAAAATCCAATCAGTCGAATTGATATTGAACAAAAAACAAGTCCTTTTACAATTTAAGAAAAACGAACGAAACTTACCTTATTCTATCTCACAATAAGTATTGACATTCAAATGAGGATGAATGAATTTACCATTAACTTTTTTACTTCCATTACTTTTGAATCAATAAAGTTAAAAAATATAACGTATAATCATATACATTGACTGTTTATTCAAAGAATTCTGGACTCCCAGAGCAATTGTATGTAGGCACCGCAGAAGCCGAGCATGTCGAAATGTACTTGAAGGCAATGTGGTCTATTACAGAGAGTGGCCAAGAGTTAAAGGTTAGCTCCATAGCCAAAATTTTAAATGTTACACAACCATCAGTGGTTCAAATGCTTCATAAATTAAATGATTCTCTTTTAATTGATTATAAAAAGGGTTCCATAGTGACACTTACAAAAGAGGGTGAGAACATCGGGAAAAAAATGATACGAAACACTCGACTGTTAGAAGTACTTATGAAAGATGCCTTAAAAATCGATGTAGATGAGGAGATGGTTTGTGGCATTGAACATCATATGAAAGAAATTTTTACCGATGCACTATGCACCCTGTTAAAACATCCCAAGATCTGTCCACATGGATATCATATTCCTGAGGGTAATTGTTGTATTGGAAAGTAATTATATTTCAAACATTTTTACCTCTTATTAAATACTGTTAGTTATGCTATATAGACCAATTGCAGTTTTTGATTCAGGATTGGGTTCGCTATCTGTTGTGAGAGAATTGAGAAAGATTGTTCCCTCTGAGAACATTTTGTATTTTGCAGATAAAAAAAATTTTCCATATGGAAATAAGACTAAGAGTGAATTAAAGTCAATAATGTTAAAATCCATTAATTTTTTGGAGAAATATCAGCCAAAACTAATCGTAATGGCATCAAATACACCATCCGTTCAAATTTATGATGAAATTAAGAACAATTTTTCGACAGCTATCATTTCAACAAAACTACCACTTGATAAGACAATAAGCTTGAGTAGGAAAAAGCACATAGCAATAATGGCATCAAAAGGTACACTTGATAGCAAAGAGTTCAATTACTTGATAAAAAAAGAAATACCTCAACAGATTTTTGTGGATAAGGTTGATTCTTCAGAGATTATTAATCTAGTTGAAAGTGGATCATTTTTATTTGATCAGAAATTTACCTCTGATAAAATTCGAGAAATAATTGAATCAAATATTGATGACACAATTGATGTTATTGCGTTGGGTAGCACCCATTTGCCATTCGTTAAAAATTATATTGAAGATATTTTGCCATCGATAAAGTTCATCAATTCTTCAGCTGAAGTTGCAAAAGATGTGAAGAGTTATCTCAAATATACTGGAGATTTGGATAAGAACAAGAATAGCAAAGGCAAGCTCGAAATTCTTGTTTCTGCAGATAAAAAAAACTTTCAGTCAATTCTTAGATACATGGGAATCAAAGAAATAATATTTGATGTCTCGCTACAAATGTAACTCTTCGATATGGTAGCATTTAAATTACTTGTAATGCATGAAACAAACGTTTTTCTGGTTCTTATGGAAGCGAGTGAGCAAAAGGATGAAAAAAATTAGGATCGGAATAGATGTAGGGGGCACCTTTACCAAAGCCGTAGCTATTGATGTAATTGAAAAAAGAATACTAGGAAAAAAATCTGTTTCAACCACACATTCTTTAGAAGGGGGTGTTTCTGTAGGCATAGTTGACGCCTTATCCACATTAATAGAGATGTGCAGCATAGACTATAAAGAAATAGAGTTAATTTCTCATAGTACTACCCAAGCTGTCAATGCCTTTCTTGAGGGAGACGTATCAAAAGTTGGCATTATTGGAATGGGGGTAGGAATGGAAAAAACGAATGTCATGAAAAGAACTCATATTAAAGATATATCACTAAATTCCAATAAATTTCTCAGAACCTGTTATACTTTTTTAGATACTTCCAAGTATTTAGAGGAGCCTGGGATCAAAAAATCCATAGAGAATTTGGTTTCAGAGGGAGCTCAATCCATAGTTGTAAGTGAAGCTTTCGGAGTTGATGATCCAAGTAACGAATTATTTGTAATGAAACATTCTAAACTTCCTTGTACTGCCGGCCATGAATTAACTGGAATTTATGGATTAGAGATCAGAACTTTGACAGCAACAATTAATGCTAGCATTCTTCCAAAAGCCACAAGTACCGCAAATTACGTTAAATCTGCAGTCAATAACTTAGGTATAGATGTACCAGTAATGATAATGAAAGGTGATGGGGGTGTAACCACGTTGGATTCTTTTTTGCACAAGCCCATAATAACGGTGCTTTCAGGCCCAGCTGCAAGTGTTGTAGGCGCATTGCTCTTTTTGCAGGTTTTAGAAGGTATATTTATTGAAGTTGGTGGTACTTCAACTAACATTAGTATAATTAAGGATGGAAAGCCCGAAATGCGTTATGTGAACATAATGGAACATCCAACTTGTATAAGATCACTTGATGTAAGAATTTGTGGTGTTGCTGGGGGGTCTTTATTGAGACTTTCATCAAAGAGAAGAATTATTGATGTTGGTCCTCGATCCTCACACATTGCAGGATTAGAATATTCTTGTTTTGCCGATCCTGATGAATTGATAAAGGGTGAAATTGTACCTATTAGTCCATTGAATAATGATCCAAGTGACTATATTAGTATCAAAGTTCCTGGGGGAAAATCATACGGGGTCACCAACACATGTGCTGCAAATGCATTAGGTCTCATCCCAAAAAATGATAATGCATATGGAAATGCGGATTCAGCTAGGATTGCATTTACGAAGTTGGCCACATATATGGGAATGCCGCCTGAGCAAATTGCTAGACAAGTTTTGGATATTTCTGTTTCAAAGATATCGGATTATATAATTCCAATGGTAAAAGAGTACAAATTATCAAAGAATAGAATAGTGGTTATTGGAGGAGGAGGAGGCGCTTCGGTTTTGGTACCACTTGTTGCTAAGGAACTAGGTTTTGAATACAAAAAAGCAGATTACGCCGATGTCATTTCATCTATAGGTGTAGCCACAGGAATGATTTATGAAGAGAAAGAGAAAACCATTAATAATCCCACTCCTGAAGATGTTACTCAATTAATAACGGAGATTAAAGATGTAGCTATAAGAAAAAATGCATCTCCTAATTCACTATCCGTTCAATCAGAATATATAAGCGATCGTTCAATTTTGAGAGTCACTGTTATCGGTAATGTTACTCTAGACTTGAATAATGTCGGTTCTAGAGAGTTAAAACAAGAGGAAGTAGTAGAGATTGCAAAAACCTTGTTTCATAATGATGGGGATATTACTTTGGAACATACGCTAGGAAATTATTATATTTTTACGAATTCATATCAGAAAAAAAAATTATTCTTTAAAACAAGAATGCAATCCATATTGGTATTAGATAAATTTGGGAGAGTACGCCTCTCATTGGATAATGGCAAATTGATACATGGCTTTTCAACCAAAATGTCTGCAGATCTCCCATCAATTATCTCCAAATTTTCTTCAAATTCTGATCTATCTCCAAATGTTCAATTGGTTGATGGATTTCAACTATTGGATTTTTCAAGTCTAAACGCGAACGAACAAGTAATTCAAGCTATTAGAGAACAGTTGGATAAAATTGATTCTGAGGTCTTGTTAATCATTAAGCAATAGTAATTCCGTTAATTGCACAATATGATTCTATGCTGTTACATGATCACATCCAATTGATCTCTTTATGTTCATAGCAAAGTGGTAAATAATTTCAACCATCTTCCTATGGATGATGTTCTAGCGATCCTGCCTAATTCTTTATCATGTTTTTCTACAATGTATTCTTGTGAACATTGATCTCAAATCGGATATACATATCAGTTACATCAATCCATTTGATATATTTTTGAAATTCGTACATACTTAATATAGGATATTATTCATAGTTCAACATTTTTAAGATTCTCATATCATTTCAATCATGTCATGAAAGATGTAGTCGTATTGCCGGGACCTTCTTCAATTGAATTGGGGAGTTCCATTGCTTCGTGTTTAAATGTTGATGCTGTCGAAGTCGAATTACGCACTTTTTCTGATGGCGAAAGTAAAATAAGAATTAATGCGAATTTACTTGATAAAAAATGCATTGTTGTACAATCTACTTATCCACCAGTAGATTCACATTTTTTACAGGCATTGATGATGCTGTCATATTGTAATGACTTTGGTGCTTCAGAAGTTATTCCGGTTATCCCTTACATGGGTTATGCCAGACAGGATAGAGTATTTCTGGAAGGCGAATTTGTGACTATGTCAATGATAGCAAAACTTTTTGAATATTTTGGAACTCGTAGTCTGATAACTGTTGATATACACAGTACTAAGGCATTATCTTATTTCAATTGTGACATTTCTAATATTTCTTCTATGCCATTACTGGCAAAATATGCCATTAACAATTTTAGTTTAACAGAACCTATTATTGTGTCACCAGACCTTGGCGGAGTTCCTAGAGCAAAAGAGTTTGCTGGAATTATGAATGCTTCTTTCCTTGGGTTAAGAAAAAATAGAGATAGATTCACTGGAAATATTACCATGGATGAAAAACTAGATATTACAATTAAGAATCGAGATATTGTGATTCTTGATGATATGGTATCTAGTGGAGGAACTATACTAAGGGCCGTGGATATATTAAAAAATAATGGTTGCGGCAAAGTCTTTGTTATGTGCGTTCATGCTCTGTCGGATGAAAAATCCATAACTTTGTTAAAGAGTTCTGGGATAAATGAGATTGTTTCTACCAATAGTATCCCAAGATCCTGTTCAAAGGTTGATTTGAGTAGCGAGATTGCAAGAACCTTGTCTTCCATTTTATCACGTAGTTGAACATTATATGGTGAATCTCGAAGTTATTTTTCTTGGAACATCTGCAGCGATGCCTGCAGAAGACAGGTCACTTTCTTCTCTTGTAGTAAATAGAAATGGAACTTTGTTGATTTTTGACGCTGGAGAGGGGATGCAATATAATTTTATTCGTACTGGATTGGGGTTTAATAGGAAAACTATGATATTCATTACTCATATGCACTCTGATCATATCTTAGGCATATTGGGTTTTCTACAAACACTATCACTACAGGGTAGAAAGGCTGGGGTTGATATTTTTGGTCCAGAACTACTGTATGATTTCTTAGTTGAGAACATGAAATTGCTCCCGATTAAATTAACTTTTCAACTAGACATTCATGTAATTCCTAATTCTCAAGGAACTATTGTAGAGGAGAAGGACTATAAGATATTATACTGTAAATCCGAACATGGTCCTAATATTTGTTCATATGCATATTGTTTGCTTGAAAATGATAGACCCGGAAAATTCAACGTAGGACGAGCAAAAGAATTAGGTATTCCCGAAGGAGAATTATATGGCTCACTTCAAAAAGGTGTAGATGTTATTTATGATGATAAATTATTTTATTCTCATGATATAGTTGGTCCTACAAGACCTGGTAGGAAAATTGGTATTTCTGGAGACACGCGTCCATCTGACAGTCTGTGCGATTTTTTTAGAAATTGTGATTTACTGATCTTCGAATCAACATTCTCATCCAATGAACTTACAAAGGCAATAGAGTCCTACCATTCTACTGCCATCGAAACTGCAACTCTAGCTAAGATGGCTTCTGTACGTAGATTATGTCTGACCCACTTTAGTAGTAGATATAAAGATCTAAATGTCTTATTATATGAGGCCAAATCAATATTCTTTCATACCGAATTGGCATTTGATCTGAAAATAATACCGGTTCATTACCTAAAATAGCATCAAAATGCTGTTCATTAACTAATCTTTTCTATAAAGTTCTTTAATACTTCCTTCTTGTCATTAGATAACACCATGCAAGCATCCACCAGTTCTTTTTCAATCGTTATTTGATTGGATATTACCTTCTTAAGATTTTCAATGTCAAGCTTATCTAGTCTTTCTATTTCTCCACGATTATATGCCACAATGTACTCGTTTATTATTTTCAAAATAAAGGTCGGGGCATAGCGTGACAGTAATAAAATTCCGTCATTTATTACACTATTATTTTCATTAATACTTGCATTATTCGCATTTGAATTTAAAAGATAAATCTCAAGCAGCTTCATTCGCAATCTAATGTCGCCTGTTTCCTCAATGGTTGATGCTATTATAAGGCCTGTATTAGTAAGCTCGTAATACGGTATTCCTTCAATTTGAAGGGCTTTTGGACCCCTTTTTATTGGCAACCTGCCACCCTCTTTTACTACGTTTGCGGGTATCAATACCTCGTCAAGATCTTTAAAAATAGCCGAGTAAATATTTTGCCAGGCTACGCCATATTTCTTGGCCAAAATATGAGCAATTGCAGTCCTAGTTTTTCCACTAGGGTTCTTTTCTAATGCTATATGTGCTATTATTCCTCTTTGTCTCTTGGATTCTCTAGTTGATTTTGCTTGATGAGTTTTAAAAGTATCGAAAATTGCTATGTGACTACCTCTCTTCAAAACTCGAATACTTTTTATCTAATAGTATATTTATATATATTTTATTTTTGTTATTTTTATGTTATATTGAATATATAATAAAAAAATATTACTTTAAAAAAAAATATTATTTTTTAATTTGACGCATTACGTCTACTTGACCACTATGAAGCCAGTCTTTCAATTCTTCATGTGATGGTTTTGTATCATGTTTACCCTGAAGATGAAGATGAAGTAATACATAATTTACCTGATTCAATAAAACCTTGTTGGCTTCATCGCCCTTGCGAGCTTTTGTTTTCAAATCTCCGGGTACGGTTGCCCACCATTCATCAAATGTTCTGTTCTTTTTAGTATTAGTTTGTGAACCAAATCCCTTTGGTAATGTCATGTTGCATCTAAGTTAATCAAGGATGGTATTAAATGTTTTTTAATTCGTATTTACAAATTTTGAATATATTTAAACATTCTTTTCTATAAGTGTATTTTCCGAACGAGTTATGTGAATCTATACAAAATTTACAAATTATTCTGATTTTCCACTATTTTTTTACCATTAATATTTTGAGAAAAGAATAATCAATGATAAATGAAAATCCTGAATAATTGTATCAATGGATCCTAATCTTTTCTCATGAAATTCGTAATAAATTCTTCAAAACGATTAATTTTTCAATTACATATATTGTTGATTTGATGGTAGAAATGATAATGAAAATGTACCGACGGGGATTTTTAATACGAAATGGTGATGATTAGTAATCATTTTATAAATACTCAGTATTAGGTTTAGTATGTCTAATATTGATACCGAAAAAAATGTTTATGTGATAGTTCATGGTCAAAAGCAATTATTTGAAACTGTTAAATCAAGACTTGGTGATACTGGTTTGAAAACAGAAAAATTAATTTTGGCTGATATGAATAAACCAGGTAATGAGGGCGATTATATTGCAATGTTATGGCCTCCAATGGCTCCTACAGAAATCATATTGAGTCAAATTATAGATTTCAATGGACCTGAGGGACGAGGTATGGGAGCTTGGGCGACTGTAAATCAAAAAGAATTACAGCGTATCCCTCTCAATTAAGAGCTAGAACTACTCTCTTTACTTTTTCTATATCCATGGGTAAACTGTGAATCATAAACTTTGGAAAATTCATATTTTTTTGGTGCTATCACATCTCCAACCACTATTAATGCAGTTTTTACAATCCTTTCTTCTTTGACTTTCTTTGTAATGGTACCAAGAGTGCCCTTCAGTATTTTTTGATCTTTCCATGTTGCTTTGAATATTATTGCAACTGGTGTATCGTTAGTATAAACTCCGCCCTTCAATAATTCTTCAATAACCCTTTCAAGTAAATGCACGCTTAAATAAAATGCCATGGTCGATCCATGTTTTGACAATTCTGAAATTCGCTCTCTGTCTGGAACAGGTGTTCTGAATTCTGCGCGAGTTATGATTATTGTTTGAGTAATACCAGGCAAAGTTAATTCTAG
>Ga0310895_10000063_pt1 | contig 18916 bp, 16 predicted proteins | sample C0D4metaG_FD_203912 | JGI IMG/M metagenome (GOLD analysis project Ga0310895, IMG submission 203912) | Lab incubated soil microbial communities from West Virginia University Organic Research Farm, Morgantown, WV, United States - C0D4 | ecosystem: Environmental > Terrestrial > Soil > Agricultural... | reverse complement strand
GGACACCGAGGACCGGATAGCCGCGTGGTCCGGGAGGATACGCACTTGAATCTGAGCGGGCCGAACCGATCACTTCAGTACGATTATATGAGGCGCCACGTTACTATTCACCGATGATCGAACCGACCAAAGACGCATCCGACAGTTCAATCGCATCATCCACCGACGGCTTTGCCAAGTGGATGCTCGATGCGTTCAACCGAGCAGGCTTTTGCCTCATGGCCTCCATCGGGCACCGCGCCGGCTTGTTCGACGTCATGCGCGACATGCCGCCGGCGACGTCTGCGGAAATTGCTGCACGAGCGGGCCTGAACGAACGCTACGTGCGCGAGTGGCTCGGCGCGATGACCGCCTCCCAGGTCGTCCGCGTAACCGGTCTGGAAAAACCCGAACGCTATACGCTGCCCGCGGAGCACGCGGCATTGCTCACCCGGGCGGCTGGCGCTGACAACCTTGCCGGGTTGACTCAGTACATTGCGCTGCTTGGGAGTGTCGAAGACGAGATCCTCGAGTGCTTTCGCAACGGCGGCGGCGTTCCCTACGAGCGGTTTCCGCGCTTCCATGCGGTCATGGCGGAGGACAGCGGACAGTCGGTGATTCCCGCCCTCGAAACGCACGTGCTTCCGCTGGTGGCGGGTCTTCGTGACGCGCTCGACCGCGGAATCCGGGTGCTGGACGTTGGCTGCGGGAGCGGACGGATCATCAATCGGCTCGCTGAGCTGTTCCCTCGGAGCCGTTTTGAAGGCCGCGACCTGTCGTCTGAAGCAATTGCGAACGCGACGAGCGACGCGCGATCCCGGAATCTCTCCAACGCACGCTTTCTGGCGACGGACCTGAGCGACTTCGATCGCAGTGCAGAACCGCAACTGTTCGATCTCGTTCTGACCTTCGATGCGATTCACGATCAGGCCAGGCCGCTTCACGTCCTGAAGGGCATCCGTCGAACGCTGAAGAACGGCGGGGTCTACCTGATGCAGGACATCAGGGCCTCGAGCGACGTCGGCCGCAACATCGATCATCCGCTCGGGACGCTGCTCTACACGGTCTCGTGCATGCACTGCATGACCGTTTCGCTCGCGCAAGGCGGAGAGGGTCTGGGCGCCATGTGGGGCGAAGAGAAAACCCGCGACTACCTGCAGCAGGCGGGATTCACGTCGATCGAGGTTCATCAGCTCGCCCACGATATTCAGAACAACTGGTATGTCGTGAGATAGCGCGCGGATGGCGAGTACGTCATTGGCGCGGGGAGTTGGCATGTGCTGATCGAGAGATCGAGTCTTTCGCGGACCGTTGATGCCGTCAATGCGGCACACTTCGCCGGCAGCCCGCTCGCGGCGACCGAACGCGGTTCGGCCGCCAGGTGGATTGCGGCGCGCCACGGCCTTCCAGGGGCCTATGCCGGAACGTTCGCCGGCTTTCCCGCCGAGCGTTCGCACGGGATTCTGGTGTTCACGGGCGAGCGCATTACGTCTGCGTCCGCACGCCACATCCTCGGTGAAGAAACGTCGCGCGCCCTCAGGCTGTTACGAGTCCGCGATCGCGTCGTCACGCGCGCGCTTGCTGCGGCTGACGAGGGGATGATGCGATGCCTGGCCCGCGCCGCCGCAGACCCGCGCAACGGCAATCCCGGTCTTTACTGTTGTGGCAAGTGCAGCGTCGGCTTGTGGCGCAACCTGTTGGCCGGCGGCCTCGATCGCCGCGAGGAGCGTCTGCGGCGAGGCGCGATGTATCTGAGATCGGTGCGCGACGGTGATCATGGATGGCGGAAGTTTCCATTCTGGTACACCGTGTTAGCGCTCAGTGAGATGGACTGTGCCGAGGCCACGAGGGAATTGAAACATGCGGCACCGGCCCTGGAGCGCCTGGCGCAGCGACCGATCCCGTCCGCGGTCTTCGCCTCGCGCAGACACGCCCTGGCGGTGCGTGCGTTGAATAGCGTGTAAGGGAAACTCGATGGACTAGCTGCCTGCGCTCATTGAAACAGCATGTTGCGCAGCCTGGCCGAGAACTCGTGCACTTTGTGAATCTGCGTGCGTGTTGTGAACGGCTCGAAGGCTGTCGCGTCGAACGATCCTCCGCGGTTTTCCAGGATCGCTGTCAGCGCTGCCGGCAATACCGGACATTCACTCAAGAGACCACACAGAGACGCCCATGCCGGCATGTCGACGATCGCAAGCGGCTCGAGAGCGTCTTGCGAGAGCCACGGCGTCCCGGCATCACAGTTTCGTTCCAGTTCCCGCCGAAGCCGATAAAGATCCTCCTGAACCGGTGTATCGATCGTCTGCAATTCCTGAAGAATCGCGATCAGGTGCCTGGCGACAAACATGCTCACGTCGTTGTGTAGCTGCCTCCAGCCCACCTCGAAGGGGGTCACGACATCGTGGTTCACAAGGAAATCATCAGGCAGTGTTGTCGAGAGAACTTCGAGCCCTATGTTGCACACGCCCGCGACGGCACTCCAGGCTTCTTGTGGTGTTAACGGTCGCGAGTACACCGAACATCCGGCGATGAGCGCGTTGGCAAGGAATGCCAGTTCACGATTGCGCACAAAGTACGCGGTTTCATCCGTGTCGTGGACGTGCGCCAGCAGTGGTTCGAGCGGAGTCACACGCCGTACGTCATCAGCGGCCGGGCCAAGCAACGCGCGCGGCTGTGCCGGTGTGAGTCCTGACTGAGTCAAAAGGTCGAGAACCGCATCGATCGATCTCGCCACTTCAGGATCATTCGAGGATGGCTCACGGTCCTCCTCGGTGCGCGAACTCTGCGTGGAAAGGGCGATCTCTGCGTCGAGTGCCCGGAAATACGCGGTCGCGATCCCATTCATCGAAGACGAGTCGTCGGTTGCGGCCGCACGACGTTGCCTCGCCATCTGCAGGAACGCGCGGGCGTCACCTGCGGTCAAGTATCCTGCCTGCGTGCGACGCCTTTCGCGCTCGATGGAGACGTCGTGCAGCAGCTGTTCCGGCTCCAGCAGCAGATCGTCGAGACCATCGATCTCGGGCGTCGAATTCGACACTCGCCGGCAGCCTTGCATGAGGTTGTGGAAGACATCGGGCCGATCGTCGGCCAGTGTGACCAGCGTGCCGACGATCGCATCCCATGCCTGCGACGTTCTCGCGCGAACGACGTACCCCCCGATCTCACACTCGAGCGACGCGGAACGCGCGACATCGACATCCGGCGATTCGTCATCGCTGGATGCAGTCGGTTGAAACACTCCAGGATCGAAAACTCTCACGTAGCGCGAGAGACCGGTGGCTGCCAGATCCGGATCGATTGCTTCGAGGACTCCGACGGCGACCGCTTCCCCCTCGTTCATCAAGGCCTCGAGCCAGGTGCCGAAACGGCTCGCGTCGAATTGATCGTTGCGGGTTGGAGATGTCTGCCAGAGATCGAGATCGAGGACCGAGGCTAACTGCTGCGGCGTTGACGCGGCGATCAGCCCCGCACACGCTTCGAGTCCGCGCTCTCGAATGACATGATGAAGGACCTCGGGTGCGAGACGAGGCACGATCTGCGCGAGGTGCGGCGCATCGAGCAGGCGTGCAAGCGGATCGGTCTGACCGGGTTTTTTGCGACGACGACGATCGGCAGGTTTTGGCATGAGCCGCCGATGATACGCATGGTGGTCGCAAAGAAACAGTCTGGTAGTTTCTTGACAGGGGGCGGATAATATTAGTGGGGACGATCGTCGCGGATCCTCCCGGTTTCCCGTCTCACTCCCTCGCTTCTGATACGCTTCAGCATCATGAAGATCTTCGTTCGTACATTTTTTGTCGTTGCCCTGTGCCTCGCCGCGATCCGGCCGCTGTCGGCGCAAGATAAGGCGTCCTTCACGGTCACCCTCGTGCCGCCGGCTCACGGCAAGGTGCAGCTGACACCCCCACTTCCTGCCGACGGCAAGTATGGCGCCGGGACCGTCGTGACGGTGACGGCGACACCGGATTCCGGCTACGCCCTGGATTCGGCGTGGTATTCGGTGCCTGGACGATTCGGCCAGATGTATCACGAGGGGATGACGAAAGACTTCAAGGTGGCGATCGATCAGGACAAGCGGATCGGTGCATCGTTCATCGAAGCGTCCGCAGTCAAAGATCTCGTGGTGACCCACGATGTCGTGTTCGCCAAGCCCGGTGTGAAGCCGCTGAAGTACGACGTGTTTACCCCGAAGGGGGCGAAGAACCTGCCGATCATTGTCATCGTCCACGGCGGCGGATGGACGGCGAACGATGAAGACATCATGCGCGGTCTCGCGCGCGAGCTGACCAAGGGCGGCAAGTTTGTCGTCGCCAGTGTGGACTATCGCTGGGCGGGCAAGGGGGATGGTGACGCGGCCGGCAACACGATGGCCGACTTGATCAACGACGTCTTCGGTGGCATCGCCCACATCATGGAGCACGCCTCGCAGTATGGCGGGGATCCCACGCGCATCGGTGTCACGGGCGACAGCGCCGGTGGTCATCTGTCGGCAGCGGCGTCGTTGATGCCCAACATGATCGGCTCGCGAGGGTTCGGCAAGACGCCAGGCGTTTTCGAGTTCATGCCGAGCTATCTTCCGAAGGGCAAGACAGTCGAACAGGTGCGCGACGACATGATGAAGGCGATCAAAGCTGCCGCGCCGAGCTATGGTGTCTTCGGTGCGGCAATGCTCAACACGTATTCGAGCGACCCGGCCGCCGACCAGTCGTGGAAGGACGCGATCGCGCCGCTCGGCCACATTCCGACCGCGACTGAGCGGTCCGTGCCGCAGTTCCTTACTCGCGGCACCACAGATCCGCTGATCACGGATGCGATGGTGAAGGAATTCGTCGACGCACTGGTCAAGGCCGGGCAGCGCGCGGAATACATCCAGGTCGGTGGCGCGAGCCACGCGTTCTTCGACTGGAAGCCAGACGACACCACCAAAGCCACATTCGCCAAATACGGCGTCTACTACGCAGCAGCAATGAAGACGTTCTTCGAGTCAGTGCTTTACACTCGTGAGCAGCCCAATTAACGCCTCGCGCGAGGGCGGTGTCCAGCGACTTCCGAGTTGATGCAGTAGCTGGCAGAGGTCATCGAAGTCGCGTTCGTTCGTCAGCCGGGCGAGCCGATGCGCCTCGCGCTCGAAGCGCCGCCACTCGCCGGGTGACGCATCGTCGCGGAAGGCCCGGAGCGCCGCCTCCGGGCTTCCGTATTCAGCGGCGAAGTCCTCGTGAAGATAACCGCTGAACACGCGGTGCAGCTCGGGAAACTCGGACGCCGCTCCACGCTTCATCGGCCTGCCTCCGGATACGATGTGAGCACGTAATACTTGTCGCGCCTGGTGTCCCAACGCAGGACGACGAGTGCGCGATCGCAGGGGACCGACTCCGTCCGTCCTCGCATGATCGAGCGACCGATGACGCGATCGGCTCGATACCTCAATGCGAAATTGGGCCGTGGCCCGCTGCGCTCGCGCCATGACGCGAACGCCCGGTTGTCGGACCCGAGCGCCGCAGCGACCACGGTTTCAGCCGTCGCGCGATCCGTGTATGTTGATGCGCTCGAGATCTGTGTTTCACGGCGGAGTCGTTCGACCAATTCCGCGTCACTCTTGCCGACATGGCGTTGCAGGGTGTGACCGCCCAGCGCTTCGTCCGCCGACAGGTCGTGGCCAGGAGTCGGCGACTCGGGGCGGCTCGCCTGAGCGGCCGTTGACGGGGATGCTTGCTGAGCCGCGTTCTTGATGGTCGGAGCGGGCGAATCAGCTGAGCCGCAGCCCGATAACACGAGCGACACGAGCGCAACGACGGCGCAGCGACGCAGCCTGGCGTTCATCGCAATCTCAAATCAGCAATTTCAGATTTCCAGTAGGATCGACCGATGAGCGATGAAGAAGATTTTGCCGCGATGTTCGAAGCGTCCGAAAAGGCCCGACGGTTCGAACGCGGCCAGACGGTCGAAGGCATCGTCGTGGCGTTCGGTGAGGAAGTCGCGTTTGTCAGCATCGGCGGCAAGAGTGAAGCACAGATCGATCTCGCCGAGTTGAAGGATGCCGATGGTGCATTCGATGTAGCGATTGGCGATCGCCTTCACGCCAAGATTATATCGACGAGCGGCGGCATCGTGCTTTCGCGCAAGGGCGTCCGAAATGCGGCGACACAGCGCGAGCTCGACGAAGCGTACCGGGCGGGGATCGCGGTTGAGGGGAAGGTCGAAAAGGCGGTGAAGGGCGGATACGAAGTCCGCATCGCCCGCGAGCGAGCGTTCTGTCCGTTGTCGCAGATCGACATCGTTCGCACGGTCGATCCCGCGGTGCACGAGGGAAAGACGTATTCGTTCCGAATCATCGAGTACAGGGACGGCGGTCAGACACTCGTCCTGTCGCGACGCAAACAGCTCGAAGAAGAGCAGCGCGTGGCGGCCGACGCCATTCGTGAATCGATCGTTCCGGGGGCGGTGGTGAAAGGACGCGTGGCCTCGGTCGTCGACTACGGTGCGTTCGTCGATCTCGGAGCCGGCATCCAGGGGCTCTTGCACGTATCGGATATGAGCTGGTCGCGTCTGCCAAGCGCACACGCGTCGGTCGCCGTCGGCGACGAGATCACCGTCAAAGTTCTGCGAGTCGACGGTGCGACAGGGAAGATGTCACTCGGGTTGAAACAATTGCTCGACGATCCATGGAGCACCGCCGCATCGCGCTTTGAAGTCGGGCAGCTACGAACTGGCCGCGTGACTCGGGTCGCCGAGTTCGGGGCGTTCGTCGAACTCGAGCCGGGTATCGAGGCGCTGGCGCATGCATCGACATTTGCGCCAACCGGGAGCCCGCGAGGCTGGGCCAGGACGGTATCACCAGGGATGTCGGGTGCCTTCGAGATCGTGAGCATTGATGTTGCGCAAAAGCGTATCGGTGTGGCGCTGGTCGATGAAGACTCACCTCGAATCGCGCCCGCCGAGCCGAAGAACCCGGCAGCGGATGCCGATTCGAAGAGCGCACTGGGATCGTTGGGCGACAAGCTGCGCGACGCGCTGCAGAAACGTTGACCGCAACGCCGCCGCTGCACGTGGTGCTGGTCAACCCGGAGATTCACTGGAATACCGGTAATGCCGGCCGGACATGCCTTGCGGCCGGCGCGACACTCCATTTGATCCAGCCGCTTGGGTTCTCGCTCGAGGAGCGCCAGGTGCGCCGTGCGGGGCTCGATTATTGGGAGCACGTCGACCTCCGCGTTTGGGCGGATTGGCCAGCGTTCGAAGCCGTCCTGCCGACGCTCGGCGACCCCTTCTTCCTCTCGACGAAGGCGAAACGCTTGCTGTGGGAGGCGCCGCTCGGCGTGTCCGACGGGATTGTTCTGGTCTTTGGTCGTGAAACGGGCGGCCTGCCGGAAGAACTCCATCTCCGCTATCGCGACCGGTTTTTCGCGATCCCAATGCTGTCGACGGCGGTTCGTTCTCTGAACCTGTCGACGAGCGTCGGGATCGCGGTGTACGAAACGCTGCGTCAACGCACGTTATAGTTTCCCCATGCGAATCTTTGCCGCCGCCCTTGTCTGCAGTGCCCTCACCGTGGTTGGAGCACTCGCGCAAACGTCGCCGCATGAACAACGCGCGCGTGAGGTCTATAAACAGCTCGTCGAGATCAACACCACCGACACGCCTGCCGGTAACGTCACCAAGGCGGCTGAAGCCATGGCCGGGCGGTTGAAGGCCGCTGGATTTGCCGACGCCGACATTCGCCTGCTCGGTCCGGCGCCAAACAAGTTCAATCTCGTCGCGCGCTATCGCGGCACCGGTGCAAAGCGGCCCGTGCTGTTGCTCGCACATCTCGACGTCGTCGACGCGAAACGAGAGGACTGGTCCTTCGATCCGTTTGTCTTCCGCGAAGAGGGTGGATGGTTTTACGGCCGCGGCACGAGCGACGACAAGGCGATGGCCTCGCAATTGGTCGCCAACCTGATTCGTCTGAAGGAGGAGGGATTCAGGCCGGAGCGGGACCTGATCCTCGCGCTGACCGCAGACGAAGAGGGGGGCGACTTCAACGGCGCGTCCTGGCTGGTGACGGAGCATCGTGATCTCGTTGACGCGGAGTTTGCAATCAACGAGGGCGGCGGTGGCAACATGCGGAAGGGGAAATACCTCACCAACGAAGTCCAGGCGGCCGAGAAGGTGTATCAGGATTTTCGCCTCGAGGTGACCAATTCGGGCGGACACAGCTCGCTGCCGATCAAGGACAACGCCATCTACCACCTGACGCAGGGACTGTCGCGTCTTGCTGCGCTCGAATTTCCGGTACAGCTCAATGAGATCACGCGCGCGTATTTCCGCCGGTCGGCCGATGCTGAAACCGATCCCGCGATCGCTGCTGACATGCGTGCGGTCGCGGGCGCAACGCCTGACGCCGCGGCGGCGGCGCGGCTGTCGGCCAGGCTGCCGTACTGGAACTCGATGATGCGGACGACGTGCGTGGCGACGCGGCTTGCTGGCGGCCACGCCAACAATGCGTTGCCGCAACTTGCAAGCGCCAACGTCAACTGCCGAATCCTGCCGGGCGTCAGCGTTGAAGCGGTCAAACAGACAATTGTCGACACGCTCGCCGATCCAAAGATCTCCGTTTCACTGGTTCGCGATGCGCACCCGAGCCAGCCGGCGATCCTCCGCGAGGACGTCATGGGGGCAGTCGAATCGCTGACCAAAGACATGTTCCCGGGCGTTGTGGTCGTGCCGGTGATGAGCACCGGCGCGACCGACGGCTTGTACTTCCGCAATGCCGGTGTTCCGACGTTTGGTGTCGACGGCACATTCGGCGATATCGATGACGTCCGCGCCCACGGACGTGATGAGCGTGTCGGTGTGAAGCAGTACTTCGAGGGACTCGAGTTTCAATATCGCCTGATCAAAGAGCTGGCGAAATAGACGGCGGCCGTTACTGCTTTCAGACTATTGACCGGTCCACCCACCGCCTGTAGTTTCCCATGTCACTTATACGGAGGGATCCATGAGGTCGGTGTTTCGCGCCTGGGCGGTCGCCGCGTTCGCCATGGCGATCGTGTTCGGCGCGCCCAAACACGCGTTTGCCCAGGGTTGAGTGGCCGCACGAATGGGCACGCCCGGGTTTGGCGTGCAGGGCACGGGGTATCCGGCAGCAGGCGAATGGGCGTTTTCGCTCGGCTGGCGGTACCAGGAATCGGACCGGCATTTCGTTGGCGACGAGTACCAGGAGATTCGCGACGAGCTCGGCAATCAGGTCATCAACCACGTCAATCTTGCGGATTTGACGATCCGGTACCAAGCGACCAAGCGAGTCGAGTTGAACCTTGGTATGCCGTTTTTCATGGCGACGCGGTCGCAAACCGTTCGGCTGCCGAGCGGCGACCTCGAACGATACCAGACCGCAGCGCGCGGTGTCGGGGACATCTTCTTTACGTCGCGACGTTGGATGTTCGATCCCGACACGCATCCCGGCGGGAACCTCCAGCTCGGTGTTGGGGTGAAGATCCCGACCGGGCAGAACAATGCCACCGACACATTCCGCGTCGTGTCTGGAGGCGCGGTCACGAACCAGATCCGGACCGTCGATCAGTCGATTCAACCGGGTGACGGTGGATTCGGCATCCTCGTGGACTTCAGCACGTTCTCGGCATTGGCGGGCGGAAAGATGTCGGTCTACGGCGGCGGCGCGTATCTCTCGACTCCAGGCGAGAAGAGCAATGTGCAGACCTATCGCACTGCCCCGGGAGAAGAAGTGATGTCGATCGCCGACCAATATCTCGCACGCGGCGGCGTCGCCTTCCCGATTCCGAGGAGCGTCGCCATGACGGCCAGTTTTGGTCTGCGTGTCGAGGGTGTGCCCGTGCGGGACATCATTGGCGGCGACACCGGTTTCCGGCGTCCGGGCATCGCGGTTTCGGTCGAACCGGCGATCAACATGATCGTCAAGGGGAAAAACGCCGTCACGCTGGCGATCCCGGTCGCGATTTACCGGAACCGATTCCAGAGTGTTCCGGACAAGGCGAGAGGCGCGCATGGCGACGCCGCCTTTGCCGACTATCTTGTTCTGGCCGGCTATTCCCGTCGGTTCTAATCACACATTACAAACAGGCCAGGGCGCGACGAGCGCCCCGGCCTTTTCAGTTCGTCATTCCGCTATGCCACTGATTCGTTCGGCGTCATTGATCGTGATCGCGCTCGCGACGGCGACACCATCGCCGGCGATCGGCGCAGCGGACGCGGTGCTGGTGCCGAAGGAACAGCGGACGGCGGCACCAAAGCTGGTGTTCAGCGACCTTCCCGGCGCCCGTCGGCACCTGCTGCAATACAAAGGGAAGATCGTCGTTGTGAACTTCTGGGCGACGTGGTGCGTGCCCTGCAGAGTGGAAATGCCTGAGTTCGTGAAAACCTACGCCGTGTACCGCGATCGCGGGGTGGAGTTCGTGGGCGCGGCCAACGAGCCCCGTTCAGCCAAGGCGAAGGTGCGGGAATTCATCCACGGGTTGCAGATCGACTTTCCTATCTGGCTTGAAGCATCGGAAGAGCATTTGAAGGCGCTCGGCGTCGGCCCCGGGCTACCGTCGACGGTGATCGTGGACGGCCAGGGGCGTATCGCGGCGCGGATCACCGGCACGACCGACGGCGCACAGCTGCGTGAACTGCTCGATCGACTCCTCAGCGAAAAGGCGTCCTCTGGGGCGGCCGGCGAACAGTAAGCGTACCGCGCGTGTCGAACGTCGCGCGCCGGTTGCACTCTATTGGCTGTTCTTCCTCTCGGGCGCTGCCGCGCTCACCTACGAAGTGCTGTGGATGCGCCGGTTCGCCGTACTCCTTGGCGCCGACGCGCCGGCAACCGCGGCCGCGCTGGCAGCGTTCTTCGTCGGATTCGGTCTCGGCAGCTATCTCTTGGGCCGCATCGCGACGCGTCTCGTTCGCCCACTCCGCGCATTCGCCGTCCTCGAGATCATCACCGGAGTGTCGGCGCTCACGGTCGACCCGCTCCTTCGCGTCTCACACTCCGCGCTGGCGTTGCTCTCTGACACCACGGGCGACACGGCGGCGACCGAGCTCGCGATCAAAATCGGCATCGCGATCATTTCCGTACTGGTACCGGCAACCGCCATCGGCGGAACGCTGCCGGTGCTCGCGCAATTCATAACGGCGCGAGCAGACTCTCTGGGCATCCGCGTTGGCGGCCTTTACGCCGTGAACACTTTTGGCGCGTGTGCTGGTGCGCTTGCGGTACCCGCGCTGTTGCTTCCTGTACTTGGAGTCACCGGAGCGCTCGGCGCCGCGATCGCGATCAACGTCTGTGTCGCGGTGGGTGCTCTGCTGCTCGATCGTTCAACCGACTATGTCGTTACCAGCGCGGCGAGCGTACGATCGGCGCGGAGTGTGCCGCGATACCCGTCGCATCGTGGCACGCTCGTGTTTGCCGCTGCGTCTGGCGCAATCGCGCTGGCGTTCGAGGCGCTCGCGTCGCGCGCCTTCGCGCTGGTGCATGAGAATTCCGTCTACTCCTTCGCCACGGTCGTTGCCGTGTTTCTTGCGGGGCTTGCGGCCGGCGCCGGTCTTGCGCGCTGGGGGCTGCGGCGACATGTCGGGCCACGCGCGCTCGCGACCATGGGATGGGCCGGTGCGGGTGCGTGGATGGTGTTATTTCCCGCGCTGTTCGTGCGTGCGACGGGACTCGACTACCTGACTGGTCGAGGCATCTTTACGCACGAGGCTCAGCTCGCGCTGCTTGCCGCCGCTGCACTGCTACCGGCGAGCGTATGTCTCGGAGTCGTGCTGCCCGCTCTGATCCAGGAACGGAGTGAAGTCGAACGTGAACACGGGCTGGCCGTCGGTGGCATTCTCGCCGCGAACACCGCGGGTGCGATTGTCGGTCCGTTCGTGGCGCTCTTCGCGTTCGCCCCGTTTGCCGGACTTTGGAACAGCGTGACCATGCTGGGTGGGTTTTCGCTTGTGAGTGCGGTGGTCGCTGGAAGAGGCGCCGCGAAAACCATCCATCGTTGCGTCCTTGCGGCGGTCGTGGTGTCGATCATCGCGGTCCTCGTCACGGCTCCGGGTTCGCTGCCACGCATCAAGCTGACAGGGCGCGACCGGCTGCTTCATTTGCGCGAAGGGGCGTTTGGCAGTGTGGCGATCGTCGAGCACAACGGTTATCGGCGGATCAAGTTGAACAACTACTATGTGCTCGGTGGCAGCCATGCCGCCGGCGACGAACGCCTGCAGGGGCACATTCCACTGCTGCTGCATCCCGATCCGCAACGCGTCGCCTTCCTCGGTCTCGGCACGGGCATTTCTTTCAGCGCGATCACGTTCCATCCGATCCGAAAGGCCGTCGCGCTGGAGCTGGTGCCGGAGGTCGTCGAAGCCGCACGCGACTGGTTTGGCGACGCAAATCTGAACGTGCTGACCGATCCCCGCGTCAAGCTGCGCGCCGAAGACGCCCGCAGCTTCCTCGCCGTCACGCGCGACCGCTGGGACGTCATCGTCGGCGATCTCGTCGTCCCGTGGCGGCGCGGCGAGTCCTCCCTCTACACGCGAGACAGCTTCGCCAGCGTGCGGCGCGCGCTGGCGCCAGGGGGCCTGTACTGCCAGTGGATCCCGCTGTATCAGATTTCGGAGGCGGAGTTCGACAGCATTGCCGCATCATTCCTGGATGTCTTCCCTCAGACAACGCTGTGGCGCGGGGACTTCAACGCGGGGGAAGCTGTGGTCGCGTTAATTGGCCATGCGGATATGAACTCATTTCGATCGGAACGCGTGGACGCGCGTATGCGGTCCCTGATGACGAACCCGGATCGCAGCAATCCGTATCTCTCTCATCCGGCTGGCTTATGGCTGTATTTTGTGGGACCGCTCGACGGCGCCGATCGTCGATTTCAGGTCGCGCCACGCAATCGAGACGTCGACCCCTGGGTCGAGTTGGCGAGCGCGCAACTCCACCTCCGCATCCAGAACGGGCAGTCGAGGGGATTTGTCGGCCGGTCGTTGAAAGCGCGACTTGACGCGATCAGGGCTGCGCCACTCGAGGGGACCGTGGCTGCGTCGACGCAAGCGCAGCACATCGAATGGCGTGACCGAGGCGCGCAGATTTGGGAGGCATCGCTGCTGTCGTTCGAAGGCGATAACCCTGCCGCCGACCGGTTGGCCCTCAGTGCGATTGCGCAACTGCCAGCCGAAATTCAGGCCGTTGTGCTGGGTAAGGCAGTACGATGAAACAGGGTCGTTGGTTATTGAGAAACAGCAACTGTCTGGAGTTCAACGAGCACGGCCATGAAGACTCTCGTACCGACTCATCGCCTCGTCTGGTGTGTACTCGCCGGCTGCCTGACGCTCGTCAGTGGTTCCGCCACGTTCACGCAGGTGACGGCGCCCGCGGCTCTCGTCACCACGCAGTATACGGATGCACGGGCGCACGCGCACAAGATCGGCAACGAACTGCTGGCGCGCGGCATCCCCGGCCTGGCGATTGCGGTGGCGGTTGACGGCCGCGTCGTTTTCGCGGAGGGCTTTGGCTACGCGGATCTGGAACAGCGCGTTCCGGCGTGGCCGGCGACGAAGTTCCGCATCGGGAGTATTTCCAAACCTCTCACCGCGGTTGCGCTGATGCAGCTTGTCGAACAACGCAAGATCGATCTCGATGCGCCGGTGCAGAAGTACGTTCCGTCGTTTCCCGACAAGGGCGCGAAGATTACGCCGCGTTTATTGGCCGGACATCTCGCAGGCATCCGGCACTACAAGGATGACGAGTTCCTGATTGCGAAGCACTACGACTCGATCGTGGATGGGCTCAAGATATTCCAGGCGGATCCGCTCGTCGCCCCTCCCGGCACCAAATACAGTTATTCGACCTACGGCTTCAACCTGCTGAGCGCCGTCATCGAGTCGGCGTCAGGCGAGACGTTCGTTGATTACATGCAGCGCCACGTGTTTGACGCGCTCGGTTTAGTGCATACCACTGCTGACGAGAATCGCCGAATCGTCGACGAGCGATCGCGCTTCTATGCGCGCACGCCCGGCAGAAGTCTGGAGAATGCACCGTACGTCGACAACAGCTACAAATGGGCGGGCGGCGGTTTCTTGTCGACGCCGGAGGATGTCGTCCGGTTCGGCTCAGCGCTTCTTCATCCGGGCGTTCTGAACGCGGATTCATTGAAGCTGCTCTTTTCATCGCAGAAGACGACCGCGGGCCAAGAGACCAACTACGGAATCGGATGGGGGATCCAGAAATCCCAGAGCGGTCAGCGGATCTATCAGCATTCCGGCGGCTCCGTGGGAGGAACCTGCCAAATGATCGTCTATCCCGAGACGCGCGTGGTTGTCGCGCTCCTCACGAACCTGGGAGATGCGCTCTGGAAAATCACCGACGTCGAATCGATCGCCGAGCCATTCGCGCGGCGGTAATGAAATGGTGTAGGCAGGGTCTCGGCGGATTGACCTGACGACTCACCGGAAATTGTCGAGCAGCGTGAGATCGGAATCGTGCCGCACCATCTCGGTGGCCAGTGCCCAGCGCCCGTCGCGCGACACCGTCATCTGTGTGTAGATAGCGGGGATCCGAAATCCGAGACGGCCCAGTCGGGCTACCCGTTGATCGCTGAATCGGTACACGTCGAGCGCATCGAAGTCAGACTCGCGGGTGACTAAAACAATCCCATTGTTCGTCACTGACCACAGGAGCGGCCGGACGCCGTCGAGCACCACGCTCTCCTGTCCGCCATCGACACCTGCGCGCATCAGCCTGGCAGTGCCGTTCTGCCCCGGATAATGGTCAAGGTAATAGAGAGACTGACCATCGGGCGATTCTTTGGCGTCGAATCCTCCGTTGCGCGTGATTCGGGTGGCTTGGCCGCCGTCGGGAGTCATTCGCCAAACGTCCGGATTCACGCCCGCGCGTGTTGACGTGAAATAGATCCAGCGCCCATCGCCGGACCACGATGGAAGTCCCTCCCTGGCGGGATCCGTGGTCAGCCGACGGAGGTTCCCTCCCTCCGACCCGACCACGTAGACGTCGCTGTTGCCGGCGATCGCCGCGTCGAACCCGATTTGTGCGCCGTCCGGGGACCATCCAGTGATGACAAGTTGAGTCGCTCCCAGCCACGTGATCTGCCGAAGTCCGTTCCCGTCGCGGCTAGCCACCCAGATCTCAGGACTCCCTGAACGCTTCGACACGAACGCAATCCGTCCGGCGTCTGGCGAGAATCGCGGAGAACTCTCGATCTGAGTCGAATTCTTCGCGAAGGGCTTCGACGGAATGATCTCATTCACCACGCTGGCCTCGAGGTCCACCAGGTGAATGTCGACGTCGCGCGAGATCGTTTGAAACGCGAGTCGTGCGGGTTGCCCTGGACTCGGTCTCGAAATCGACGGGCTGCCAGCAGCTACCGGGATGTCTCCAATTGGCAACCCCCGACCGGGTTGGGCGCTGTTCGCGTGGATTCGCCATAGGCGGCTCACGGCCGCCTCCTCGACAGAGTAGACAAGGTCCCGACCATCAGGCGTCCACGATACGCCGACAAGAACCGCGTTCCAATCGGTTAGCCGTCGTGGTTCGCCTCCTTTCATCGGCACGATATACAGGTCTGCAATCCCCGTACGGCCATACCGGATAAACGCCAGCGTCGTGCCGTCAGGCGAAACTTCGAACCTCCAGTCGCCGTCGCCGAACGGCGCCTGTGTCAGGCGGCGACGCTCCAACGTGTCGAGAAAGACCTGGTAGATGCTGAAGGGACCAACCGTTCCTTCTCTGTCACGGATGAGAACCGACTTCGAGTCACTCGCCCACGAGACGTAATTCCCGGAAGCCGATACGCGCTGTTCGGCGCCGCCGAGTTGCGAGATGGTGAATACCCCCTGGCCGCCGCGCACAAACGCGATGCTGTGCCCGTCCCGTGACCAGGCCGGACTGGTTTCCCAACTCGGGGTCTCTGTCAAACGACGAAGCGCTTCGCTTCCGACATCCTTGATGTAGATGTCGGGCGGGCCATCACGATCGCTCCCCGACCAGGCGAACGCAACCAGGCTGCCATCCGGCGATAACGCCGGTGGCCCCTCCTCGCCGGGGTACGAGGACAGCGGCAGCAACCGGGGTGCAGTGTCGGCGGTATGTCGAAGGCCGCGCCACGCGATCACAATCGTCAACGCGATGACGATCAGCGCGACCGCGCCGACGTACACGAGGATCTGTCGCACATTTGACGACCATCTCTCGGACAGCCTTGCGGCGGTATCCGGCGAAACGGCTACGGCTTCTGACTGAGAATTCCCCGAGAAAACCGGTACGTAGCTGCCCTTGGGCAGCGAAATGACGACAGGGTCGGATCTGTCCTCGTAGTACTCGCGCAGTTTGTCGCGGAGGCGCCGGGCGTCGACACGAACGACCGGGTCGGTCCCGCCATCGAAGTCCGTTGCCTTTCCGTACAGTTCGTGGGCGAGGACCGATTCCTTGAGCGTGTGTCCCTGCGCGGACAGACGTTGTTCAACGACGAAGGAAAGGAATCGCCGCAGTTGCGGGGATCGAGAAAAAACTTCGCTGGCGAGGATCTTCCCGAGTTGCGCGCGAACCTCGGTATCCGTCAGGTCGCTTCGTGCCTGGGCACGTGTGCCAAGTTCGGAGGGCATCGGGGACGTCCGTACGAATGAACGCAGTGTACACCGGTGCGACGCGACACTGCACCGCGCGAAATCGGAGGTAAAACACCGTAGAGATCTGGTGCCTCACAACAAAGTGCCTCAATGTTCGTGGGCTTGGCGAGCTTGCTGACGACCAACTGCTGAGCTCGTCGATTCCCATCGGACGAAGGAGACACCATGACTCGAACCATACTTCGATTGATCGGGGTGGGCGCCGTGATCGCTGCCGCGAGTGGCGCCGGGAGCAACGTAATCCTCTCAAAGGCGTTCGGTCAGGCTGAGCTAGCGGCGTTGAATGGCAAGAAACTCTTTGAGAAGGAAACCTTCGGTGGCAATGGACGGACGTGCCAGACCTGCCACAGTAAGCACACAGGTACGATCGGTCTGGCGGACGTTCAGCAGATCATCGACAAGGGCGATCCGGAGTCGCTCCTGGTCGGCGACGCGCTCGACGACGACGGGGTCGGGACGACCCGGGTGCAAGCGAACGCAACCATCGCCATAACCCTTAAGCTGCCGCCGTGGGTCACGATGGCCGATGACCCGGGCGCCACGCACGTCACTGTATTTCGCGGGATCCCAACGACGCGGAACACGCCGGCGCTCGACCCGATTCTCATGTATGACGGGCGCGAGCCCTCGCTTCAGCAGCAGGCGCTTGACGCCATCCACGATCACGCCGTGAACACCTTCGAACCGACCCCCGGACAACTCGACGCGATCGCCGCATTTCAGCGAACCGATCCCATCTTCTTTTCCTCGGACGAGCTCAGAAGGTTCGCGGCGGGCGGACCGCCGCCCGAGTTGCCTCCCGGAGTCACGCCGGCAGAGAAGCGAGGACGGACGTTCCTTGTCGACGCCCCCTTCGACCCACCTTCCAAAAGGGGCATCTGCGCTCTCTGTCACAGCGGTCCAATGCTGAACAGGATCAACCAGGCGCATTCGACCTTCACCGGCGGCGTTCCACGTCCGGGGGTTCGCTTCTTCAACATCGGTGTGAACATCGTCAATACGCCCAACAATCCCATACGAAGGTGGATCGTCAACGACGGTGTGAACCCGGCGGTGACGATCGAGTCGCCCGATCTCGGAATCCTCTTACACCCGACGCTGATCCTGGACCCCAGCCATCCTCCGTTGCCCCCGCCATTCATCCTGCCGCGCGCGGTGTTGGCGCAGAACTTCAAGATCCCGACCTTGTGGGGCGTCAAGGACACCGCGCCGTACTTTCACGACAACGGCGCCAGGACGCTTCGCGACGCCGTCGCTCACTACAAGCGGTTCTTCAACTTCACGGAAGAGCAGGACCCGGTCGGCTCGGCATCTCTGGGTGGTCGCATCACGCTGACCGACGACGATGTTGACGACATCGTCGCATACTTACAGCTTCTGGGTCCGAATCGGATGGATAGGTAAAAGTTTGTCGGCCAGCGGGGCTGAGCATAAGAGATGATCCGACAAGAGGGCAGTCACGGATCTGAACCGGCTTCCATCACCGCCCGTGCATCCGCTACGGCTGACGAGCGCAGTGAAACATGGCGGCAGCGGGAATCATCGTGTGGTTCCACCACGCGAGACCTGCTGCCGCGCTCGTTCGGTCATGGAGGTGATTGGTGTAACCCGCATCGCGGATGTCACCGGTCTGGACTACGTGGGGATTCCCGTTTGGGCGGCGGTTCGACCCATCCCGGACGATTCGTCGATCTCGGTTCAAAACGGCAAAGGGCCGACGCGTATGCATGCGAAGGCCGGAGCCATGATGGAGGCGATCGAGCACTACTGCTGTGAACGCCCGCCTCACAAGGCCACCTACGAGAGTTTTCGAACGCTTCGTCGGAGGGCCCGTGCCATTAACCCCCGGCAACTGTTTCTCGATCCCCGGGCGGGTTATGGACAGACACTGCGGCTCGAATGGCTCGTCGGGACAGAGCTGGGATCAGAAGAGCAGGTGTGGGTTCCAGCTTGCGCGGTGCTCAAGCCGCGATGTGGCGATCGAAGTCGGCAGATATTTCGCGGCAGCACCAATGGCCTGGCCTCGGGAAACACGATCGAAGAAGCCGTCTGTCATGGCCTCGCGGAGGTGATTGAGAGAGACGCGTGGACGCTGGCGATCGTCCGGGGAATGCTGGTTCCACGTATCCGTGCCATGGCGTTGGTGATCAGAGCAGGGTCTAGCTGTCCGCCGTCACACATACGGGAGGCAGCCCCACAGAGCGGCCTGTTTCCGATTATCGATATTGAAACGCTGCCCGCCACGGCGGGGCGGCTGGCGCAGCGATTTGCCGCGGCTGGCGTGCGTCTCGTCATACGCGACATCACGACC
>Ga0310895_10000040_pt1 | contig 21705 bp, 12 predicted proteins | sample C0D4metaG_FD_203912 | JGI IMG/M metagenome (GOLD analysis project Ga0310895, IMG submission 203912) | Lab incubated soil microbial communities from West Virginia University Organic Research Farm, Morgantown, WV, United States - C0D4 | ecosystem: Environmental > Terrestrial > Soil > Agricultural... | reverse complement strand
CCCGCGGACTGAAGTTGTTCTTGTCGGTGTTGACCAACGTCTCCGGCAGACCCGCCTGGTCGGCGGTTTCGGTGCGGTTCAGCGCGATGAGGCCAGGCGGCAGCAGCGCTGCGATCTGCGCATTCGGCACGACGTGGTGGCCACCGTCGACAGGCAGGAAGTTTGCGAGGGTCAGGCTCTTCTCGTGCCACGCTCCGACGACTTCGTACCGTACGCCCAGGAACATCGTCACGCTCTTGTTGACCCGCCAATCGTCCTGGACGAATCCGGCGATGTCGTTGGAATGGCCATCGAGTGGGCCGCGATTGCTGATGTGGTCAGATACGTCGGTGGGCAACCCCAGTAGAAAATCCGTGAAGGCATTGCCGGTGGTCGTACCGCGAAATCGGTAACGGCCGCGGTAGTTCACTCCGAAGCCAAACCCGTCGCGGGCGGTGTTTTGGGTCCAGAGGCCGCCACCTTTCAGTGTGTGACCCCCACTGACCCACGTGATGTTGTCGCTGACCGAAAAGGCGTTCTGACGAAGCGTGCGATCCACGTTCCGCCCGGCATCGGAGATGTTGGTGGGTCGGTTCGTTCCCGCCGTGAACTGAAACTGAGGGAACCCGCGGCGGTCCGGTGCCAGGCTCGGCGCGTTCTCGATGCCGAGCCGGGCAGTCACATCGGCTGCCAGGAACGTGCTCTCCCGCCTCGAGTTGTCGTAGTTGTAGCCAGTCCGGAATTCATTGACGACCGTCGGAGAGAAGACTTTGGTCCAGCCCCCGATGACCGACGCCGTGTTGAGCTTGGTGTTCAGGATCGGCATGTTCGTCAAGGCATTGCCGGCCTCGAAGGTGATGCCGTTCGGACTGCGGTTCTGAAAGCTCCCGCGGAGGAACAGCGAGTCGTTCTTGCCGGCCTCGTGATCGATTCTGATGTCGCCGCGCTGCCGTTCGCGCGTTTCGGGGACGAACTGCTGGAAGACACCGTATCCGTTCGCCAGCGTCCCCTGATTGGGCAGCGGATAAAAGAAGTCCATGATCGCCTTTGCCGCCGGATCGATCCGGCCGGCGGGAATCACCTTATCGGGAAAGGGAAGGCCGGTGTTCGGATCATTAGGCGTGATCGCGGTGCCGCGGAAGTCGCCGGTCCGCATCGCCGCTGTAGGAACGGTCGCCCGCCCTCCACCGAATATCGACTTGTTGTTCGAGCCCTCGTAGTTCCCATAGAAGAACAGCTTTCCGGTGATCAGTGGGCCGCCGATGCTTCCACCCCACCGGTGCTCGTGGGTGTCGGAGTTGGGATCGCCTCGCTGGACGCCCGTGAGCGTCTGGTTGTACGTCAGGGCGTTCAGGGAATCGCTGTTGAAGTCGTAGAAGCTGGTCCCGCGGTAGGCGTTCGCGCCGCGCTTGGTCGTCACCACCACACCAGCCAAGCCACCGTACTCGGCACTGTAGGAGTTCGACAGCACGGTCATCTCGGAAATCGCGTCGAGTCCGGGCGCGGAGTTGCCGATGGTGCCGAAGATCGCGTTCGTCGATGCCTGGCCGTCCTGAATGTACGAGACGCCGTAGGTCTTCGCCCCGAGAAACTGAATGTCGTCGGCGCCGCCAACCACGTTCGGGTTGAGGAGCAGGAACGACTGGATGTCCCGGCTGTTGCGCGGAAGGTCGTGGAGCTGCTGCTCGTCGAGACCGCGCGAGATGGCCTGACTTTCGAGCGTGATGTTGTTGATTGCATCGGCTGTGACGCTGACCGTCTCGTTGATACCGCCGACGGCCAGGGTCACGTCTACCAGAGCGGTGCCGGCAGCGCGCAGGACAACGCCTGTTCTCTCGAATTTCTTGAAGTTCGTCGTGACGACCTCGACCCGGTAGATCCCAGGTCTGAGGTTTGTCGCTTCGTAGCGGCCCTCCGCATCGGTCTCGACCGCGCGAGGCACGCTGGTCGCCTCGTCCACGATCAACACCGCTGCGCCTGGCACGACACTTCCCTGGGGATCGACGACCGTACCTCGGATGGTACCGAGGAACGACTGCGCCGCGGCTGGTGTGGTCATGGTGTAAGTCACCAGGAACACGAGGAGCGCGAGAAATCCGCGTGCGACCCGTTGCATCGGCATCTTCCTCCCTTTCGACATCGCGTGCTCGAACACCCGGAAGGCACCGGCCTTCAGATCGCGCCCGAGTTTCGATGAACGTTTACTCTCTGCCCTGTCCGCTGTCAACTGTTTCACGGACGAGGTAAGGCTTGAGCGGTCCTTGGTTTGCCGGTACGCTCGTCCCATCTTGAGGCGTTCTCTCATCCCGCTCATGTTACTCGCGCTCAACGTCGGCTGCGGTTCGCGTGGTCCGGAATCCAGCGTCGCTGCGCGCCCGAGTCGGCCGAATGTGCTCCTCGTCACGATCGATACGCTTCGCGCCGATCACCTCGGCAGTTACGGATACCACGGCGCCTCCACCCCGGCGATCGATGCCCTGGCGCGCCGCGGTGTCCGGTTCGAGACCGCGGTGGCTCATGCACCATTGACCGGGCCTTCACATGCGTCCATCCTCACCGGCCAGACCCCGCTTGGACATGGCTTTCGGAACAACAGTGGATTCATGCTGACGCCCGACGTGAAACCTGTTGCTCAGGACTTCCGGAACGCCGGCTATCACACCGCCGGGTTCGTCTCCGGGTTTCCTCTGGATCGCCGGTTTGGATTCGATCGCGGATTCGAGACATATGACGACCGCCTGCCCAAGGGCAACGATCGACGCCGGACACCTTATGTCGAGCGCTTCGCGGATGCGACAACCGACGCCGTAATCCACTGGCTGGCAACGGCCAGTCCACGAGAAGCTCCGCAACCGACTCCCTGGTTCCTGTGGGTCCATTACTACGATCCGCACGCGCCGTACGAGCCACCGGCGGCAGACCTGGCCGATCGGTACCGTCAATCGCCATACGACGGAGAGATCGCATTCGTCGATCGTCAACTCGAACGTCTGCTGCAGACGCTCGACGTCAGGGGCGAGACCAGCCGCACAATCGTGCTCGTCACCGCCGATCATGGCGAGAGCCTTGGCGAGCATGGCGAGGGCACCCACGGAATCTTCTTGTACGACGCGACGCTTCGAGTTCCCTGGATCATGGCCGGGCCGAATATCGCCGCGGGTCGTGTGTCGCCAACTGTCGCCCGCTCGATCGATGTGCTGCCGACGCTCCTCGACTACGCGGGGCTTCCTCAGCGCAGCGACGTCGATGGCCGCTCGCTTCGACGCGCTGCCGACGGAGAGCAAATGTCGGATGCTCCGGCTTACGCCGAGTCGCTCTATTCCGAGCTGGAGCTGGGTTGGGCTCCCCTGCATGCCTGGCGTACGGCGGGATTCAAGTTCATCAAGGCTCCGCGCCCGGAGCTGTACGATCTGCAGAACGACCCTTCCGAGAAGGCGAATCGCGCCGGTGAGCAAGCCGCAAGAGTCAGCGATTTGAGCGGCCAGCTCGAAGTGGCGCTGCGTCACCCAGTCCCCGCGGCCCCAGCACAATCTGTCGATCCGGAAACCGCGGATCGACTGCGCGCGCTTGGCTATGTGAGTGGCGGACGCGCCTCACGGCCCGCGGGCGCGGCGCTCCGCGACCCGAAAGATGGCGTTCGTCTTCTGCCGAAGCTCAATCGTGGCATGTCTGCCGCGCGCACAGAACCAGAGCTGGCGATACGCGAGCTGACCGTTGTGCTCGACGAGGATCCCGGTCTGTTCATGGCCAGGCGCACGCGCGCCGTCGCTTACGCTGCCGCTGGACGCCACGAGCTTGCCATCGCGGACCTGCGCGTGCTCGACAAAGAAGGGGAGCTCACACCCGAAGACGCGGTCGTCCTCGGCGACAACCTTCGGTCCGCAGGCCGGTTGGAAGAAGCGGCCCTTATCCTTCAACGTGCCGAGCGCGAGAACCCGAGCTTCCCGCAGCCCTTGATTTCCCTTGCCGCCGTCCGCATCCAGCAACGCAAGTACGATGAAGCCGCTGCCGCGTGCGAGCGGGTCCTCAAGCTGGTCCCAGATCACATCGAAGCCCTTCGCCACCTGGGCGACCTTGCTCTGCTCCGCGAAGATCTCAACGGGGCGGCTGCCCGTTACGCTCGCATCCTGGAAGTGGATGCTGGTGATGTGCCTGCCATGACGAAGCTCGGCGTGGTCCGCATGCGAAGCGGTCGCCAGGACGAGGCGATGCGACTTTTTCGCGACGCAATCGCGCGCGAACCCGGGAATGCCGAGGCGTTGTTGTATCTCGCGGGGGCGCTGGCATCAGCGGGACATTCCGCTGACGCCTTGCCGTACTTCGAGCGAGCCATCAAGGCGGACCCAGCCTCGACGATGGCGCTCAATGGATTGGGCCTGGCGCGTCTTGACGTCGGAGATAGAGCGGGAGCGGCCGCAGCCTTCCGTGAGTCGTTGCGGCTGGATCCAAAGCAAGCCGACGTCGCCCGAATGCTTGCCGATGTTCGGCGTTCTAATCGCTAATCACTGATCACTCATCCTGAATCCTTGCATCACTCATCGTGAATGGTTGCATCACTCATCCAGGAATCGTCAAATCCCTGGATCATCGAGTCCTCGAATCGACACTCCATTGGGGATTCTTGGACTCGAGGATTCACGGATTCGACGATGAGTGATGCACGGATTCGACGATTAGTGATGCACGGATTCGACGATTAGTGATGCACGGATTCGACGATTAGTGATGCAAGGATTCACGATTAGTGATCAGTGATTAGCGATTCATTGCTTCTTCGTCGCGGCGGCGACCCACGTATCAACGAGTGCCTGCGATGAGCCGCCGCGCTCTTTATAGGTATCCGCGAGGCGCAACATCCGCTCGCGATCCTGTGTGACACTTTCGACCGCCTGGCCGCTTTCGAACGCGTCGTAGAGGACGAGCACGCCGATGGCCAGCGCGGCTTCGTCGTCGGCTTTCTTTTCAATGAGTTCGTCGAGCGCTTTCAGACCCTCGGCGCGTTGGCCCGAGAGGAGAGCGGCAACCGCGAAGCGCCGTTTCAGCGCCAGATCGTCCGGCCATTTCTTTTGCGCCGTCACGAGATCGTTAATCGCGAGATCGGAACGTCCCTGACGGAGCTGTGCATCGGCGAGCATGATGTGCAGCGCCGGCGACTCACTTTCTCGAATCAGTGCGGTCCGCCATGCGCCCGCTGCTTCTTTGTCTTGTCCGCTAGCCGCCAGACAGGCGCCGAGATAGATCATCGCGGCGGAAAAATCGGCCGATCCCCGCATGGCCTTGCGGAATTGGTCGGCTGCCGGCTGTACTTTGTTGTCATTCAGGAGAGTCAGCCCTTTGAGAAAAGGACCAATCGATCCCTCCTTCGCCACCGACTCGGGCACATCGAGCCCTGCCAGGCCTGACGTCCTGGCGTGGTCGAGCACCTGCTTGACTGCCGCAGACGATGCATCCGGTCTTGCTGCCACGCGATCGAGGAACGGCGTGAGAATCTCCGGCGCAAGCACCTGGTCCATTGTGAAATGGGGAGCACCAGCGACCGGGAGCCGCACCGAGGAGGTCGCCGGCGCCGCCTTGGGCGCCGCAACAGTCGAGAACGCCGGAGGAGGCGGTGGCGCGGTGACAAGAGCTCGCGGTGCGCCAACGACAGAGATCCCGCGTCGCAGTTCACCGATTTCCTGGTCAGCCGACTTGATCCGTGCGCGGACGATGTATGAACCGGCCGGAAGCATGCGCATGTCCGCAACACCTTGCGCGATGATGGCACCATCTCGCGACCCTCGCGAGAGCGCCGCCGGTGTGCGCAACAGTGCCGGTCCATCAGCCGTCGATGCAATTTCAAACTCGACGTTCGTACCCTGGAGGCGCGAGATTTCTGCCTCGAGATCGAGCTCGAGCGCCAGCTTTTCATTCTGGCTGACCTTGTCGAGCGCGAGATAAGGAACGGATGCTCCGCCGGTCGGCACTCGCACGAACACCGGGCCTCTGACCGACAGTGATCCGAACTTCGCATCCAGGACATCGGTCTTGTGATCCACCGATCCGGTGCGTCCTGCGCTGTCCATGAGGGCAACGCGGACGATGTAGCTTCCCGGAGGCACGCCGATATTGGTCGAGAAGGGCAGCGTTTCTTCGGTGCCGTGCGCCAGCGGTATCTCGCCGCCGGCGATCTTCTTGCCGTCAATGTCGCTGACGAGTACGCGCAGCGTGACGTCACCAGGCTGGAGGCGCGAAGCCTCCCCGGTAATCACGAGCTTCAGGCGTTTCGGATCGTCGAAGTCGGTGGACAGATAATTCGTTACCCGAAGCGGAATTTCCGTGGCCACGACGGGACCTTCGACCGCCAGCCCAAAACGCGCCGCCCAGTCACGATCCTCATAGGTGTGGACGTCGAACGTCTCACGCGCACGCACGGTGAGTCCCGCACCTTTCACCTGCACTTTCATGCGCCGTTCTTTCGCGCCCGCGTCGGTCGGATCCTTCTCGATGGCGAGCCGGTAATACCCTGACATTTCGCGCGCGAGCCGCTCGAACGCCGCTTCGGCGCCGATTTCGGCGCGGTACGAACCCCCGCCGGTCATCGATGCCAGCGTTTCAAGCGGACCCGAGTGCAGATAACTATCCGCGAGCGGCGTTGACGTCATGACTCGGCGATCGGCCGAGAACGTGGTGGTCGGTACGTAAATCGAGAAAATGCGGGCGCCAACCGCCGCAGCGTCTGCGGCGACCGTCGACAACATCGAAATCTGATCCCGTTCATCCAGCGGCCATCCGCCCGAAATCAGAATGACCGTCTTGTCCCCTGGCACCTGTCCCAGCATCCCGAGGAACTGCCGCAGTGCGCTGATGCTGGCCTGCGACGTCATCATGGCACTGCGCCAGGTCGACTCTGCCTGCATTTGAATTTCGCGCGTGCACGAGCCCGTGCCGAAGCCTCCTGAAGTGCGGCCGCCAGCCCCACCACCACCACCGCCGCCGCCACCACCACCTCCGCCACCACCACTGCCACCAGCCGGCGCCGGCGCGGATCCGCCCCCGCCGCCTCCGGATTCACCTCCACCGCCTCCGCCACCCCCACCGCCGCCGCTCCCTCCGCTTGGAGGGGCTGAAGGCGACGCGACTGGGCCGGCCGAACTGGCACCCGACGCACCGCTGAAGCCGCCCGATGCCGCGGCGGCCGCTCCGCACTCGCGTTCGCCCAGCGTGCGCAGCGCCATCATGTTGCGGTTGGCGATGTCGCGCGCGTCGGCCAGACTGCCGTACTCCCAGCCGACGAGGGGTCTGCCCATTCCGGTCACTCTCTGAAGCCCGTCTCGAACGCGATCGTGCGCCCAGGTAAACGACATGTTCGGGCCAACCGGCATCAGCATCAGCGCGGTTCGATCGGCAAAGGTCAGATGTGAGAAGAACCCGGCTGCGGAGTTTGCCACGCGGCGCGCACTACCGAGATCGAGCGTGTTCTGATCGACGATGAACGCAAACATCCGCCCGCGGCCGAGGCCCTCATTCGTGCTGATCGTTGCTCCCTCCACGCGCGGCGCCGCCACGACCTGGGCGGTCCGATCGAAAAACTCCGCGGTGACTACACGTCGCGGCTGGCCAGCCACCGTGACGGCGAAGTCGGCAGGCGTGAGCCCGCGCTGGGGCTGCCCCTGCCTGTCGACGACGCTGACGTCGATCGTGACGACCTCGACGCCGCTGCGGAATGATGGGATCTGATCCGAGCGTGGCTCTTGCGCCGACAACGCTCGATCATCGCCCGGATGAAGGATCGCGGTCGTGACCGCAAGAGCAAGAATGCCGCTGGCCCGCCGCATGATTACCTCCCCGTGCGCTTGGTATTGAGCACGCGGTATCCGTCGCGCGCCCTGACGTCGTACTTTCCGTTCTTGACCTTGACCGAGATTCGCCGCCAGCTATTGTCCTGTTTCTGATTGGTCGGCGAATACGACAGGACATATTGATTGGCGAGTTCCTCGACGATCTCGTCGAAGACGCGATTCAGATCCTCGGCTCGCTGAGGAAAAAACGCGCGGCCGCCTGTGTCGCGCGCGTACTGCTCGAGCTTCAGTTTCAAGCCCGGGACGGTGGCGCCGCCGCCGAATCCGACGGTGTAGAGCATGGCGGCACTCGCCTGAACGCGCGCGGTGGCGGTCTCGCGCGATGTGATGCTGTTGCGGTCGTCGCCGTCGGAGAAGATGACGATACCCTTGCGGCCCCAATCGCTGCTGACGAGATCGATCGCGCTCACCGTCGCATCGTAGAGCGCCGTGCCTCCCCAGGGTGTGAGGAGATCGACCGCTGCTTCGCGGGCCTTCTGATCTTTCTCTTTCTCGGTGGCGAGGAACATGGTCTCGTTGAACCCGATGACGGTGGCCGCGTCGCCCGGCCGCAGCTTCGACAATAGCTGTTTGACCGCCACCTTCACGTCCTCGAGCGCGTGTTCCATGCTCCCGCTGACATCGATGGCGAGCACGAGATCCAGCGGCGCATCCTCACTTCCGAGACTGCCAATCGTCTGCTTGACGCCATCCTCGGTGATTTCGAAATCCTGCTGCTTCAATCCCTTCACGAACTGCCCGCGGTGAGTGACGATGACGGGCACGAGCACGGCGTCCGCGCGGACGTGCTCGCTGTAGCCGAGGTCCTTGGTGAAGACGGTGTCGGTGAGTTTGGTGCCGTCAGCAAGTACCGCGGCGACGCGCACATGGCGGGTGCGGATCGCTTCTCCCGAATCGTACGAACACACGAGCGGCGGCCTTTCGAGTGTGCACGCCATCCGGCCGTCAACAGTGATGGTCACCGTTTTCAGCGCCGCCAGTGCGGAAGCGGGCTCAATCTTGATCTCGATTCGCGTCAGCCCACTCATCGCCGTATCGGGCGTCGGCGCCGTGATGTGCAACGTCGCCGTCTGCCCGCCGCTGATCGCGATGCTCATCGCCCATGCACTAACCGCGACAGCGGCGATCGCCCGCCTTCGTGCGGGCACTTCGGCGCGCCAGATCTTCATCGTCTGTCACCCGCGGAAGTCGTGTTCCCATCGTTGTGCGATGAATCTTTGCCCGCCGGTGTGCGGCCGATCGGCACCAGCGGTCCATCTGTCGTGAGCAAAGCCAGATACTGCTCCACGCGGTCGGATTGGAGCGCCTGAACGAATTCGACAAGGCCGCGGTGATCGTCTTGATCGCGGCTCGTGGTGGAGTTGATGAAATCGAGCGTGGCGGACATGAGAACTGGCGCCAGCAGCGCGGCGGGCATGTGGAGGTCGCGCAAGAGTTCAGCAATGCGGAAGTTCAGGTCGGGGAATGCGCTCGCGATCATTCCGGTATTCCAGCGGCCAGCATAGAGTTCCCACGATCGCGCCTGCACCATGCGCAAGCACAGGCAGCCGGTGCGCGGGCCGCCCGGCGCGCCCCAGGCATCAAGATTCGCGACGCGCGCGTCACCGGCCCCCAGCCAGAAGAGTTCGGTTGGCGACAGAAACAGGGCGACGCGTGCCGGATCGTGCGTCACCGTCCACGCCAGAAGCGTCCGTCGCAGCGGACTCAAGAAGATCGTGTCGCCGATCGCCGGGACATCCGCTGTTGAACGAAGGGCGTTGAGACGTGCACGTCCGGCGCGAATCGCCGACGCGATCGTGTCGGCATCGGTGTCCGACAGTGATTTCGGCTCCATCAGGGCCAGTGTGTCGATGAACACGCGGCGATCGATCTCGCCGAGCATCGGCCGGGGCGGCGGTTTCATCGTGAGTCGTACGAGCAAAAAACGGGCGAGTGTGGCATCCAGGCCGAGCAGCGAACCAGATACGCGCCAGTGTTGTTCAGCGTCCATGCCCTCGTTGGGGACTTGCCAGACGCCGGTGCGGCCGCCGGCTCCAGGGCGGAGGCCGAAATCGTGTCGCGCCGCCGCCTCGGCTGCCGTGATCGAAATGCCATTGCGCGGACCCAACGCCGCGGCGTACGTCCATTCGACGAGACCCCGCGCGAGAAGCTCGTCGGCGATGTGGCGAAGTGCCGGCGCGAGTCGCGACGCGGCGTTGAGATCTCCGGACCGCGCGGCACGCTGCAGGGCGTTCGCGGTGTCGCGATGTGCGGCGAGTACATCAGCGACAGATTCCTCAATCGCATCGGGCGACTCGGGCTGCACGATGCGCGAGAAGACCTGGGCTTGTTGCTGCAGCGTCTCGCGTGTGAGGCGAGTGCCCAGCGCATCAGCAATCGACAGGACCGTTCGTGCCGAAGACAAATACGGTCGCGATGATTCACCCTGTGATCGGGTCAGCCGGATCGCCTCGGCGCGGGCAAAATCAAGGCGATATCGCGTGCCCTCCCAATCGAGCAGGCGCGGCTGGGCTGCCTGCGGTCCCGAGAGCACGCGCAAGGCATCTTCTTCGATTGGCCCGGCGACGCTCTCATACACGTCGTCGACCGAGCCGTCTGCGGCAGGCCCGCTCGGCCGCGCTTTCCGCGTCGACTGTGAGGCGGGATCCAGCCAGTTGCTGAGCCAGGCGACCACACGGCCTTCGTAGTCTCCGCGGTCGCTGAGAGGAATCGCAGAAAGCGTCGATACCAGGCTGGTGGCGGTCTCGCTGGTGATGCTGCCTCGCGCCACCGCGCGGGCGATCAGGGCGAGCGCACCTTGGTACTGGGCAAGCGATCGATGGATGCGAGCCTCATCTTCGATCGCTGTGAGGACAGCGGCGCGACGGGCTGCTGCCGCGAACACCGCGAGATCGGAGACGCCGGCGCGTTCCAGTGTCGCCGTCAGTACGGGATACGCCCCGACCGCCCGAATGGCGTCGACGGCGTCATGCGCGGTTTCCCTGGTGACGCCTGCAGCGTATCGAGAGGCAAAGAGCACCATCATGAAGTGCCGTCGCTGCTCGACTGAATCCCCCTTGAAGACCTGCTCGCAGAGCCACGGAAAATCAGGAGGCTGATCCCACGCAATCGTCGCGGAAGCTTCCTCGCGCGTGACCTTGCCGGCGTTCTGACGCGTCTCGGCGAAGATAGCCGTCCACAGTCCACGTGTTCCCGGCGGCGTGACGGCAGCATCGCCAATTGGATTGAGTTCCGAAATGAGCAGCGCCGGATCGAACGACGGACGAACGAACACACGCTGCTCGAGCGCGCGTCCTACCCATAACCGTTGGTACACCGCGTAGAGTCGCCGGCTGGCGTCGACGCGCCGATCGACGTCACTCATGTCGAGCGACAGCGCCGCGCGAATCTGCGCCGTGTTCAATTGAGCCATGGCGCCCAAAAAAAATGCGAGCCGCCCCTCGTCCGACGAAATGAGCGAGCGCACGAAATCGCCCGCTTCTGCAGGACGTCGGCCGACCAGCGCCTGCCACACCGGTTCGGCGGCGGGACCACCGGGAACCTGGACGCCGCTCCGTGCGACTCGAAGACCGGCGGCGATGGTGAAAAACGCCGCCGCCCGTCTTCCGACGATCTCGGAGATCAAGCCATGCTGTTCCCCGATCCACGCGCGAGTCTCGTCGTCGAGCGCGAGGAGCCCACTGTAAAGGAGCGCGGCGTTGCGCGATTGAATGATCGATGCGACGAGGGTGTCGGCGGTCGCTTGTTTCTTGAAGACAACGTCGGTCCAGAATTTCGTCGAGAGCGGCAGGGGAATGGTGTCAGCTGACGCGCCGCCAGACTTGAGCTGTACCAGCAAGGCCTGAAGTACCGGTTCGCGCGCGTCGCCTTTGACACCGAAGGGCGTGTCGTACAGGCGGCGAATCAGCTCGGTGAGAAACTGGGCGCGATCCGGATTGGCGCGGTCGCCTACGGCAGCCGCCGCGGCGCGAAGCCCGCCTGGAAGCGGAACTTCGGACACGGTACCCACCTCGGTGGGAACCTGCCCGCTGGCGGGGACGACGAGCACGATCACGCCAAAAAAGGCGGCGTGGAAAAGCGCCAAAAGTGCAGTACGCACGTGCCGCTCCGTAGTAGGCCGCTATTCTGCTCCCGAAGGCAGAAAAAGCGAAGCGCAATCAGAGGCTCATCCGGAAATCCCTTAGAAAGACCATTCAATTCCAATCAATGGCGCCACTCGATCGGCCAGACCGTTATCGCCGACGTTGAAACGCATGTTGAAATTGACGAGGAGTCTGGAAGCCACGTTCGTTTTGAACCCCAGGGCCGCGTCCGTGACCCAGTAGGAGTCGGTGCTGAAACGGATGTCTGGCAGACTGGCGCTGCCGGCCGCCCCGGTTGCATTCAAGGTGTAAACGCTTAACCTCGGGGAGTTCAACACCCGCTGACCGAGGAGGTCGAAGACCAGGCTGAATCGCGGGTTGACTGCCAGGTCGGTCCCGGCCGCGTACTGGAACTGGTCGGGCAGCCCGGCCTTGATCCCCGCGCGGACGTCGCCGGCGAGCACGCTCTCGCCGTTCCATTGATAGGCGATGTTTGCGTGCGGCGCGAAGACACCGAACGCCCCTGAAACCGCGGCGAACGGCCGGAGGCCCATGGCGCCCGCGCCGAGGAGATTCTGTTCGTCTCCGGTTGGCAGACGCGCGTCGAGCCCGGCCGCCAGGGCGCGGCTGCCTTCCCGGATAAGCGTCGTCTTCACCCGTACGACGAGATCGCCGATGCCGCTTGCGGATCCTTCCGAAAAGTACTGGTGCGTGGATCCAAAGCTGCCAAGTGCGGCGGGATCGAGAAAGTAGTGCACGCCGAGGTTGGATCCCGTGCCAAGGCGCAGGATTCTTGCATTCGACAGCAACGCCAGATGGGTCCTGATCAGCGGCACCGCAAGCGACAGGTCGATGCGGCTCGTGAGCCCATACGTCAACGCGCCCGCGAACTGGCTGACGTCGGCGTCGACGGTATTTGTGGTCGAGACGACGTCGGCGCGGCCGCCACCCAATTCGAATGAGTCGTGTCTGAAGACGGCCGGGATCGCGGCGAGCGACACGCCGTCGAGATGATCGAATGAAAAAAACTGGTTCGAGAATCCGAAGGCGAGACGTCCCTGCCCGATCGTCTCGGCGCGATCGGACAGGATGGGACCGAAGCTGCGAGTCGATCTGACGAACGTGCCGGTCGCCGCGTCGAACTGGTAGGTGAAGCCCGATGCCGGGGATGGCAGCGGAATCGAGGTGAGCTGACCGGTGAGCGCGATGTTGACGAGGCGGAAGTCCGACTGAAACGCACTATTGAAATGTGCGGCGTGGGTTGTGCCATCGAGCGACACGTCATCGCTGCTGAGCACGAGACCGTTCGGCCCGTAGATGTCTTCGAACAACGTCGCCAATGACGACGGCTTCGTTTGCGCGCTTGCCTGGACGACGGCGACGCACCAGGCCACCGCCACAATAACCGCCACTCTTCGCATCATCAGTCCTTTCGGATTTCCCGGTCGCAGGTCAACGGATTACGACGAATTGGATTCCCTCGATGAACCACGAATTCCCGCTACGGCGCAGCGACATCGTCGCGTCCGACTGCGATCGGTGGGGCTGTCCGTCGATGACCGCTTCGTAGCGTCGCACGAACGTCACCGTCGCGGTGTCGTTGGTCGCGGAGATTCTCGGATCGACGATGGCGGCCGTGATGCTGCTCGCGTGACGAAACTCATCACGCAGCCGTTGTTCCGGTGCTCCGGTCAAGCCGGGCCAGATCCGCTTCAAATTGTCGATGTTGCGCGACTCGATCGCTGCCTTGTACCGCGCGAGCACATCCGAAATCGCGGCGTCACGAGCCGCCGCGATTTCCGCGGCGCTCGGTTGCGCCGGCCCTGGCGGAGACGCGATCGTCGTGGTTGGGGGTACGGTGGTCGTCGGCGGTGCCGGCGCTGGTGGCGCCGGGATCGGCGGCGGCGCAGCTTCCGTAGACGGTTGAGCGCCAGCCGGCCGTGCCCCCTCATTTGACGCTGTCGATGCTGGTGGCGACGGCAGTGCGCGGGCAGTATCGGTCGGCCTGTCCGCAGGAACACTCTCGGCGCGTGCAGCGGCGTCGCGTCGCGTGGTTTCGTTCTGGGCGGCGACTTCGGCGCTGCGGTACAAGCCGCTCGACTGATAAAACTTGACCGTGGCGTCACCGAGACGGCCGGCATCGTACAGGCGCTGTGCTTCGCGTTCTGCATTTGCCGCGGCGTTGTACGCCTGGCCGGCCATGCGTTGTGCGCCTGCCGACCGCGCCGCCGCCCGCGCCCGTGCGACCTGCGTGCGCGCTTCATCAGCGCCGTGCCCGCGCGATCGCGTGGCGCCGTCCTCCATGATCTGTCGCGCTTCTTTGTTGCCCGGTGCAACGCCGAGGACCTCGCCCGCCGCGCGTGATGCATCCTCGAACTGGCCACCGGCAAAGAGCGTGCGTGCCTTCCGAAGGCCCTCTTCGACCGCCGTTGCCGCGGCGCGCGCGCGATCCCGCAATTGACGCGCGGCGTCGTTCCCCGGATCACGCAACAGCACCGCATCGCAGATCCGCACCGCGGTGGCGAAATCTTCGGCCTCGAACGCGGTGATCGCGCTCTTTGTCAGCTCGGTAATCGGTGTGGCCGGCGGCACTGGGGTCGCGACCGAGGAAACGGGCGGACTCGATTGCGAGCGCGATGAGTTCCACATCGCGATCGCCGCAATCGCCAGTGCGAGTACTGCGATCGCCGGCAGGAAGTACGAACGCACGCCGGCGGGCGCCGGCGGGCTCGTCGCAGGAGGTCCCGACACGGGTAGCGGCGCTCCAGTCACAGGCAGCGGTGTCGCAACCGGCGGTAACGGGATTGGCGGAGTGACCTCAAACGGCTTGTCGGACGGTGTGCGTAGTTCCGTCGGCGCGAGACGCCCTCCGGCGGGTGAATCCAAACCGGCCAGTTGCTGGCGAAACACTGACAAGTCCAGCAGCATCTCGCTCATGTGCTGATAGCGTTCGTCGCGCGGCTTCGACAGCGCACGTTCGACGATTCGTACGATCTCACTTGGAATCGTGGGATCGATATGCTGCAGCGGCTCGGGGAACTCTTGCAGAATCTTGTAGAGCGTCGCGGCAAACGAGTCGGCATCGAATGCGCGGCGGCCGCTGAGCAACTCGTAGAGGACCACGGCGCTCGAAAAGATGTCGGCGCGGTGATCGATCTTTTCCCCCCGGATCTGTTCGGGCGCCATGTAATTGATGGTGCCCATCATCATGTTGCTGCGGGTGAGCTCGGACGTGACCAGCCGCGCCAATCCGAAGTCCAGGATCTTTACCATCCCGGAATCGGTGATGAAGATGTTGGCCGGCTTGATGTCGCGGTGGACGACGCCGTGCACGTGGGCGAAATCGAGGCCCTCGCAGATCTCGATCGCGACGTCGATCCGCCGCCGCAGGCTCATTCGCTGCGGCGATTGCATCCGCGCGAGCAGGTCCTGCCCCTGGAGATACTCCATCGCGAGATACGGCTGGCCCTCGTGTTCTCCGAGGTCGTGGATGGTAATGATGTTCTTGTGGGAGAGCTGGCCGGCGGCTCGCGCCTCACGAAAGAAACGCTCGCGCAGCTCCTCGTTCTGGTCGATCGACGTCGCGATTACTTTGACCGCGACGATGCGCTGAAGGAGCGTATCGCGCGCGCGATACACCGCTCCCATGCCGCCCTGGCCCAGTTTTTCGATAAGTTCGTAACGACCGATAGTTTGCATTCAGGGGGCGCCATGGGAAATCCCTGGCGGGAGGTAACCGGATGATAACAGCCGACTCCAGCGCCCACAAGTGCCAGCGGCGCTGAGGGATAGGGACGGGAGTACTGGTCCTGACCTCGCCTTTGTCGTCTGCCGCCTTAAAGCGGCAGATCAGTGCGCAAATAGCATCCCGAACGCGAGACAGATCAACGCATTGCCCGTGGCCATGAAGAAATCGTCGGTACCTCTAGGTGAGAAGAGTTCGAGCAGCGTGCTCGCAATGGCGATGGTGACGCCGAGGCCAATCCACGCCGGCGGCATGCCTTGGCTGAGAACGACCCAGATACAGAACACCAACGCACCCGCAAAGCCGGCAACGGTGCCTCCGATCGACTTGCGATTGACGTCGCCAATACCGCGGACGCGAAGCTTTTGCTTGCCAAACAACGCGCCGCCGATTTCCGACATCGCGTCGGTGACCAGGTAGGCCCCCCAAATCAATGCGAACACCACCGCGAAATGCTTCGCTGGGAACACTGCGGCGAGGCGACCGCCGAGCGGCACCATCACGAACTTGAACACCGTCCACAGCGTGGTGATGAGCAGGCAGTTGGCTCGCGCCAGCACGCCGTCCATGACGCGCGACTGCGGTCCGTAAAAAGCGGCGGCGAGAAACCCGTTGGCGTAGTAGAACGCGAGAAACACCCAGCTCGTGATCACCGCGTCGAGGAGATTGTCCTGCAGGAAGAGCGTCGCGAATCCCGGCGTTTGCTCGACCTTGACACGCTCGTAGAGGTAGAAGAATCCGGCCGCTCCGAGCGTGATGAATCGGCCGCGGCGCCCGATCATGTCGACAATCCTGATGCGCCGTTCTGAATACCGCGCCGTGAACGACGCGACCTCGAACGGCGCATGCATGCGCGACGAAAACGCCCGCCGTCGTTCTTCTTTCGTAAACCCGACGAAGTATTTCAAGAGGGCTGTCTTGATGCCGTACCAGATGAATCCCCAGATGACATAGAAGAATCCGATGCCGCCGACGATGCGTGCGACGATGCTGCGATCGATCTCGTAGTGCTCGAAGAACCCGCCGGTGCGGTGGGTGAGCATCGCGAAGAGCCAGAATGCGGTCAGCGCACCGTTGAAGAGAAGGGCTCCGCGGAACACGCGATGTGCGGTACGCAGCCGCGTGTCTGTGGAGGTTGACGCTTCCGAGTGTTCACTCGTGACGGGTGTGTCCATGGTCTACAATGTGTCGCTTTCCGCCTTCAGGCGGAAGATCCCCGCGGATTCTAGTCTGGATACGCGTTTTGTGCGGCCGGCGTTCAGAAAGCCCCCCATCTCGTACAATTGTGCGGCTCTTCTCGTGTCATCGCGATGACTGGAGGCACCATGTGCTGAAGCTGGTGATTGGACCTTTCACGCGACGACATGGAACCAGATGGGCACGACCTGCGCGTCGGCCGATGCCTCGGCGGTGCGGCCGCCCGCGCCGTCTGAATATGGATATATGTTCGTGCGCGATATGAACGGCGACAAACGTGTGGACATTTTGACGACGATGGGACACTCCTGCGGCGTGCTGTGGTTCGAGCAGGCTGGTGATGGGAACTGGACGCGACATGTCATAGATGATGCGTCCTGGGCATGTATTGGTACACTCTGCCGAGTGGTTCGTCCGACACGACGACACGCCACATCATCGAGGAGGGCGGCGCGATGGGCGGCGGCCTTCAGATCGTGGCGGTCGACATCGACGGCGACGGCGATCTTGACATCATCGCGAGTGGCAAGACCGGGCTGTATCTGGCGGAGAACCTGAAAACCGCGCGCGGTTTGTAGGCCGGGCGAACGATTATGAAGAGGACTATTCTTGCCATCGCGATCGCAGTCGCCATCGCGAGTCCCCTCCTCGCGCAACGAGCGTCTCCTGTTTACGTGACGCTCTGGTTCGACACCGAGGACTACATCCTGCCGCAGGACGATGACGCGACCAAGCGTCTTGCCGACCTGCTGACCAATCTCGGCGTCCGTGCGACGTTCAAGGTGGTTGGCGAAAAAGCCCGCGTCCTCGAGTCGCGCCGGCGGACCGATGTGATCGCCGCGCTCAAACGTCACGACATCGGCTATCACAGCAACACGCACAGTCAGCAGCCAACGATTGCCGTCTATCTGCAGCACGCCGGCTGGGACGATGGGCGTGCCGAGTTTTATCGGCGCGAAATGCAGGGTGCGCGGGACGTCGAGCGAATCTTTGGCGTCAAGCCGGCTGCGTATGGACAACCCGGGAGTGCCTGGGCGCCGCAAACCTATCCGGCACTGCGCGACATGGGAATCGGCATGTACCTGGACGAGGCGGATCACGTCGGCATCGACGATCAGCCGTTCTATTACGGCGGGATGTTGAACGTGTTCAAGATGCGGTCGAATCTCGCGCGCATGAATCTGACTGGCGGCACGAGCCTGGCTGACGGCAAAGCGAGATTCACGAAAGCGTACGAGGCATTGCGGGCGAAAGGTGGCGGAACGATCAGCATCTACTATCACCCGAACGAGTGGGTGCACACCGAGTTCTGGGATGGGGTCAACTTCAGCCGCGGTGCCAATCCGCCGCGCGAGGCGTGGAAGCTGCCCGGTACACGTCCGGCAGCGGAGACCGAACACGCGTTCAACGACTTCGAGCAATACGTACGATTCATGAAGGCATTGCCGGGTGTTCGCTTCGTCACCGCCACCGAACTGATGACGGTCTACAGCGACAGAGCCTTGGCCCGGGATTTCACGCGAGACGATCTCGTCAAATTCGCGCGTGTCGTCGAAGACGAAATCAGCTTCCAGCGACTGGACGGATATGCGGTGTCCGCCGCTGACGTCTTTGCCATCCTGACCAGTGCGATGGCGGAGGTCAGCCGCGGGCAGCCGTTGCCATCGCAAACGAGAATCACGCCGCTTGACGGTCCGTCGCGAAGTTACATTCCGCCGGCCGGTGGCGCGCCAGCGACAACCTTTCAATGGCGCGCGTTTGCTGACGCGACCCGCGAGGCGTGGGAGTTCTGCAAGACCCGCGGGCGAGTGCCGGACGAGATCTGGATCGGCAGCGACAGTGTTTCGCCTTCTGATTACCTCGCGACACTGGCACACGCGTTTGGAGAGGTGGCGACAGCGGGACGACCGCCTGCGAGTGTCACCCGCCGGACGGGTCGTTTCACCGCCGATCGCTATGTCGCCCAGGACTCTGCCGCGTTGTGGGGGTGGATCATTTTCCCGGAGGGATTCCACGCGCCGCGCATCATGGAACTGGCGCGGCTGCAGGCCTGGACTCTGAAGCCCGCCATTCTGCGGCCCTGAGCCTCACGATCGGTCATCTCAGGCGCAAACCCCCATGTCGATCCGGCGGCGTCTGCTCCGACTACCAGTTAACAAGGAGCAGCGCTGATGCAGAAGATCACTCCATTCCTGTGGTTCGACAATCAGGCCGAAGAAGCTGTCAACTTCTACACCTCCATCTTCAAGAACTCCAGGGTTGACCACGTGAGCAGGTACGGCGATGCCGGGCCGGGCCCGAAGGGCGCGGTCATGACGGCATCATTCAACCTGGATGGACAGCAATTCATTGCCCTCAACGGCGGGCCGCAATTCACGTTCTCACCGGCCATTTCCTTTGTCGTGAACTGCGACACGCAACAGGACATCGACCATTACTGGTCGAAGCTGTCGATGGGTGGCCGCACGGATCATTGTGGCTGGTTGACCGACAAGTTCGGTGTGTCCTGGCAGATTGTGCCGACCATCCTTGGCCAGCTCATGACGGAGAAGGATGCCGAGAAGTCGGGTCGGGTGATGAAGGCACTCCTGCAGATGACCAAGCTCGACATCGAGGCCTTGAAGCAGGCGCACGAAGGTGGCGCGGTCGTCCGGTGAGCCGTTATCGCCGGACGAACATGTAGACCCCAAGGGCGAGAACAAGCACGCCGACGATCGTGCGGAACTTGTGCGGCGGAATCGTCTTGAGAAGCCGCGCGCCGATGAAGGTGCCGACAACGGCGCCGATACTCGCGACGGCCATCAGTGGCCCGAGCGCCATCAATCGAGCGTGCTCGGTCATGACGTAAACCGGCATTCGTGCCGCGTCGACGATCAAACCTGCCGCGGTGGCTGTCGCCACGAACTTCGCAGGGGAGAGATCGTAGCCGAGCAGGGCGGCTGAGCGGATGCCGCCCTGATTTCCGACCAGTCCGCCGAGTGCGCCGGAGAGGACGCCGGCGATCCATCCGGCGCGCTTGCCGAACCGCATGCGTTCGGACAGTCCCGTGAGTTGCGCGATTCCAACAAAGATCAAGAGCACGGAAAAGACCAGGGTCAAGCCCTGCGTGGCGGCATATCGCTGAAGTACGGCGCCAGTCAAACCGCCGGCCGCACTCATCAGACCGAAGGATTTCAGCACCGTCGAATCGACATCATGCCGAAGACGCCACAATCGCACGGCGGTCGCAATGACATGCGGTACCGACACTGCCGCGACGGCGAGTTTGATGTCGTAGCGGCTCTGAAGAACCGGCGTGAGGACGCTGCCGATCCCAAAGCCGGAGACCGCGGCAATCGCCCCGGCAATGACCGACGCCACTGCGACGAGCGAGGCGAGGTTCACCGCAGTCGCGGCCACTCGTCGATCTTGATCCGGCCGACGACCGTCGCACGACCTTTGCCGTCTGGCTTCAGCACGACCGCTTCGCCATCCGCCACGGCGCCCCATTCCGGAAAGGCACGTGAGATGTTCGGCATGTGCGTGACGATGACCGTGTTGGTGGCGGCGCTCACGCGCGACACCCGATCTTTCAACCACGCGGCCTGAGTGTCGCTGGCGGCCTGCATGCTTTGGCCGGCGTCGCCAAGCTCCGATTGCGCAAGCGGATTGGACAATCGGGCGAGGCGAACGGTTTCCATCGCGCGGTACGTGGGGCTCGTGAAGACCTCGCCAATCGGAATCTTCAACTGTCGGATCGCCGTCCCCATCGCGACCGCGGACGAGCGTCCAGCTTCATCGAGTTGACGCTCGAGGTTGACGTTGTCGGGATTTGCAACGGATTTATCCGGGGCCTCGCGCGGCGAGCTCGCGTGACGCATGACGATCACGTAACCGCCATTGCGTAACGCGTCGAGCAACGCACTGCCGGATAACGTTTGCGTCAGTAATAAAGGTAGAAGGTAAAAGGCAGGAGGTACAAGGAAAGACTGCATGCCTCCATGGTATCTGACGCGCGTAATTTCGGCGCGGTCTGACCACTTTGGATTTGGTGCGTAGACGTAGTCCCGACTGCCGACCTTTCCCACAGCACCGAGGGCAACGCGATGGCACCTGAGCTACACTCCCGGACGCCTTTGTCCCGCACGTATTCGCCGGCCGCGCTCGGACCTCTCGGCCGCGCGCCAGTCACTCGCTCCGCAAAGCTACCGTTGGATCCACCGTTGCTGCCCGCCGCGCAGGGAGAAGGCTCGCGATGATCGCAGCGAGAAAGAGAACGATCGCCGAAACTATGAACGGCCTCAGATCGTGCGGATCGAGCCCGAAGAGGAATTGCTGCGCGACAACGGACAGATACCACCCAGCCGTGCCGCCAACAACAACTCCCGCCCCGACCAACGCCGCGGCATTGCGAAACACCATGGCCATAATCTGATGGCGCGTCGCACCAAGGGCCATCCGCACGCCGATTTCACGGGTGCGCTGCGTGACCAGGTGGGCCATGACGCCAAACACGCCGATAGTCGAGATGACGAGACCGAGCACGCCGAAAAGGCTCAACATGACCATGTTGAGCCGGCGTGTCGCCGTTTGCCGGGCGATGAGTTCGTCCATGCTCGCGACACTCCGAAGGGGGTCATGCGGCAGCGCTGCTGCCACGACCGCGCGAACATCGGGCACCACGGCGTCCGGACTCCCACTCGTCCGAATGACCAGGTATCCATAACGGTTGGTGCGTTGCATCATCGGGACGTACACCTCCGGATGCGGATTGATTTCGATGCTCGCCTGCCGGGCGTTACCCACGACACCAACCACCGTGCGCTCTCTTTCGCCATCGATGACGACGGTTCGGCCGATCGGATTCTCGTCTGCGAAAAACACG
>Ga0310895_10000031_pt1 | contig 22696 bp, 22 predicted proteins | sample C0D4metaG_FD_203912 | JGI IMG/M metagenome (GOLD analysis project Ga0310895, IMG submission 203912) | Lab incubated soil microbial communities from West Virginia University Organic Research Farm, Morgantown, WV, United States - C0D4 | ecosystem: Environmental > Terrestrial > Soil > Agricultural... | reverse complement strand
TCTGTTATTATCATCTCCGGTCCCTTCACTTATTGCATTCACCATTTCTATTGCGGGAACATCCTGTTCTGATCTATACCACTGATATACTTGAACAGGACAAGCCTCTATACATGCTCCGTCAGAAATACAAGAATCCCAGTCTACCGCTACAAAAGTTCCATGTACCCCCAAGGGGACATATTCTTCTCCTCTTGATTTGTATGCATCTTGAACATCCTTGTTGGTAGAGGATTCTGCATCTGCCCTTCCTGGACCCCAAACCAGATGAGTATAATCTCCATCTGAAGTTGAATGTTTTCCTACTGCTTTGTGATTTTTTGGAAATTCTGGATCTATTGGCATATCTATATGTTGTTAACAAAGTTGATATAAGTTAACCGGTAATTTTGAGTTTTATTCTCTCCGAGAATGAGAGGAGTTCTAAGTTACGATAAAGCTACTCGTATGAGTAATGACCTTGTCATTGCATACCTCCTCGGATACAATAAAAAAGATGGTACGGGGGATTAAGTTTCTCATTGTAGGGGTTTGGTAAAATCATGAGGATAACGTATATATTTTCTAGTTTACTTGTAAATAATTTCTAATCATAGTCATTTTTTATCTTTTAGTCTATTAACCTGTTTTTCTTTTCTTTGTTCCTTTGAAGATGGAGAATTAGGAAATTTATTTAACCAATGATTGGTCAGTCATTCGGTACTCTTAACAGACTCATACAGGTCACTCATTATTTCAGTATTTAAGACCAATTCTCTATACAACTCTCATTTTTTCTGAGCGTTTAATGTATTCTTGGTATATTTCAGTCATGGATGTAACATAAGTAATATATTCATCACACATTTCGCTCCAAGCGATAGGTGAGTTTTGTTGTCACCAATGCATAATCGATCTAAACTGATTGGGATAGTTCATGTTTCGCTATTCATTGTTGTTGGTGTTATTGTTTCCCTTTCCCTGCTTTTCCATAATAATCACAGATTCTCAATGTTTAGAGGCTTAATATTTTACAGTTTTTGTTTGATTTGTAACCTACCTAGGTTGGTAGGATTTCATAATAAAGTTATTAAAGAGCGATTTTCAACTAGATAAAACTACAGGAAGTTGGGTTATGGTTTCAAAATATGATTAACTATAAGAATATTCTACCGGTGATAACTAATTAAGAATCTATTTTGTTGAAATCTTAATAGTGTCCGTAATGAATGATTATCATGCCTATAGTTAGTGTACAAATGTATAGTGGGAAAAGTCAAAGAGAAAAAGACAGATTGGCAGAAGCAATTACGGCGGATGTAGTTAAAATATTAAACGTAAGTAAAGAAGAAGTTATAGTATTGTTTACAGAAGCAACTCATGGAAATTGGTATTCTGCTGGTGTACGTCTCTAAGGAACAACAGGAAATGCTTTAACATACTGTCCACGCACTCTGATTTAATGTATTTCCTAAAACAAGTATCGGTTTTTGTGATCTTTTATCGAATTGCTAATTGTAAATGAATAACACGGAGATGTATAAAATAGGGCAGTTAGTATAAGAATACATAGACTTGAAGACAACCCAATTTCGAAAGGTATTTGTCATTCAAGATCTGGTGAAGCATCGCTATTTCCAAGAGTAGCTAGAATGCCTAACGGAATACACGCATATAGTGTATCAGTCTATTTACTTCCCATACCAGAATAGATAGTATGACAAGGAATAATCCCAGAATAATTGCCTATCAATAGTTTGAGATTCCAAATTCCCTTAAATGGCCAGACGATAATGATGACATGAAAATTTATATCGTATTTTCATAAACATTGATGGATATTGTTTACTCGGGAGGAAGTAGTTAGTAAAATTCGTGAATGGTTAATAGCAGAAAAATGGAAACTTTCTGAATTTAGCGATGCCAATTTTCAATTGGCTTATAAAATAATTCTCTCCAGCGGGAAGGAAATTTATTTAGGGTTAGAAAAATCAGTAGACCGGATAACTATTCAAAATACTCTCCCACTACCTCCAGACATTAAAATCATCTATGAATTATCTCCCAATAAATCCAAATTCTTGAATGAGTTAAAAGTCCATCTAATGCAAATGGAAGTTTCGACGGAAATATATCCTAGTTTTGAGAAATTAGAATCCATTAATCTAGCTAATTTCATTTACTTCGATGGATTCTCAAGAAATAAACTTATCCATGAAATCCATAAATTGGCAGATGCAACAGACTTGGTATTTATCATGTGGAAAAAATTTACTGAAAGCCATCTTCCTTCTGATGGGCAGAAATCTTAGAGATCTTTATATGATTTTTCAATAGATTTGTTCTATCAGTCTATCCTCACCAGATATAGACCAGCCTCTCATGGCCAATCTTTTCATTATATAAATTCTCATTATTATAATACCTTTACAGATATTGTGTTACTCTATCCATCCTCGATTGGATCTAAAAAAAATGGATTATACAGGAATCAATCCAATTGTTGACGACATTCACCACAAGAAAATTGTATCACATTAACTAATGTGGAGTGTCTTTAATTCTCCGAATGGATTCGTTTCAAATTCTTCTAGAGGTATAGGTGACAATACAGGGGCTCCAATGTACATATCTTTAGACACAATCAATAATGAATTATCTAATCCATATTGAATTTAATCAGTAATTTGATGCTTATAAAAGGAAAGAGTGGTAGTTACAGAAATCTATAGATTTATTCTATCGAGGTAGAGACGATCAATTTATTTGGATATCTTCAATTAAAGAACAAGGATTCAAATACTTGTCTTTCGGTAAGGGTGCTAATTGTCAGATATACCAAAATGATTGAATCATCATCATTTTTTGTCAGGTTTTCAAAATTGTTTGTATACAACATTTTACTATTTTGGTAAGGAAGCATAATTATCCACTTCATAAGATTCAAATTCTTTGATATTCATGTTTAGGATGATATTATCTCCAACTTCATATGTTTTTGATTTTGGAATATCATATCTTTGTACATAATTCCCAAATACAACGATCTTATCCGTGGTTTCCTTCATTATAAAGCCTACAAAGTCTTCATTTAATATTTTGACACCTTTGCTGAACAATGAATTAGGGTACTTGCTTGGTAAGCCATGGTCAATGTTTGTGGGACGATATCGTGCATTAATTTCAGCATCAACATATGACAGACCATTTCTTTTTGCTAGATTCTTTCTTGACATTTTTTTAATTGTTAGATCCGTTAACAGATTTCTGGGAGTTGTTTTAATCTCAGAAAAATGTATATTATTTCTCCCATTTTGTTCTTCATATATGACCAAAGTATCAATGGTCTCTTTGTTTTCATACCCTAAATAAGGAGAAACCAAACTCATTACACCTCGATTAAATATTTAATAAATGTCATAACTATATACCTCTATTGAATCTATTAAGGTTATCAACCAATATCTCGTTATTAATGCGATTTAATCACTATTATATCATAAATTTTGAATGATTCCTTCTATAGAATCATAAAATTGTCATTAATCATCTTCGATAAAGAATTAGATCAAGTACTTCATGAATTCTAATAAAAAGAAGTGGTCATCTACATTTAATCAAATCTTAGAAGCATATAGCAATAACTAGTTATCAACTGTCGAATAAGTTAGGACTACATTTGTTAGTAATTGCTTATGACATTCATATTTTCTCTACTGGCAATTTATTTTGGAAAGTCCATTTAGTATATTATCTAAGGAGTTTAGCGATGGCGGTATCATATTCTAAAATCAACTAGTAATCAATGTTAGCTAGTTGGTGCCTATTAAGAAATAAAAATCTAAACAAATCGTCGACTGATTCATATCAATTAATTAAAAACAAAAGTAGTCAGCATTCACAATTTGCTATTTGTAGGTATTGGGTCTTGGTATTTAGATCTGCTATGCCATCTCAAGACCTTTATTGGCTTGCATCAATGTCTACAATCTTTTATAAAAGTATAATTTAATACGTGAATAGACCTTAAATTATTGATGGATATTGAATTATTTGTCTAGATTTTCTCTTTGTTGATATATCCTTTTCATGATCGCGACAAATTAGGAATGCTTTTCTTGAACAATTATAGAATCGGTTGTAAGTTTTATCGATTATAATGCAATTTCACCGATAGGAGGATAGTATTTGCTGCGCTTGCTAAACAAATAAATCCAAACATAAAAAAATGTGGAGTCATCTCCGTAATTATAACCCAATTAGCGATGTATAGACACCAGAATATCAAAGAATCCCATGAAAATAACAAAAACAGTTACATAAATACAATCAGGTTCTTTAAGATTCTATTCTTAATGGATCAATTTGGTTGAAGGAAATTGCACCATACTGTCTATATAACAAGATTAAAAAAATTTAGTTTTTGTTTTCACTAAATAGTTGACATTTTATCGCTTTTGATAGTTAGTATAGTCATCGATTAAACTCGAATTATGGGACTACCATCATATCGTTTATTTTCAGATACATGGTTCAGTGGGTTGGGAGGAAGTGCTCAAATGCCATCTTGTGTATGATCTTTATTCATGTTGGATGATGATACCAAACATTACTAAAAAAACTGTTCATCTTGATTCCCTAATTTTATTTTATGATCAAATAATGCTGATGGGTTATCCAGAGTTGCATCGATTAGTGTTCTATCTGATTTTATTTGTTTACTTTCGACTTTCTTAAGTTGATAGTTCCTTTGGGATAACACATTTAGTATGATACCAAGTGATTTACCCGAGACTCGCAAAGGATCAATGATAATAGTATCAATCAAATCGTTCTGAATCACACCTATAACCTGATTTAAATTCTTAGGATCTTCATGATCTGACGAACCAATGGACGAGAAAGATGCAGTAAATCTTTCTTCATTATTACCAATTTTTTCAAGACCCTTGATATATAATGTCAAATTTTCCGTCTTCATTTATTTTCAATCAATTCTCGAATTTAATAAATGTGATCAGCATCGACAAATGTATTTATCCTAAATAAATTGTTTCTAAATGAATATTTGCATTCTAATGCTTGTTATAATCATGCCTATTCGTATGATTTCCATTTTTAGTAGCCTGACTAATATTTGTGTGTGTATTATCATTTAGAACCAGTTGAAATCTCTATATTTCGATTTATAGTAACGAATAGAGCAAACTATTAGCGAAATGCTTCGTGACATATTTAATAGATACTAAATGTATATATATGATATGACAAGCGAAAAAAATTCTAATCGTATAATGATGTCTATACATTCTCTCCATAAGGCTATTGCAGCTAAGAAAAATGTCAAATAAACAAGTGGATATTTTAGTAAGTATTAAAATTTCTGAAGTCTTGATTCAAAAATTCAATAAGGTAATTGATAATTAAACAATGCAATTAACCGGCAATGACGAATTAAGAAGGTACTTGTTAGATAGAAATGATATTTTAGTATCTACAAAATTAAGTAATGAAGAGGAAATATTTAACAATGAAACAGGCGAATCTGCTATAGATAAATTTCCTAGTTCTCTTTTTAACAAAAAAGTAAGTTTATTGAATGAAGACTTTGTAGGCTTTATGATGGGAATAACAGATACCGAGATAACTATATTTGGTGATTATGATCAAAGATTTGATGTCCCAATATCAAAAGCCAGGGAAGTTAATAATAATCTAGTCCTTGATATGGAATGGACCGAGTTTAAATCATATCGCTCAGATGCTTCATACTTCAAGTCACAGTAATTGAGGGAAAAAGATTAATGATAAATAGATTAATGCGACAAAAAGGGAAATGAGTGGGCAAATTTACTTGCACATTCTCTATGTGGAGTAGAGGAGGTCAGACTATGCACATAAGAAGATGGATAGCGTCATATTTAGTTACTAATGAGGCTCGGATGTTAATTGACAAGCTTTTGAACTTGAGAAGAAGATAAAAAAATTTTGGACAAATTGTTGTAACGCCACCTTTAAGGACGGTGTAGAAGAACAGTATTCCAAATTCAATATTCTATAATCATTGTGGTTAATCATTACCAATCTCAAATTAATGCAGAATATTCAATCATGCAAATCCAAATGACGCAATATTCTGTATCATTGTGGAAATAATATTGTTCAATAAGTGATATATGCATTCTATCTAAGTGTGGATCCAAGAATTAATGCGATCTATAATTATATAAAAAACGAATTGAATTATGAATTTTAGTGCTTTACGTTAACTAATCTGGTTTAGGATCTTACTCAATTAGCTCTGAATATAGATCTTACAAGAACTCGAATGAACAAATCATTTGTTCTGTCGTCATAAAGTTTTCAATATGGTATTCTGGAAATGCCAAATACGAGAGAAGATACGCTCGTGAAGAATTCATACAAATTATCTATAAATAATTGATTCCATTTACCTTGAATTCAATTTGAGATGCTGGAAGACCATCCAAAGTAGTGGATATCTCTCCTTTAATGCGAAGATCCTTGAATAATTTTCTCCTTATTTCAGCGGGAGTATCATTTGAATGTGAAATTTTAACGACTAGATCAACCACAGAAATGATGAATTTGGCAATTATGTCAATGGAAGTAGACTTTGAAAATATACAACGTTCTTTCCATTAAGTTCTCTCTTAATTATCCATACGACAGGGTAGTCTATCTTGAACCGAAGACTAGAATCATTAAATTCTATAAAATCACCTTTGATATTCTTACCTTGTAAATCGGAATTGCCTGTTAAGTCGGATCCTAAAGAATATATAAATTCAGAGGAATTTATCATTGGTTACGATATTGGCAGGTGTTCTGTATGCTCATTTGATTTAGAAATAAATCTTATGGTATATGACTTGTTTCCTAAAATACAATGACATTCAAGTGATACATTCCATCCTTAAAATGAGACATCCAATGCCAAGTCTTTCTATTGATCACTAACGGTTTAGAATCGTCTAACAAAAAATCTGGCTTGCTTTTCCAGTTTAATCTTTACGTCATTTTTATTTTTTGGATATACAACAGTATTATCTTCCAAATAATCAAAAAATTTCATCAAACTAGCAGGATATTGTCTTTTAGCTTCAGATTATTTGAGTGCATATAAGAGAGGTTAAAGGATCATTATCAAACATCATGTTGTCATTTTTGATGATATATGCAGCTTTGTCTGACTTTATGGACCTCTCAAAGACCACGGCTCCCTCGTTATTAAGAAAAAACAAGATGACGAGTTCTGATGGACAACCTTATCTTCATTCTCATTAGCATTCATATTGTTACCATTAGAATAATTTAGTTGCGATGAATCCTACAATAGTGACTCACACTTTGTTTAGACCAAAAGCAAATCTTGGCCTATTCTAGCAATTCAGCTAATCTTACTATATCTAGAGATCCCTTGCAAATATAAATAGAAATACTAGGGACAGCATGGACTCAAAGCCTATGACATAATTCTGTAAAAATAATGAAAAATTTGACTCTAGTTTGTGACAAAATAGATATTTTTGAGAAATTAGGTCATAATTTGTGACATAGATGCTTTTACGTTTGAATGTTTATATGCTTTGGTATCCTTTATCAAGTATGTCCACACGACCATCTGTGATGGTAGTGGACGATGAGGAGGAACTAGCAAATCTTTATAGAATATTTCTTGAGAGGTCTGGTTTTAATTCTGTTTCTTTCACCGATCCCCTGTCAGCCCTTGAACATTACCGCCAAAATTATGATAAATACTCTTTAGTAATTACGGATTGGAAAATGCCTAATCTTGATGGAATACAGCTTGCTAAAAAGATTAGGGAATACAATGATACTGTGAATATTCTTCTAATAACTGCATTTTGTACTGACGAGTCGTTTAAGGACGAGGTTTACCGAGAAGCCTTTATCTCGGATGTAATTGAAAAGCCATTTAAATTCAAAGAGCTAGGGCCGCGAATAACTGAACTATGTATCAGCAAGGTTCAGTAAATGTCGAAGATTGGATCATTTATTGTAATTGACGAAACCGATCTAAAACTTATCGAATTGATGATCTCAAACCCTGCTATCAATAACAACAGGCAAATGTCAACAAAGTTGGGGATATCCCTTTCAACTGTTCAGAGACGTCTAAGAAATTTGATCCAAAAAAGAGTATTAGTATCCAAATTTCATGTTGATTATGAAAAGATTGGGTATAGAACCGGACTCATTCATGTATTTAAAATGAAAGGTAACTCAAACGAAACTGTTAAGGCAATATCTAAACTTAAAGGAATCACCTCAATTGAAAACCATATTGGTGATTCACATATTCTAGTCGGTGTAGTATATAAGCTGAGCAGCGATCTCTCTGATGTCTTAGATGGTATCACACAAATGGAGAGTGTCCAGCGAATAACATGGTCAGAGCGAATACCCAATTCTCCACCAAATATGGACACACTTGTTCCACGATTATAATACCTATGTGTATTTTTGTATTAATGTTCTCCAGAATGTATTTATATCATTAAAAAAAGCAGTCTGAATGTAAAATAGGTACAAACAACACGACAATAAATTAGGAAGATAAAAAAGGGCAACCAAAAAAGTCTATGACGGATTGGTTTCTTTACCACCTGAATCAATGAAATATACAATGATTACAGAGGAAGAAGGAATAGAAGAACACTTTCAAATAGGGGCTGTCGCGATAACATCAAAAAATATTTGACGGGCTTAACGTATTGTTACTATATATGTAGCTGGTTCGCTGGAAATCATGAGGATATCCTCATGAGTTACCTTTTGAAAATGGGTTTGTTTTTTTAGATAAATTTCTTACATGGATAAAAAAGACAAAGGTCAGAAAACTGAATTTAATTTTAGTATTGATTAATTTAAAAATTTTGAGTTTATTTAGCTCTAAAAGGAAAAACCAATGAGTTAAATTTTTTCTAGTCTTTGGTTTTTCTTATTTCGCTGTTAATGAGTTGTGGACTTTGTGGTAGTGTTGGTAGATGTGTTTACGTTTGAACTGGCTGCTGCTACATCTTGAACTTCTGCTGCAAATTGTCTTGAATTTTGTTCAAATACTCTTGCTGTGTTTACTCCTGTGTTTGATATGTGTCTTGAAACGTCCTTTGCTTGTTGTAGTAATGGTTTCCATGCATCAAGGGTTGAGAAAATAACGTTGTTTGAAAGTCTGATGGCTGATACGGTGTTGTCTGCAACGTTACTGACAAATCTTGTATATGCATTAACTGCTGCATTAGGAGAATAATAGTTGGTGACTAATCCGGTGTATATCTCATTATATGGCCTCCATGCTGATTGGAGTGAATTGACAACTTCTTTTTGAGAATCAAGATATTGTTCTGAAATCTCTTTTGCAGTTTGTAGTGATTGCTCTTGATAACTATTTACACTGTCATTAATTCTTGGAATCTGTTTTCTTGATTCGTCTATTGATTTTTTGATATTGTCTTTAGTTTCATCAAATGATTGGTTAACGGATTCTTGGAAATCATTGTTATTATTTGAATAATTTTGGTTGGTTTCTGTTTTCTTTGACATACTATCTATTAGGTACCATACTATATAAACACTGGTATTAAACGGTTTTTAATGCCTAAAATTGACAAAACATGACCACAATTGGTGAAATGATTAAAAAATTCTGAAACATGACTAAGATTTATATCTAATCCATGACAAGCCATCTCTTTTTCAATTATATTACTCAATTGTTATAATTTTTATATATCAATATCGTTACTACAATAGGTATCGGCTTTGGTGGAAATCATGAGGATATTCACATGGGTTCAAAAGTTCAATGATTAGAATACGTATTTTATTTAGAGTACAACTACTGCAGGGAAAATAAATTAAATTCACCAATGAGCATAAAACATTCATTTTGCTAAGTATGTTTTATATAAATTTGGCTCGCATAAAGCAAACAGATACTATAAGTGTAATTACATAATAATAATAAGATGGACATAGAATGGAAAAGAAATTTTCGTCGATAAGGGCATTTGTTGATGTTGGCGGAAATACAAAACCCTGTGTAATTTGCGGTAATACGGCTACTCAGGAAGCAATATTCGCTGTAGAAGGAGCCAGCATTATAGAAAAATACTGTGACTCCTGTGCAAAAAAGAATATAACATAACAGATTCCAAAAGAGATTTATTTTAAAAAGATGAAAATTAAGAATTACCCTACATCTTACATCTTCCTATATCGTTACTATAATTAGTAGCCGGTGCGGTGGGATTAAGTCCCGTATGGTATAAGGGTTCGGTGAGATGTGAAACAAATTTTATCAGTTTTTTCAACCAAAATGTTTGATTTTTAATTGGGGTGTAATCGCTTTGAAATTAGGATTTGATTTGATTTTATAAAAAAATAATTTTGAATTTTAATAATTGAACAGTTGTCAAAATATTCCTATCAACAGCTCAATTATAGTTATAAATGAATATACCATATAACAACATTTTCAGATGAAATACACTCAACAGAAACACTTTCACCTTCTTGAGTTGTCAACGACGTATTACATGGTAAACCATTTGTACCATTGTAGATTATTTCTTCTACCTGTTGTTCTAATTGCTGAGACGGGGCTAAGCTGATCTCTTCAACAAATTCTTCTGCTATCTTTACAATATTATGTCCTACAATTGATGACACAATTTTTGTAGAGTTGTCAATGTTTCCTATATTTCGTTGTTCAAAAATCAAGATGTATGATTTTTCCTCACTATTTGAATTTGAGGTGGAATTTGACAATGGCAATGCTGTAGTGTTATTTTGCGCATTAGTGTTTGAGGATTCAAATAGACTAAATCCTGCGATAAACGTGGCTAAAATGATCGATAATAATAGATTTTTCACTTTCATATATATATCCTATTCACAGGTTAAATAAATATGAATAATTGAGCCAATTGGACTCAAATTAGAATTGAACTTCTATTTACTTACTCTGACTGCTTAATTGTATTATCCAGATCAAATAGATTTTCTTTGTTTTAGCAAATCTTTTTCTTTTCAGCAAACACACCAAAGAATCTAATTTATATTCAAAATCTACACAGAGCATTAATGCAATTACAGAAGTAGAGAACAATAATAAGTTTATTGCTATGTTCAACTATCTGTTCCTAACTTCTAGGTGTGGTATTCAGTGAATAGATTCAACCTATCCCATACATGCCATAGGTTACAATTTTCTAGTCTGCAGAAAATATAATCATCTTAGAATTCTGTCTTGTCCTTCATGTAATACATTGTTCTTTCTATCAGGCTTTACTCCTTTTTGACTCACTTTTTCTGTTTATCAGAAATTATAATATAAGAATATCTTTACAACAAATGAAAGTGATGATTCAAATTATAAGCATAATTTAGCAAAGAAATTTAATTACAAACTTGACCTATAATAAGCAATCATAGCGATATATTTGACATGTTATCTGGCTCTTAGAGCATTCAATATTACACCAATATCTAATGCTTCCTGAAGCAAAGCGCCTACTGAGGGTGGAATTAATCCAAAACTAGCAAAAACCATTAAAAGAAAACTTAATCCCATTCCAACGAGAATACTTTGTTTTACTATGTGTATTGTCCGTTTACTAATTCGTATTATATCCGATACTCTGGTTATATCGTCGACTAATAAAACTACATCTGCTGCTTCTGCAGAAATAGCCGTACCTTTGGCTCCCATTGCAATGCCCACAGTCGCAGTTGTTAAAGCAGGAGCATCATTAATTCCATCTCCCACCATTATAACACTTTTATATTTTTCATTTAATTTTTTTACTTCGTTAACTTTATCCTCTGGTAGTAGATCATACTTGAATTCATCCACAACAACTTGGTTTGCTATGGATTTTGCATTAATCAAGCTGTCTCCAGTAAGCATAATGGTTTTTTTTATGCCGGATTTTTTCAAACTTTGGATCATAGTGACAACCCCTTCCCTGATCTTATCACTAAGCATTATTAAGCCCAAATTTGTTCCATCGATATTTACAAGTATTACCATCTTTCCATTGTTTTGCCAATATGAAATAGTTTTTAAGAGATCATCATTCAGATTTGGAAGATTACTCGTATGAGTCATATTGGATTGGGATTGAATAAAAGATGGAGATCCAACCATCACATGTTCTCCATTAATAAAACCTTTAACTCCTAGACCAGATTCTTCACAGAAGTTTACGGGTAACGGTAAATTATGGAATTTTTTCCTTCCTGCGTTGGTTATGGCTTGTGCAGATGGATGAGAAGACATTTGTTCTAAAGAAGCAGATTTAAATAAAATATCATCTGCAGTAAATCCTATCTTTTTGCCCTTATTGTTTATTCCAAAGTTATTGGACAATATAACATCTTCTACAATAGGAACTCCATACGTTATAGTACCTGTTTTGTCAAATACGACTACCTGTGCCCGTTCTATATTTTCAATGGCTGCACCGCTCTTTACTATTATACTTTGTTTTGACGCCTTGTTTATTCCACTTATTATGGCAACGGGTGTTGCAAATATGAGAGGACATGGAGTTGCTACTACAAGTACTGCTAGAATAGTTTGAGGATTTTGAGTTAAAATCCACCCCAAACCGCACATAGCTAGTGTGATTGGTGTAAACAATAAAGCATATTTGTCTGCGATTCTTTGTATGGGCGGTTTCTCTTCTCGTGCGTTTTTTACGAGTTTTACTATCTTTGAATATTGACTTTCTTCGCTAACGCGTATTGCTTTTATTTCAAAGACGTTACCTATGTTAATAGTTCCACTAAATACTTCTTCTCCACTTTGTCTAATTTTAGACAAGGGCTCACCAGTAATAGAAGATTCATCGATTTCTGCATTACCTGAAATAATAATGCCATCAACGGGAACAAGATCTCCAGGTCGTATTATTAAATGATCTCCGATTATAATATTCTCGACATCAATGTCTTCTATATTTTGATCATTGATTTTCTTGTGTGCTATCTTAGGCGATCTTGCCATTAATTCGTCAAGGGAGTTTGTTGCCTTTCTAAAGGCATAATCTTCCAAAGCCTTTCCTCCAGATTGCATTATAACAATAATTACACCAGGAAATGCTTCATTTGTCACTATGGCAGTGATTATTGCAAGCGTTGCAACAATGTCAGAAACAAAACGACCATTCACGAGTCCTTTTATCGTTTCAAATATTATTGGTAATCCTCCTATTACCAATACGATGAACCAAATCAAATGTCCCAATTCTGCATTATTAAATCCATAATGAGTGATTACCCCAAACAATAATCCGATAATTGCAAATATGGGTATTGGATATCTTTTACTAAGTGATAGAGATAGTCTACCCTTGTGATAAATCCAAATCACAGTATCCTTATTTAGCACGAAATCATCCAACATATTCTTTGCAATTATTCAAAATTTTCTTATTTTTACTTTGATTTAACCTTTTTAGAAGATGAATTATTGATAGAATGTAGATTGTTCTCATTGATAATGCGTACTATAATTAATAATCTTTCCATTGGTCAATATATGGAATATAGATTATTTTCGATCTATAGTTCTAGAGTATTTACAACATTTTTATTCATATTTGAATTAATGTTTGTAATGATGGTAGTCATATTATTGGAAGTAAATCTATTGTCTTATCTAATGTTTACCAGATAGAGAAGTGCTTTTCAATAAATTATCAATCCTTAGATTCTCAAGTCTAAATGTCTGTCATTTATCTTTTATCAGCATTATAAAATTCAATTGATTGTAGTGTTGAATTTATTGTAACAAAGAAAAAAATAAGAAATTGCCTATGGAGGCAGTATTACTAATTCACCTTTCAAATTGGGATCGTTTTTGGAATAGAATGAATAATTACCAGGCGAAATATTTGAAGCCAAGTATTCTGAAAAACTCCCTGGAGATATGTCAACTGAAAATATCTTGCCATCCATTGAATCTACAGTATCATTACCATTTGTAAACGTGTGTTTTTCTGTCAAATTATTCAAAACTAGCAATTCTTCACCTTGTTTAATAGTAGTTTTCATAGGGCTGAATACAGCATTTCCTGAGAATCAGTAGTCATCATTACAACTGCAGCAATGGAGGTGGAATCAGCCTCTGAATGACTACCATGAGCATATACATGAATTGTGGTAAAGGATGTAACCCCGGTGAGAGCGGTTAGTGCTATTATGAATGATACGGCCTTCCTTAGTTTTTGTTTCACAATTTGTTAGGTTAATTGTTGTATAAAAATCCACAAGTAAATCTAATCGCATGGATATTTAGGATATTCCATGGAGATAGAAACTATCAATTTGAATTGAAAATATCTATTAAAAGTTTAACGAAAGTATGTCTCAGCATAAAATTACGGAGATGAAGTACGAGTCTAATTGTAAATGATTAGGGATAATTTGAGCATAAGTTGAACATAAGTTGAGCATAAAAATAGATAAGAATCTAACTATAAGGCAAACTTGCCGAGAGTCCACTTAATGATGAAAGTGTCTCATTCAAGTCTTTGTTTAAAGTTGTCCAAACGATAAGCGTTTGTGTATCTCCTGTGCCTTTTTGACCTCCTCTCAAATCTTTAAAGTCATATGTATTATCTACCGTTATTCCAGCATCTGTTATCTGTTGAATATAACTGTCAATATCTTGTGTCGGTACCATTAGTAATCCTACAGTGTCAATGATGCTTAGGTTTGAGTTTATAGTAATAGCAGCCGAACTAGAAGGAGCGACTGGAGATCCTATGTTTCCAACCATAATAGTACCGTTCATAGTCACACCTGGGTCACCTTCTGCTTCATAGTTGAACTCTCCTGGAGTATTAAAGGTGAATGACTGGGAAGGTTGGCTATCGATAATTTTCCCCGTATTAAATACGGAATTTCCTTTGTTATCCTTGACATCAATCGTTCGATCATGACCTACGTCACCATTAAACCAGAGTACAGTAGTTCCTGTGTTAATAGCCACATTGTCTGGAATAAAATGCTGATCTAAAAAGCGAGCTTCATTTTTTTCACCGGCAGCATGATGACCTTCATCGGGAATGAGGATGACTAAAGTTTTTACATTGTTACCCATGGTCATTGTTTTGGTATTGAACATATTTTCAGCATTTATGTCCGGCTGTAAACTAATAGGAGTACCATTACTGTTGCCTGTTAAATTTTGCTGAGCTGATATATTGTTTGTAAATGACGACAGAAGGAACAATAATCCCATCGTTCCACCTAGCAAATAAAATAGATTAAGATTTGATTTCTTCACAGTACTAACAATAATTTCAATTGATTGATACTAGATAAAAGGTTTGACTATTCTCGGTCAATGAGAACTGTAGACAGATATATAATATATTATTAAGAGGGCTGGACAAAGCATTAACGAAATCATTTTACTAAAAAAAACAGCATCAACATAAAAAGGTCGTGATCAATTTTAGAAGTATAGAGGTAAACGGAGCTTATTTTGCAAATCCGTAAGACTAATGATATGATAAATATTTTCATCATTTAGGCTTTGAGGCTTAAATCCAGATAAGTATAACCGCTTGTCTGGATGCAAAAGATGTTAACTGGTTTCCTTACTGGCCTGATTATAAGGTTTAAGGAGTAACAAATAATTAGACAGAAGTCAGATGTGATCTGAGAGGAAATACATGTGATGGCTAAATCAAGAGATATACAATTCTGAGATGATACCGATAAGCATCACGTTAAACATTACTATTAGTTACAGTGATAATTTTTAATATTCCTACATAGAAAAACTGCGTTCATTATTTAGTATAACATTTAAATCATAATCATATTTTCCATCTAACAGTAAAGTCATGGAAGTATTGAATCTGATAGTACTGATTCACATAGTATTAGGGCTCGTACTAGTCTATTTTGCTATTCGAGCCTATAAAAGAAGTAGATATGTTCCGATGATATTTCTCGCAGTTGGTTTTACCTTGATAACAATAGGTGACACAATAATTGGCGACTCATTGGGTTTGTCAGATGAAAAAATCAAAGATATGGTTGAAGAAATAGCAGAAATATGTGGTTTTGTATTGGTAATAATAGCCGTGTTGAAGAGTTGAATGTTCGCAAACTGCATCACTATCTCCAGAAGACGTTTTATCCATTTTAACATATAAATCCAGTCTTACCATTTTGAAACTGCTTGATGGAAAAGAATACAGTACTCAACGTATTGCATCCAAACTAGGTCTACCCTTATCTCTAACATGTAGAAAGGTAAACAAGTTAGAACAGTTTAACATAATAAAAAACCAAAAAAAGTTCACAAAACCTGAAACGGATGAATCATTTTTTACTTTTTCGATCGATGAAATTCAAATGACGTATAAGAATAATAAAATTATTTGCAAGGTTATGAATAAAGAAAATCACTATAAAATAGTTCAATTATGGCAGGGGTTTAAATACTATGAAGATCCAAATTCGGCTTATAATTAACCTTCTTGACCATTCTCAATCACTGGGAATGATAAGTAGTTTATTATTCCTAAAATAATAGATGTCCCTAAATGACTAACATATTACAAAACTATAGGAGGGTTGCCTTATTTTCAATTCTGGCCATTGTACCGCTGCTTTTAATTTCAAATAGCGTTATATCTTATGGACAAACCAACACAACAAATGCTACAAATCAAACAAGTACCTCTGGTGGTCCAAATAGCGGACTAATAAAATTGATTGATTCTGGTATCTTAATGATAAAGAGTGGTGACAATGAGGGCGCAAAGAAATCATTGTTGCAAGCTGAATCAGGTTTAGAGGACAAACCAAATGTAAGCGGTGCAGAAAAACACATCGAGGCTTCACTAAAAGCCTTAAAAGATAATGATACAAACGGAGCGTTAACTCATGCTGAAGAAGCAAAGAAAGGTTTAGCCTAATCTTATTTTTTTGTTTGGTACTAGCAAAAAATAATTTGTGATAAAAATGAATAGAAATTTATTGATAGTTTATGCTTTATGTGGCATTCTTGTAGCCACAGGAATAGTTTATTTTCTTGTTGCATATGGTGAGTATACCGATTGGGTGGAATTACTAAACTTTGGTATCCATGATGAAACTACTGAAAAGCAGGTTGAAATTACGCTATTCATTACTTCAGGTTTAATCTATTTGGGTCTTGTTTTATGGTTGATAAAAACAAGGTTTATGAAAAAATCGCCATACATAGCAGCTATAGTTGTTTCAGTTGCTTTGATAATAACGTATGCCGCTTCAAGAACAGTGGGTGTGCCAATTGTAGGTGTAGAACTCTATGTTGGAAAACTAGACGTGATTTCAAAAATTCTGCAAAGTGTGGCTATTGCATTGTCCTTTGCTGGATTGTACAAGATTCAAAAGTCAATACACACACTACGAGCATAGATAGATTAAATAAAAAAGGGTGGTTAATCGGTAATTGATGGAGAAACCAACTAATCTGCCCCTTATTTTATCTGCTCTTTGCATATTTTTATTATTTTATTCAAATTATTCTACGATTAATTTATCCTATGGAGCATATGCTAAAGCTCCTGTAGCGCCCAATGGACCCACTGTAAAAGATAAAGTGCTCAAGGTGGAAAAAGTAACCGACGGATTAGAAAAGCCTACGAGTATGGCATTTTTAGGACCTAACGATATTCTGGTCACTGAAAAAGAAACCGGGAAGGTAATGCATGTTATAGATGGTCAGATACAGGATACTCCAGCAATTGATGTATCTGTGGCTACTGACATAGAAAGAGGTTTACTAGGTATTGCTTTAGCAAAACAACCAGATGGAAAAATCTATGTTTTCCTATCTTATACTGAATCAGGCAACGATGCAGATGGTAGCGATTTTGAAGACAATGTTGACCCATCAGGTAATAGATTATATCGTTATGAATACGTTGACGGGCAACTGGAAAATCCTACTCTGCTACTAGATCTTACTGCAATTCCAGATAATGGTAGAGGAGAGCACAATGGAGGCAAAATCCGAATTGGTCCGGATAATAACGTCTACTACATAGTAGGAGAAGTGGGAGGACATAGGACCCAAGCACAGAATATTGAAGATGGTCCAGAGCCAAATGGACTTGGCGGTGTACTCAGAGTTACTCAGGATGGCGATATCGTAAAGGGCGATGTCATATTTGGCGATGAATCCCCTCTTAATTTGTACTATGCAATGGGTATTCGCAACAGTTTTGGTATGGACTTTGATCCCGTGACCAGTAATCTATGGGATACTGAGAATGGTCCGACGGCGGGCGATGAAATCAATTTAGTCTATCCCGGCTTTAATAGCGGTTGGTCATTGATTCAAGGATTTTCAAAGAATGATTTTATGGTTACTGGAGCAACACCTGATGACTTGGTATATTTTGGGAAAGGATCATATTCTGAGCCAAAATTCTCTTGGGTTACACCAATAGGCGTTACAGCATTGGAATTCTTGAATTCCAGTAAGTTAGGAACAGGATATCAGAATAACATGTTTGTAGGCGACATAAATAATGGTCTTTTGTATCGATTTGTTCTTAATGAAGCACGAAATGACCTATCCTTTGATAATGGATATGCAGAAAATACAGGACCACTTGCAGATAGAGAAGTTAACGACCCCAAAGAAAATCAACCCATAGTATTTGGTCAAGGTTTTGGCGGTATAACAGACCTACAAACAGGTCCAGATGGATACCTGTATGTTTTAAGTTATACTGGTTCTCTATTTAGAATCTTGCCTTCTTCTGGTAATATAACAACCAGTGGCAACACCCCTAATGTAAATACCACAACTAATGATCAAAATCAACAGGAACTGTTGTATAATAATGATCAAATCAATTCTCAGAATGACAATTCTGTTCCGGCAGTCATAGTAGGAATAAATGGTGATAGTTCCTACTCTCCTAATCCTATTTCAATAGAAAAAGGTCAAACAATTACATGGTATAACGGCGATACTATATCCCATACAGTAACCTCAGGACAAGATAATGACAAGGATGCAGGAGAAGTCTTTGATTCAGGTGCAATAATACCCAACCAATATTTCAGCTTTAAATTTGATGATTCCGGTGAATACCAGTACTATTGCATTTATCACCCTTCAATGGTTGGTGAAGTAAAAGTAGATTAAGTATTACATAGTAATTCATTCTATGGAGTAGAAACATGAGAATTTCGATGAAACAAAACACGATTTTAAGAATAGCATATATCCATTACAATACATCCACTCTTTTAATCGAATATTACTTATTTTTTTACAATCCAAGATTACAGGATCAACGAAGATTCTTTTTGAAAGTAGATTTTAATATGTCATCTAAATCTGGATTTGATATTATATCCAACGGACTTGATACAGATATATCCCTCCCTCTTTATTAGCAATATTATAGACATATTTGTTTGTAGGATTGTAAATAATATCTCATGGTCTTTGCCTACTTTAACGGCATCCAACACATTATTTGAATAGCTACCTATTATACATACAGTTTCTATAGCGTTATTAATTACATAGATTATTTCTTTTAATAATTGTAAATAGAATAAAACCCAGCGGGCACTTTTATGTTTTTAATACTTCCTTTCTTAAATATCATTTATAGATTCAATGATGTAGATAAAACTGAGACAAACAAATACTACCGTAAAACGGAAAAGTAATAAATTTCTCATTTCTAAAGTCGATAATACCAGTAAAATATGTTTAGTGAACATCATTTGATATAATTGATATTCGTGAATTACAACCAACCAAGCACTTTTGCAGAAGCAGAGGCAGCATCATCTAGAGATCGTTTAGGGTCCGCCCCCTTATAGAGAACGCTATCTAGTGCCTCCTTCACAAACTCAGCTATCTGAGGATACTCCCTGATGTTGGGTCTCTCATGACCAGAGGGAATCATTGAAATCAAATCATTATAATATGGTATAACCCTCATTGGTTCTTCCGAAAAAGGACCCTCGCCAATTTGGATCTGAGTCGGCAAATTTGCATGGTTTACGAGATACGGACCAAGAATATCTGGTTCTAGCATAATTGTAATAAGCTCCCATGCGAGATCCTTGTGAGTTGAAGTTGAAGGTATACTGAACAACCAACCTCCCATTAAGGTAGAAGTCTGATTGTCTTCATGTGGAACAGGAAACATGGGTATAAATCCGACCCTCTCTTCAAATGCAGTTCGGCTGTCGGCAGTCGTTATAGGTATGTGATGCTGTAGGGCCTCTATCATTACAGCAAATTTTCGATCAAGAAACTCCTCTCCCCAGAAATGATTCTTTTGAGGTTTTATGCCCGCATCCACCTGATCCTTTATAAACTTCATCGCCCTTACTCCTTCGCTATTGTTAAAAGCAGGAAACCAGTAAGTACCTTTTGTGGGATGTCCTTCTCTCTCCTGCAAGATATTTCCACCGAGCATCCAAAGATATGGATACCATAGATCCGGGGAATGCCCAGCTCCTGTAAGATGAACCCCTTCTATCCCTTTAGGCCGAAGCACTGAATTTAATTGCTTTGCGGCAGCGATATATCCGTCCCATGTCTTTAGTGAGTTAGGATCAACAGAGGCCTCGTCTAGTAAATCCTTCCAGTACCAAATTCCTCTTACATCAGTCCATGCCCATATGCCATAGATATTCTTATCTACTGCACCGCCATCCCAATTTACTTCATACCAATCTTTCTGACGACCCCAGGTTTGTGTGTAGTTTGTAAGATCCGCAATTAATCGGTCCTCAGCAAACTCTCCAAGCCAGATCTGGTCAAGCGTAATAAGATCAATTGGGATGTGGTCCGAAAGAGTCGACAATAACTTCTCTCTTGTTTCATTATAAGGAAAAGTTCTGTAGTCGATGTTGATGGTAATATCAGGATGTCCCTCTCTAAGCCTATCCAGAGCTGGTCCAATCAGCGAATTCCACCTTGCTGGATCGCCTTGGTCTTCAAGGATTGCGGAAAGTGTGACATTCTCTTTGTTCGACGAGTTATCTATCTGTTGTAAATTACTTCCAAAACTTAATGAATAATTCGCTAAAATGGAAACTGCTAGTACCCCTATAGCGGTAATAAGCGCGGATCTTAGCAATCTTATAGTGACATACATAGCCAAATATATAAGCCTAAATTCAAATTCGCACTTATCTCAGAACTGGTTAATAAGAACTAGGATGGTAATAATAGTGGGTCTGATTGGACAAAGTTAAGAAAATTGGTATAATATCAGTAATCTTGATTTTATCTCTATCCGTAGGATTACTTATCTACAATCAGAGCATCACTGAGGAATCGGTTAGAGACAGGTTCATTGAGGAGGAGAAGGAGAGGCAACTTGAGTCCACAAAGAGCATTTCCAATCATATCCAGTCAGATCTTAATCTTGTAATTACTATGTTAGATGGATTAGCTACATCTAAATACTTTCAAGAAGGTGATTTAATGGGAACAGAACCAGAAACGTTACTAAAAGAAAAGTACTTCGGCTACAGCGATATTGTAAATCGGCTCTTTGTAATTGACAAGGACGGAGTAGTACGCATGAGCTTAGCACCTAGAGGAACTGAAACCTTCCTGGGACAAGACTTCTCGCTAAGAAACTGGGTCAAAGACACCAAGACCAACCTCAGTCTAACACTATCTGGCGGATTTGAAAGACAGGGTATCTATAGGGAATTCATAACATATCCGATAGTCAATAGAGAATCGAACGAATATATAGGAATGGTAGGAGCCGCTATTCCCACCGAGCCCTTTTTTGCAAAATATGGAAATGTGGAACTCGGGGACAGACAATTTCTGGTCGCTTTTGATCGATCTGGGACCATCTTAGCCAATGGTGCGGACAAGAAATTGATGGGGCAGAACTATTTTGGGGACTATGTACAGGATTTTATAAATCGCAATACAATATTGAACAATCTTACGCACGCTCTCTTGATGGGCAACTCGGGCTACGCTATTTATGACTATGGAAGAGGAGAAAGACTGACTACTCAATCTCCTATCATCATCGGAGATAGACCTGAATTTTTTATACAGATTGTAACACCGACGGACCAAATTCACTCACAAATTCGACACGTAATTTCCGACGAGAATATAAAGATGATAACCTTATTTACTTCAACCTTTGCTGCCGTAGTAGTATTGATAATACTTCTAGCTAAGTGGAACAACACTCTCATCAAAGAAGTTGAAAAAAAAACGAGAGAACTATTTGAGGCTGAAAAAAGAAGAAAGGAAATAGAGGAATCTCTCGAGTCGATGAAAGAATACGTAAATGATGTATTGAAGGAGGCAAAAACTGCCATGCACATCAGGAGACTCAGAGGCTTTGGAGGAAGAAAAAACGTATTCTAAGAAGTTAGGTAGAAGTTTCCAAAATGATAAAATGAGTAAATTTATCATTTTTTTATTTATCTGTTTGTAAAACTTGTTTAAAAGAATTGTTATGCTATGTTGATTAGGTGGGATTAGATCCCGCATAGTATAAGGGTCAGGTCATATCAAATACGTTTGTTATGTTACTAATTTGTATGATAGGATAAGCCTCCCTGTAAGACCTTATCGTTTAATATTCTTTGAAATTTCCCATGAGAAGAGGTTACGGATTAACTTCTCATA
>Ga0310895_10000022_pt1 | contig 26093 bp, 27 predicted proteins | sample C0D4metaG_FD_203912 | JGI IMG/M metagenome (GOLD analysis project Ga0310895, IMG submission 203912) | Lab incubated soil microbial communities from West Virginia University Organic Research Farm, Morgantown, WV, United States - C0D4 | ecosystem: Environmental > Terrestrial > Soil > Agricultural... | reverse complement strand
CGATGGGGCAGCATGAACCTTTTCGGCGTTAGGAACCCCTCACTCATGTATGTCAGTTGGCCAACCGTGGTCTCTCGCCATGCACCTGACCGACTGAGCGGACACTGACGCACAACGATAGCGAATTGCCCGGCTGAAGGCAGGGAGCAAAATCCCGAGGATTTTGCGGCAGTCAAATCCTCATTTTTGAGGCCGAATACCTCTTTGAATTCCCTGTTCACGACATTGAAATTCCCTGCTCTGAAACTAGGAACATAACCTCAAAATCAGCAGAAAACTGGGACAAATTGGACCAAATCATCGCAAGATCAGCCTCAACTACTCGAAATTCCCTGAATGGAGGAATTCCAGGACCGCCTTCTCGCCAGCAAAAATCACCCAAGGATCCGCAGGTCGGCTTGCAGGCTGGATGCCGTCAGTCTTCGCCAAATTCCGCCGCCAGCAGGTCGAGGCCCGGCTCATGGGTCAGATCGAGATAGAGCGGCGTGACGGATATATAGCCATCCGCCACAACCTCGAGATCGGTGACATGGCCCGGCGTCTCGACCGTCGGGGCGAGCCCGAACCAGTAGTAACGGTATCCCCGGGGGTCGGTTCGCTCGACAATCCTGAGCCGGCCATAGTCGCGAATTCCCTGGCGGCAGACGCGAATGCCTTTCACTGCTTCCGGCGCCATTGCCGGGAAATTGACGTTGACCAGCGTCCCCGGCGTGAACGGAGCGTCCATCAACGGGCGAAGCACTCGTTCCGCCCAGGCCTCCGCCGCGGCGAACGGAATTGTATCGCCCATGCCTTCGCGGGCGTAGACTTGGCTGAGGGCTATCGACCTGACACCCGCCAGCGCGCCCTCCATCGCCGCCGAAACGGTTCCGGAATAGGTCACGTCCTCCGCCAAATTAGCGCCCCGGTTAATACCGGACAGGATGAGGTCGGGCGGAGCACCCTCCATGATATGGGCCAGCGCCATCATCACCGCGTCGGTCGGCGTCCCGCTGACCGAATATCGCCGTTCCGCAAGTTTCCGAAGGCGGATCGGGCGGGTCAGGGTCAGCGAATGGCCGGCTCCGGATTGCTCCTCGGCCGGCGCCACAGCCCACACATCATCGGACAATTTGGCGGCAATCGACTCGAGCAGGGCGAAGCCCGGGGCGTGGATGCCATCGTCGTTTGTCAGGAGGATACGCACCGCGTCCCTATGGCTGATTGTGCTGCCTTGAAACAACCACCTGCGTTTTCCTTGCAACAATCCACAGTTAATTTGGTTATTGGCCGGTCAGTCCTTGTTAAGGTCCCCCGCCTTAACTATGAGCGCGTTGGGGATGCTGACATACCCGATATAAGTGTCGGGAATGTCTTGCATATTTGCCTCCGGCCGATACCGGTGGCCCGGTCTCGGCGGCGGTTGGCGCTTATGTCGGGGAGGGTGTTGATGGCTACCGCTCTTGTGGACCTGTATGGCTCAGGTTCCGGACAATTCGATCAAATTCTGCTTCCGGACAATTATCGTCCCACTGACAAAGAAGAGTTCATGTGCGTCGAGCAGCGGGCTTATTTCCTCCGCAAGCTCCGCGACTGGAAAGAATCGATTGTCGAAGAAAGTCGCGCGACCATGGCGCAACTCCAGGTCGACTCTCTGCGCGAACCGGATATTGCCGACCGCGCCTCGAGCGAGACCGACTGGTCGATCGAACTTCGTACCCGCGACCGGCAACGCAAGCTGATCGCCAAGATCGATGCCGCGGTACGTCGTCTCTACGATGGCGAATATGGCTATTGCGAAGTCACTGGCGAGCCGATTTCGCTGGCTCGCCTTGAGGCCCGGCCAATCGCGACAATGACGCTTGAGGCCCAGGAAAAGCATGAGCGGATCGAGCGCGTTTCGCGCGACGATTGATGCGCGCGGCCAATCCTAGGGATGGGCTTAAATAAAAAAGGCCGGCTGCTCGTTGGAGCGCCGGCCTTTTTTCTGGCTTACATGGCTAGTGTCCGACTAGCTCATCCTTCAGCCTAAGCTTTTCCTTCTTAAGTCGCGTCAGCAGGTCCATGTCCGGATGCGGGCGGTGCTCTTCGGCGTCGATAACTGCGTGAAGAGCGGCATGTTTAGATGCAATAGCCTCGGCATGGGCCTTGTCCATCGGTCAATTTCCTTTCGTTGGCTGACGCGTGACAGGTCCGTGAATAAATCACGATTTGGCCGATTTGTCGCTAGGAAATAGCACGGTTTGACCGGTTGCACTGGCGGTTCGCCGATGATGCGCCAGCGTGACGATTGCCTAGCCTTGCTGTAAGACAGGGGGATGAATGACGATGATCCGCGCGAGGTCTTGGCCTTGCTGAAGGCCGAACATCGTCGCCTAGATCAGGAAATCGAACTGCTAGGCCAGACCGGCAATTGCGACCAACTCGAGTTGGCGCGAATGAAGAAGCGCAAGTTGACGCTGAAGGATGAAATCCAGCAGCTGGCCAATCGCATCATTCCAGACATTATCGCCTGAGGTGTGCGCCCACTGTCCGAGGCCGGGACAGGCATATTGGCAGCAGTTGCCGTTTTGCCGAGTCGGGCGTTTTCTCTTGCCCGCTCCCATGGCAACATCGGCAGGATCATGAACGAATCGAATGACGAGAGTGGACAGGAAGCGCGGATCACTCCGCGCCTGATCGATTCCCTTTACACCGAGGCGATGATCCTCGCCGACGAGGCGCGCGCCTATTTCGACGAAGCCGGTCGTGACGATCGCCAGAGCCTCGAGCCGTTCGCGCGGGTCGGCTTCGCCTGCGAGTCGCTGAAGGTGACCACCCGGATTATGCACATCGTCGCGTGGCTGCTGACCCAACGCGCGGTCGAGAGCGGCGAAATCAAGTCGGCCGGCGGGCGCCGCCCAGAGCGCCGGCTAGGCCACGCCAATGACAGCGATCCGCTGGTGATTCAGCAATTGCCGGAGAACGCCCAGCGACTGATCAACGCCAGCGCCGACCTTTATTCGCGCGTCGAGCGGCTTGACGAAGGCCAGCTTGCAGATGAGCCCGCGCCAAGCCCCGCTCGCGCCTTGATGGGCCGGCTCGAGCGCGACTTCATCTGGAACCGCAACGGCTGAGCGTTTAGGCTCGGCCCATGCAGCCTTTCACGTTCAATCCCGGTCCCCGGCTGATCAGCGGCAACGGAACAGCCGTTCGCCTGGCTGAAGTCATGCCGGATGGGCCCTGCCTGTTCGTCACCGACCAGGATGTGCTTCGGCTCGGGCTCACCGATGCATGCCGTTCCGCGCTGGAGCAGGCCGGACGTGAGATGGTCCTGTTCGATGCAGTGGAAGCGGATCCTTCCAAAGAGACGCTCCTGGCGGCGGTCGAGCTGGGGCGGCGTCATGACGTCACCCATGTCATCGGCTTTGGCGGTGGGAGCCCGATGGATGTCGCCAAGCTCGCCGCCTATCTGCTCGGCTCGGGCGAGGAGCTCGACGAGATCTGGGGCGTCGACATCGCCAAGGGCCAGCGGCTGCCGCTGGCGCTGGTACCGACCACGGCGGGGACCGGTAGTGAAGCGACGCCGATTTCGGTGATCACCTGCGAAGGCGGTACCAAGCTGGCGGTCAATGCGCGGCCGCTGGTGGCCGATTGGGCGGTACTCGATGCAAGCCTCACGCTGGGCCTACCGGCCCATGTCACGGCCGCTACCGGAATCGACGCGATCGTTCACTCGGTCGAGGCCTACACTTCCGCCAGGCTGAAAAACCCGCTGTCCGACTCCTTGGCCCGTGAGGCGCTGCGCTTGCTTGCCGGCAATTTACTCAAGGCGATCGAAGACCCGCGCAATGTGGAGGCTCGATCGGCGATGCTGCTCGGAGCACATCTGGCGGGCCTTGCCTTTGCCAATGCGCCGGTCGCGGGGGTTCATGCGCTGGCATATCCGCTTGGCGGCATCCACCATTTGCCGCACGGACTGTCCAATGCGCTGATGCTTCGCGTGGTGCTTCAGCACAACAGCGAGGCGGCGCGGGAGCTTTATTCCGAGCTTGCTCCGATTCTTGCTCCGGAATGCGAAGGGCAGGGGAGCCAGGCGCGCTGTGCCGCGCTGATCGATCGGCTCGACGGACTGGTGACGGCGAGCGGCCTGAAACCGCGCCTCCGCGACCATGGCATAGTCGAAGGCGACATCCCGGTGCTGGCCAAGGAAGCGATGAAGCAGACGCGCCTGCTGGTGAACAATCCCTGCCCGATCGAAGAGGATGATGCTCGCCGGCTTTACGAGGCTGCCTGGTGAGCCGCCCGGTCGCGCGGGGGAGGGACGCCTACCGCTGGTACATGACGATCGCTACTCGCTGGGCGGACAATGACGCCTACGGTCACGTCAACAACACGGTCTTCTACCAATGGTTCGACACGGCGGTGAACACGTGGCTCGTCGAGGTAGGCTTGCTCGATATCGAGCGCGGCGATCCGATCGGCCTGGTGGTGGAGACCGGTTGTTCCTATTTCGCCCCGCTGAGCTTTCCCGGAGCCGTTGATGTCGGCATCTCTATCGACCGGCTCGGCGTGTCGAGCGTTACCTACCGCATCGGTGTCTTTCTTGCGGGCACAACGGAACCCTCGGCACAGGGTCATTTCACCCATGTTTATGTTAGTCGCGACAGCCGCCGCTCGGTGCCGCTGCCAGATTCCTGGCGGCAGAAACTAGAGACTCTAGCCTAACCGCAGACTCGCGCCCGAGCGTCGGTATATTCCTTGGTCAGTCGCGCGATCAGTTCGGCAGCGGGCGTCACCTTGTCGAGCACGCCGATCCCCTGGCCCGATCCCCAGATGTCGCGCCACGCCTTGGCGCCGGTGGCCGCCTGGAAATTCATCGCGTCCGGCCCCGGCTGCGGCAAATTGTCCGGATCGAGCCCGGCAGCGACGATAGAGGCGCGGAGATAATTGCCGCTGACCCCGGTAAACAGGGCGGACGTTACGATGTCGGCGGCGCCGCTCTCGATAATTGCCTGCTTATATTCCTCGGTCGCGCGCGCTTCGGGCGTGGCGATGAAGGGGGAGCCGATATAGGCAAAGTCCGCGCCCATCGCCTTTGCGGCCAACACCGCTCCGCCGGTTGCGATCGCACCCGACAAGGCTAGCGGCCCGTCGAACCACTTCCGGATTTCCTGGACCAGCGCGAACGGCGACCAGCGCCCGGCATGACCGCCGGCGCCTGCGGCGACCGCAATCAGCCCGTCAGCACCCTTTTCGACCGCCTTCCTCGCGTAGCGGTCGTCAATGATGTCGTGCAGCGTGATCCCGCCCCAGCTGTGCACCGCGTCGTTGAGCTCGACCCGGGCGCCCAGCGAGGTGATGACGATCGGCACCTTCCATTTGGCGCAGGTCAGCATGTCCTCCTCGAACCGGTCGTTGGAGCGATGGACAATCTGGTTGACCGCGAATGGAGAGGAAGGCGCATCCGGATTGGCCTTGTCGTAGGCCGCCAGCTCTTCCGTGATCTGGTGGATCCACTCGTCGAGCTGGCTTTGCGGGCGCGCGTTCAGCGCCGGGAAGCTGCCGACGATCCCGCCTTTGCACTGGGCAATGACCAAGTCGGGGTTGGAAACGATGAACAGCGGCGCGCCAATGGCGGGAATGCGCAGCCGGTCGAAAATTGCTGGAAGGGGCATGCGGGCTCCTCAGTCGATGCGATGGTACCGCTTGAACCAGTCGACGAAGCGGGGAACGCCTTCGTCGATCGTCGTACTGGGCTCGAAGCCATGGTCGCGCTGAATGGCGCTGATATCGGCGAATGTATCTTTCACGTCTCCCGCCTGCATCGGCTGGAAATCGATTTCGGCCTTCTTTCCAGTCGCTTGCTCGAGCAATCCAACCATCCGCATCAGCTCCTCGGAACGATGGTTGCCGATGTTGTAGACCGCATGCGGGCTCATGCTTCCTCCCGCCTTCTCCTTGCCGTCGTCGCTGGGCGGACCGTCGACACAGGCCAGTACTCCACGCACGATATCGTCGATGAAGGTGAAATCACGATGCATGTCGCCACCGTTGAAGATCGTCAGCGGCTTTGCCTCGAACAGCGCCTTGGTGAAGATCCACATCGCCATGTCCGGCCGGCCCCACGGTCCATAAACGGTGAAGAAGCGCAGGCCCGTCATTGGCAGGCGGAACAGGTGAGCGTAGCTTTCGCTCATCAGCTCATCGGACTTTTTGGTCGCCGCGTAGAGCGAGATGGGATGATCAACGCGGTCCTCGACACGGAACGGCAGCGTCTTGTTGCCGCCATAGACCGATGATGAGCTGGCATAGACAAAATGCTCGACCTCGCGATGGCGCGCTAGCTCCAGCATGTTGATCTGACCCATCAAATTGGACCGGACATAGGCCTGCGGATTGATCAGTGAATAGCGGACGCCTGCCTGGGCGCCCAAATGAACAATCTGGTCGAACTTATGGGGCGCCGCGAACGCCTCCAACGCCTGCTGATCGCCGAAATCCACCTGCTCGAAGCTGAAGGCGTTGCCGTGCGCTGCCGTCAGCCGATCAAGCCGGGCGCGCTTCAGCGCGGGATCATAATAGTCGTTGAGATTGTCGATGCCGATGACCTGCTCGCCGCGATCGAGCAGCGCCATTGCGACGGAGGATCCGATGAAGCCGGCGGCCCCGGTAACGAGCAAGGTCATGGCAAGGTGCTAGCCGAGCATTTCGCGGCGCGCGAGGGGCTTTGCAGCGACGCTACGTCGGCCTAGCCTTTGGCCAGCCGAGGAGAGTTGCCATGACCGACGAGGTGTATCCGGTTCCGAGGGAATGGGCGGAAAAGGCACTGATCAACGCCGATAGCTATGCCGAAATGTACCGCGAGTCGGTCGAGGACCCGGACAGCTTCTGGCGGCGTGAGGCCCAGCGGATCGACTGGATCAAGCCGTTCACCAAGGTCAAGGAAACCAGTTTTCATGAGGCCGACTTCGGCATCAAATGGTTCGCCGACGGCACGTTGAACCTTTCCGCCAACTGCCTCGACCGGCATCTCGCCGAACGAGGCGACGTCACCGCAATTATCTGGGAGCCTGACGATCCGTCCGCGCAGGGCCGGACGATCAGCTACCGTGAGTTGCATCTAATGGTCTGCCGCTTCGCCAATGCGCTTAAGGCTCAGGGGGTCGCTCGCGGCGACCGGGTGACCATTTATTTGCCGATGGTGCCGGAGGCAGCCGTGGCGATGCTGGCCTGCGCCCGGATCGGTGCGATCCATTCGGTAGTATTCGGCGGCTTCTCGCCTGAGGCGCTCGAGGGAAGGGTCAAGGATTGCGACAGCAGGATCGTCGTCACCGCCGATGAGGGCCTTCGCGGCGGCAAGATCGTCCCCCTCAAGGCCAATGTCGACGAGGCAATGGCTGAATGCCCCGCGGTCGAGCGAGTCATCGTGATGAGGCACACGGGCGCCAGCGTCGCGATGCAGAAGGGCAGGGACCTGTGGTGGGATGAGGCGATTTCCGGCGTTTCCGGCGATTGTCCGCCCGAGGAAATGGGCGCCGAGGACCCCCTGTTCATTCTCTACACGTCGGGTTCGACCGGCAAACCCAAAGGCGTGCTCCATACCACCGGCGGCTATGCCGTGTGGGCATCAATGACCCACCAATATGCCTTCGATTACCGGCCCGGACAGATTTACTGGTGCGCCGCCGACGTCGGCTGGGTCACCGGGCACAGTTATATCGTCTATGCCCCGCTCACCAATGGCGCGACCGAAGTGATGTTCGAAGGCGTGCCCAACTGGCCCGACCCGAGCCGGATCTGGCAAATCGTCGACAAGCACCAGGTCGAGATTCTCTACACTGCCCCGACGGTGCTCCGCGCACTGGAACGCGAAGGTGATGAATGGGTGGAAAAAACATCTCGCAAGTCATTGAAACTGTTGGGTACCGTCGGCGAACCGATCAACCCGGACGCCTGGGGCTGGTATCATGACGTGGTTGGTGAGAAGCGTTGCCCGATCATCGACACCTGGTGGCAGACCGAGACCGGTGCGGCCATGATCACGCCGATGCCTGGCGCGATCGACATGAAGCCTGGCAGCGCGACCAAGCCGATGTTCGGGGTCAAGCCGGCGCTGGTCGACGAGCATGGCCATTTCCTCGAAGGGGCCGCCAGCGGTGCGCTGGTCATCACCGACAGCTGGCCGGGACAGATGCGCACTGTCTGGGGCGATCATGGCCGCTTCTTCGATACCTATTTCACAGCCCATCCAGGACTCTACTTCACCGGCGACGGCTGCCGGCGCGATGAGGACGGCTATTACTGGATCACCGGCCGCATTGACGATGTGATCAATGTTTCCGGGCATCGCATCGGCACTGCCGAAGTCGAAAGCTCGCTGGTCAGCCACGCCAAGGTGGCCGAAGCCGCGGTCGTCGGCTTTCCTCACGAGATCAAAGGCACCGCCATTTACGCCTTCGTGACTCTGAACGCCGGGGAGGAAGGCAGCGAAGAGGTGCGCAGGGAGCTGATCAACGAAGTGCGCCATGACATCGGCGGCCTTGCGGCACCCGAAGTCATCTACTTCACCCCCGTTCTGCCAAAAACGCGCTCGGGCAAGATCATGCGCCGGATTCTTCGCAAGATTGCCGAAGGCGACGTTTCGAACCTCGGCGATACGTCCACGCTGGCAGATCCGGGCGTGGTCGACCAGCTGGTTGCCAACCGGCCAGCACTGGAAACCGCGAAATAAGAGGTGGTGGACGCACTAGGGCTCGAACCTAGGACCCGCTGATTAAGAGTCAGCTGCTCTACCAACTGAGCTATGCGTCCATGCCTGAAGGCAACGCGCGGGGCCGCGTTGGAGCGGCGGCGCGGGCGGGCCTCTAACAGCCTTGCGCGCCCCTTGCAACCGGCTTTGGCGCGAAAGTTCAGGCAAGCGAGGACTTAGTCCGCGACTGGCGTTCCAGCGACATCAAGATGCCGAGGCAAATCATCACCGTCATCACCGCAGAACCGCCAAAACTGACCAGGGGCAGGGGAATTCCGACCACCGGGGCCAGACCCATCACCATCATCAGGTTGATCGACACATAGAAGAAGATGGTCGCCGTCAGGCCGGCCGCGGCGAGCTGGCCGAAGCGGGTCTTGGCGTGGCGACTGACGTTCATTCCCCAGCGGATGACCATGAAGAATGCAAAGATCAGCAGCGCCCCGCCGACCAGTCCCCATTCCTCGACGAAGGTGGCGAACACGAAGTCGGTATGGCCTTCTGGAAGGTAATCGAGGTGGCTCTGGCTGCCGTTCAAATAGCCCTTGCCCCAGATCCCGCCCGATCCGATCGCAATCTTCGACTGGCTGATGTGATAGCCGGCGCCGAGCGGGTCCGCCTCCGGGTCGAGGAAGATCAGCACGCGCTTGCGTTGGTAATCGTGCATCATCGAAAAGAGGATCGGCCCGGCTACCGCCGCCACGGCCGCCGCAGCTCCGAAGTACCACATCGGCAGGCCGGCAATGAACATGACGGTGACGCCACCCAAAATCACCATCATCGCCGTGCCGAGGTCGGGCTGGACCAGGATCAGGCCCGCCGGAACGAACACCAGCGCCGCCGCCGGCCACAAACCGCGCCAGCGGCGCACGTCGCTGGCAGGCAGCAGGTCGTAAAAACGCGCCAGCACCAGCGCAATCGCCGGTTTCATGAACTCCGATGGCTGGAGGCGGATGATGCCAAGGTCGACCCAGCGCTGGGCGCCCTTGCCGACGAACCCGATCATTTCGACCAGCACCAGCAGGATGAAGATGGCGACATAGGCCGGGAAGGTCATCTGTTTGATGAAATTCTCGGGAATGTAGCTGATGCCGATCGCGACGCACATGAAGGCCAGGATGGTGATGGCCTGCTTCAGCGCCCAGGGCGAAGCCGATCCGCCGGCGGCCGAATAGAGCGTCACCACGCCGATCGTGCAGATTAGCGCCACCAGCCAGATCAGCCGCCATGGCAGGCGCGCCAGCGGTTGGGGAATGATCGCCGAGCTGATCATGCCTTTAGATTGGCCTTTGAGACGGCGTCGAATTGGGCCTGGAGCCGGGCTGTCCGTTCCGCCAGCGTTCCACCCCATTGTTGCTCGAGCGGGGCAAGCGCATCCATGGCTTTCTGCTGGTCGAACAGGTAGGTCATGCAGTCGCGCACGATCGGCGCAGCGGCGGAGGCGCCGAAGCCGCCATGTTCGATAATGCAGCCGATGGCGAACCGCGGCGCATCCGCTGGCGCGAAAGAAATAAACAGTGCATGGTCGCGCAGCGCCCAATTCGACTGGTGGCCGCGTTCGCCGAGGCGGAAAACCTGGGCGGTACCGGTCTTGCCGGCCATCTGGATTCCTTCCAGTGGAAGTTTTGACCCGACTGCGGTGCCACTGCCGTTGACCACCGCCGCCATGGCCTTGCGGACGAATTCGAGATGCTCTGGGTCGGCGTCGAGGTTTGATGCCGGCCGTAGTTTATCGACCATCGACAGGCGGGGTTTCAGCAGCTTCCCCGACGCCAGCCGTGCCGGCATGACCGCCAGCTGCATCGGATTGATCAGAACATATCCCTGGCCGATCGACGTGTTGGCGGAATCATATCCCTGCCACTCGCGATCATATTTCTCTTTCAGCCATTTCGGGCTTGGCATCGTCCCGAACCGCTGGGTCGGGATCGGCAGGTCGAATTTCTCACCGTAGCCGAGATAGTGCACCATCTCGGTCGTCTTCTCCGGGTCGGTGATGAGGCCCGTTGCCCAGAAATAGGTGTTGCAACTGCGCTCGATCGCCGAATGCATATCCATCGATCCATGCGCTGCGTCACAGCGGAAATAGCGATTTCCGATCTGGTAGCCGCCTGCACAATGGACCCGTCGTGCAGGATCGATGCCTTGCTTCAGGAACGCCAGCGCCATTGCCGGCTTGATTGTCGACCCTGACGGATAAAGGCCCTGCGCAACCTTGTTGAGAAGCGGAATATGATCGTCGCCGGATAGCATCCGCCATTCGGTCCGGCCGATTCCGTCGGAGAAGCTATTGGGATCGTAAGCCGGCATTGAGACGTAGGCCAACATGTCGCCGCTCGCCACGTCCATCGCCACAAGGGCCCCCGACTGGTCGCCCATGCGCCGCGCCGCATATTCCTGGAGGCCCGCGTCGATGGTCAGCTGCACGGATTGGCCGCTGCGGTCCGGCTTGGGCTCCAGTTCCTTGACCAGCTTGCCCCGCGCGGTGACCTCGACCCGCTGTCCGCCTGGCTGTCCACGCAACATATTTTCAAAGGACTTTTCAAGGCCGTCCTTGCCGATTTTCACGCCCGGTACGAGCAGCAGCGGGTTCTTGTTCTCTTTTTCATACTCCTTGGCCGAGGCCGCCCCGACATAGCCGACCAGGTGGGCCACAGCCGGCCCGCCGGGATAGTAGCGGCTGAATCCGCGCGACGCCGATACTCCCGGCAACTCCTGGATCCGCACCATGATCGCAGCATATTTCTCGTACGGGACATTGTCGCCGACCGCGACCGGCTGGAACCCGCGCGAAATCTCCAGATCCTTGTGGATGCGATCGATCTCGTCCGGCGACAGGCCCAGGATCTCGGAAACGGTTCGAACCACGCGCGGCGCATCGACCAGTTGCTGGGGAATGATGTCGACCCGGAAGCTGGAGCGGTTGATCGCGATCGGCTTGCCCTTGCGATCGATGATCCAGCCGCGCCGCGGCGGCACCGGGATCAGCTGCACCCGATTGCTCTCGCTGAGCAGCTTGTAATGCTGGTTCTGAGCGATCGACAAATAGCCGAGCCGGGCAACCAGCAGGCCGCCGAACGCGGCTTGCGCGCCGCCGACCAGCATCATCCGCCGGGAAAAGGTCATCGACTGGTGTGCGGCGGTAAAGCGCGAGGCTTTCATCGTCCGAGCCTCCACCGGTCGATCCTGGCCGCGAGGAATGCCGCGCCGGGGAAGCAGAGGGTGCCGACGACGGTTGCCGGCCCGGCAGTCACACCCAGCGGCATCGAGGCCCCGAGCATTGCGGCCACCCGCCATTGCGCGAGCTCTGCAATGGCGATGAACAGGGCGGCGATACCCCATTCGATCCAATAGTCGCGCCACTGGGTCCGGCGATCGAGGATATCCATCGCGATCATCATTGCCGCCCACAGCGCCACCGAAAGTCCGATCGGGCTGCCAAGGATCAAGTCATTGACGAACCCAAGCGGGGCCGCCCACCAAGCCGGCCAGGCGTCGGCCCGCAGCAGCCGCCAGGCGATCAGCATCAGCAGGCCCCAGTCCGGCCACCACCCGGTCGCGGAAACGATCGGTAGCAAAGCGACCATCGAACCGGCGATGACCGTCGCCGCAGGGAGATATTCGGCGCCTGTCCGCGGCCCCTTGTTGAGCCGCGCGCTCTTGGGGGTGAGCGCCGAGCGGACCATCAGGGCGCCTCGCTGTCAGGCGCCGCTGCAGCGGCGAGGGCGGCCGGCTCGAACGGCGGTTCGATAATGGCGAAGCTGACCTTCGACGGGTCGGCGATCGGGATACCGATGGCGCCGTCGTCATCCAGCCTGATCACCTTGGCGATCGGCACGAGCGGGGGATAAAGGCCGCCGGTTCCCGACGTGGCGATGACATCTCCTAGTTTGAACGGGTTGCGGCCCACTTCGAGCGGCCGGATATCGACAGTGCCGTCGCCGCGCCCGGTGGAAATGACCGGCAGGCCGCCTTTCAATATCCTTGCCGGGACGATGTTGGCTCGGTCGCTGACTAGCAACACCCGGCTGGCGGTTGACCCGGCGTCGATCACCCGGCCGATCAGTCCCTCCGGCGCGCGTACGGGCATGCCAATCCGCACCCCGTCGCTGGTGCCGACCGAAATAATGGCGAATCGCCTCGGGCTTTCGAACGAGGAGCCGACCACGCGGCCGACGGCGACCGCGTCGCGGCTGCGTTCGCGCAGCTGCAGCGCCGCCTTCAGCTGCCGGTTTTCCTCGATGATGGCTCGCGCCTCGACCATCCGGCGCATCAGCGCCGCACGATCACGTTTAAGCTGGGCGTTTTGGTTGGCGGCATCCCAATAGTCGCCCGCGCCGCTCACCAGCCCGGTGACGGTCGTGGTGACCTCGCGGAGCCCGCCGCTGATCGGTGCGGTGACATCGAGCGCGGCGCCGCGGACCGCGGCGTAGCTTTGCGGCGCGACCAACGACAGGATCAGCAGGAACAGCCCGACGATCAGCCCGGCGATGACCGCCAGGAAGCTGAAGAACAGGCTATATTGAGCGCGCCTCGACCAGCCCGGGCGCGGTCCCGCCGAGGCCGCCACCGCTTAACTACTCCTATGCGGTCTGGAGGACGCCGCGGAACTGCTCCTCTTCGAGCGCCCGGCCAGTGCCGAGCGCGACGCAGGTCAGCGGATCCTCGGCCACGGTGACCGGAAGGCCGGTCTCGTCGCGAAGCACCTCGTCGAGGCCCTGGAGCAGGGCGCCGCCGCCGGTAAGCACGATACCCTGGTCGCAGATGTCGGCCGCCAGTTCGGGCGCGGTGTTTTCAAGCGCGATGCGGACACCCTCGACGATGGTTCCGACCGGCTCGCTCAGCGCTTCGGCGATTTGTCCCTGATTGATCGAGATTTCCTTGGGAACGCCGTTGACCAGGTCCCGGCCCTTGATGTGCACCGTCTTGCCGATGCCGTCGACCGGCGGCTTGGCAATGCCGACTTCCTTCTTGATCCGCTCGGCCGTGGCCTCGCCGATCAGGAGGTTATGGTTGCGACGGACGTAAGAGGAGATGGCTTCATCCATCTTGTCTCCGCCGACGCGGACAGAAGTGGTGTAGGCAAGACCGCGCAACGAAAGCACTGCGACCTCAGTCGTGCCGCCGCCGATATCGACCACCATCGACCCAATCGGCTGGGTGACCGGCATGTCGGCGCCGATCGCCGCGGCCATCGGTTCCTCGATCAGATAGACCGCCGATGCGCCGGCGTTGGAGGCGGCGTCGCGGATCGCGCGGCGCTCGACACTGGTTGAGCCCGACGGCACGCAAATGACGATTTCCGGGAAGCGCCAGGCGCGCATCTTGCCGCCATGAACCTTGTGGATGAAGTGTTTGATCATCTGCTCGGCCACGTCGATGTCGGCGATAACGCCGTCGCGCAGCGGTCGAATGGCCTCGATCTGGTCGGGGGTCTTGCCCATCATCAGCTTGGCGTCGTCGCCGACCGCCTTGACCTTCTTGACCCCGTTGATGGTCTCGATCGCAACCACCGACGGTTCGTTGAGGACGATGCCGCGGCCGCGGACATAGACCAGCGTATTCGCCGTCCCCAGATCGATTGCCATGTCATGCGACATCCATTTGAACCAGCGGTTCCAGAACATGCTTTACCCGTCTCTCGCTTGCCTGTTGGAAACCGGTCCGCCCACCAAGCCGGTCCGATTCACGATTCTTTATCCAAGTCCTTGTGAAAGCAGCCTTAATCCCTTTGCAGATTCAGTGCTTCGCAGGGTCCTTCGGATTGGGCTACGAAGGTTAACATGTCAATAAGAAGGCTGCCGTCCGAACTCATCAATCGCATTGCCGCCGGCGAGGTCGTCGAGCGGCCGGCAAGTGCCTTGAAAGAGTTGATAGAAAATTCACTGGACGCCAGTGCGAAGTCGGTCGCGATTCGGCTGTCGGCGGGTGGTCTGGACCTCGTGGAAGTGGTTGATGACGGCAGTGGAATGAGCGCGCCGGACATGAGGCTGGCACTGGAGCGCCACGCGACCTCGAAGCTGCCCGACGATGTTATCGAAAATGTGGTGAGCTTCGGGTTTCGCGGCGAGGCCCTTCCGTCGATCGGCAGCGTCGCCCGGCTAACCCTGGAGAGCCGCGAACGCGGTTCCGATGGCTGGCGGATCGTGATCGATCATGGCGAATTGCTGGGGGAGGGGCTGGCCGCGCTTCCGCCCGGCACGCGCGTGCGGGTCGAAGGACTGTTCGACAAGGTCCCGGCTCGCCGCAAGTTCCTGCGCTCGCCGCGGGCCGAATATGCCGCATGTCTCGACGTGGTGAAGAGGCTGGCGATGGCCCGCCCGGATGTCGCCTTCAGCGTCGATCACGACGGCCGGCGAAACCTTTCTGTCCAGCCTTCCGACGGACCAACCCGTGTCGCCGCGCTACTGAGCCATGAGCTCGACCGCCACGGAATCGGAATCGATTGCGTCCGTGAAGGATTGAGGCTGACTGGCGTCGTCAGCCTGCCAACCTTCAACCGCGGTATGGCCGACCAGCAATATCTGTTCGTCAATTCTCGTCCGGTGAAGGACCGGTTGCTGGTCGGGGCGCTTAGGGCCGCTTATCGCGATCTGCTCGCCCGCGATCGCCACCCTGTGGCGGCATTGTTCGTCGAGGTTCCGACGAGCGAAGTCGACATTAACGTCCACCCAGCAAAGACCGAAGTGCGGTTCCGCGATCCGGCGGCCGTCAGGGGCTTGATCGTCGGCGGCCTGAAGGCTGCGCTCGACGAAGCCGGTCATCGCAGCGCAGCTCGCGAACAATTCGCCCGGCCAGCCGCCTGGCGAGTCGAGCCGGTCGGCGTCGTGCAACCGGAGACTCAGTCGAATGCCATTGCTTCCTTGTTCGACCAGTCGGCGGCGGCGCCTGCGGCACTGATGGATCGCCCTGTTGCCTTTGCCGCGCCGATGGGGAGGGCGGAGCAGGCCAGCCCAATTCCGCACGAGCAGGCCCAATACCCCCTCGGCGTCGCCCGGGGGCAGGTGGCAGCAACCTATATCGTCGCCGAAGCGGAGGACGGGCTGGTGATCGTCGACCAGCATGCTGCCCATGAACGGCTGGTGCTCGAGCGGATGCGCAAGGCCTCGAACGGTGGTGAAGTCGCTCGCCAGGCGTTGCTAATCCCCGACGTGGTCGAGCTTGACGAACCCGCTTGCGACCGGCTGGAGGGGGCGATCCCAGATCTTGCCGCGCTGGGCCTTGAAATCGAACGGTTCGGGCCGGCCGCCATGCTCGTCCGGGCAACTCCGGCGCCGCTGGGCAAGACGGATGTGGCCGCTCTCCTCGCCGACCTGGCGGCGGAGCTGGCCGAGCTCGGCACCGCGCTAAGCCTGCGCGAAAAGCTCGATCATGTTGCGGCCACCATGGCCTGCCATGGGTCGGTTCGCGCCGGGCGCATCCTGTCGGTCGCGGAGATGAATGCCCTCCTGCGGGAGATGGAGGTCACGCCGCACAGCGGGCAGTGCAACCATGGCCGCCCGACCTGGGTGAAGCTGGCTCATGGCGACATCGAAAAGCTGTTTGGCCGTAAATAAGCCGCCCAAATCTATGCGACCCGCGTGATATTCGGCCCATCGCAAAATTTTTTCGAACCACCCAAGCTTTTGACTTTGCGAAGGAACTCCCGCGCTCACGATGACTTGGGCAGGTCTCGTTCATTGAAGGGACAAGTGAAGCGCCCAAATGAGCGAACGGGGTTGCCGGGTCCAATCGGCATTAACAGGTAATGGCGGATTTGCTCGCGTTTCGGGTGATTCCGACATGGTGCCCGCTCGTCCCTTCGTCCTGAGGGGATGCCAATCAATGGAGTATTGTTGTGAAAAAGATTCTTCTTGCGACGGCCGCTACGGCCGCAGTTCTCGGCGCGACGCCTGCGCTTGCCCAGACGGCCTCGGCCGCTCCGGTCGGCCCGCGGGTCGAGGCGGTGGTCGGCTATGACCGGGTCAAGGCGCTCGGTGAAAAGGACGGCGGTGCGCTGCTCGGTATCGGGGCGGGCTATGATTTTGCGGTCGGCAGTGGCGTTTCGCTCGGCGCCGACATCGAAGCCACGGAGTCGACCCAGAAGGAAAGCGCCGGCGGAGCCTCGGTGAAGGCCGGTCGCGACCTCTACGCCGGCGGCCGCGTCAGCTTCGCGGTCAGCCCCTCGGCCAATATCTACGTCAAGGGCGGCTACACGAACGCCCGTTTCAAGGCGGATGACGGTGTCGACAGCTTCGCCGAGAATTTCGACGGTTATCGCCTCGGCGCGGGCGGCCAGCTGGCGATCAGCGGCAAGGCCTATGTCGGCGGCGAATACCGCTATTCCAACTACGAGCATGGCCTGGCTCGCAACCAAGTTGCATTGACGCTCGGCACCCGCTTCTAAGCGGAAAGCAATCGGAAGGGGCGCCTGGGGAACCGGGCGTCCCTTTTTTGCGGATTTTTCGAGCAACTGCTGCTAGGCTAATGGGCCTTCCCCACCGGGAGATCGACCATGAGCGAATATGACAAAAGCTATTTCGCGCGTCGCGCTGCCGAGGAAGCCGAGCTGGCATTGAGCGCCGAGGATCCGGACGCCGCAGAGACCCATCGCCGGCTGCAGCGCGCCTATATCGAGCGTGCCTCGATCGGCGAGCGGGTAGGCGAAACTGCCGACATCATCGGCTAGTCGAGCAATTTCTTCCTTGCCTGTTCGACCGGCAGGCTGCGCGCCTGCGCCCTTGCGTCGCGCAGCCGCGGGTAGCCGGTCGCTTCCTCGTCTTTCAGCACATCGGTAAACCGCCCCGCGCGAATTTCCTCCAGCACCGCCTTCATTCGCTCCCTGACGCTTTCGTCGATGATGCGGGATCCGCCGAGTACGGCGCCAAGCTCCGCCGTATTGCTGATAGCCTCGCGCATCCCGGCAATGCCGCGCGCCTCGATCAGTTGGGCGATCAGCTTCAGTTCGCCGACGCATTCCATGTAGGCGACTTCCTCGCTCACCCCCGCCTCGACCAGCGTATCGAAGCCGGCGATGAGGATTTGCGGCACCGCACCCCACACGACGGCTTGCTCGTTGAACAAATCGGCCTCGCATTCCTCGGCGAAGGTTGAGCGAAGGATCGCGGCCCGACCGCAGCCCAGCGCGCGGCCATAAGCCAGGGCAATCGCCTCGGCCTGGCCGCTGGCATCCCGGGAAACCCCCGAGAGGGCCACCATGCCCTTGCCTTCAAGGTATAGGGACCGCAGCGCGGTTCCCGGCCCCTTGGGCGCAAGCATGAACACATCGAGGTCCGCGCGTGGAGTGATGAAGCCGAAGCGGATGGCGAGTCCGTGGCTGAACCCGAGTGCGGCGCCGGCACGGATATTCGGCTCGATTTCGCGATAGATTGCCGCCAGCACCTCGTCGGGAGCGAGCAGCATGACGATATCTGCGGACCCTGAAGCTTCCGCCAGCGATGCCGTGGCAATTCCTTCGCCATGCGCCCGGGCCAGGCTCGGAGAACCATCGCGCAAGCCGACCACCACGTCGATTCCGCTGTCCTTGAGGTTCAGCGCCTGGGCGCGGCCCTGGTTGCCGTAGCCGATGATCGCCACCCGCTTGCCCTCGAGCGGCGTGGGATCGATGTCAGCATCGCGGATCGCGTCCATCTGGCTTGGCTAGCCCGCCGCGCCGAGCAGCGCCAGCGCGCGTTGGATCGCATCGCCCTCAAGCGGCTCATGGAATCGCGGCCAGTCGGGCGGCGGTTGGTGGGCGAACCAGGTATATTGCCGCTTGGCGTAACGTCGCGTCGCCTGCTGGCCGGCGGCGATTGCCTGGTCGAGCGACCATTCTCCCCGAAGATGCGCGCCAAGCTCCCGCATTCCGATCGCCCGCATGACAGGAAGGTTGGGATCGAGTTGGCGCGCCAGCAACGCCGCAACTTCCGCCAGCGCGCCTTGCTCGACCATGGTAGCAAACCGCCGGTCGCAGCGGTCATACAGCCAGGGGCGGGGAGGGAGCAGTACCAGGGCGGTCAGCTCTAATTCCCCGCCTATTCCGCCTTCGCGATGCTCCTGCCATTCGGCGAGCGTCTTGCCGGTCGATTTCACCACTTCCAGCGCCCGCGCGATCCTGGTCGTGTCGCCGGGATTGAGCGTGGTCGCCGCAACCGGATCGAGCGGCATCAGCTCGGCAAGATTTTCGGCGACGCCATTGCCGCGCACTCGCGCGCGTATTTCCGGATCGATCGGCGGGATCGGCGCGATGCCGTCCAGCAACGTCCTGAGATATAGGCCCGTGCCCCCGACGAGGATTGGTAGCCGATTTTCTCCATGCAGCCGGGAAATCTCGGCCTTTGCCAATTCGGCCCAATCGGCCGCCGAGCAAGGCTGCGTTCCTCCAAGTACCCCGTATAGCCGATGCGCCGCCCGCGCTTGGTCCGCTTCAGACGGTGCCGCCGACAGGATCGGCAGGTCGCGATAGACTTGCGCGCTGTCGGCATTGACGATCGCCCCGCCGGTCGCCTCGGCCAGGCGAAGCGCCAGCTCCGACTTGCCGCCAGCGGTCGGACCGGCAATGAGGGCGACAGGAGGGCGCATCATTTTGGCCATTGCGACGCTGATAGCAGCCGGACGGCTCGACGAAAGACTGCTGGCAGCGGCGCTCGCACGGCTTCCCGGTGCGCACCTGCTGCGGTGGATCGATCAGGGCGACGCCGCAGACATCGAGTGCGAAGCCGAGTTGGCCGCGATCCGCGGTGCCTATGAGGGCTGGGAAGCTGTCGATGTCATCGCCCACCCGCCGGGCCCGCGCGAGAAGCGACTGCTCGTCGCCGACATGGATTCGACCATGATCGGGCAGGAGTGCATCGACGAGCTGGCCGACTATGCCGGCTTCAAGCCAGAGGTTGCGGCGATCACCGAGCGAGCGATGCGTGGCGAGCTCGATTTCGCCACCGCGCTCGAGGAGCGGGTCGCCCTGCTCGATGGACTGGACGAAGCCGTTATCCTGCAGTGTCTGGCTGAGCGGATCCGACCCAATCCCGGTGCGGCCATATTGGTTCGGACCATGCGCGCCCGAGGCGCCGAGACCATCCTGGTTTCCGGCGGCTTTACGGCCTTCGTCGCACCGATCGCCGAGCAGATCGGGTTCGACCGGTTTGAGGCCAATATTCTTGGCACCCGTGACGGCAGGCTGACCGGCGCGACCGAGGGCCGCGTGGTGGATTCCCGAGTCAAACATGACGTGCTGGTCGAAGCGCGATCCCGCCTGGGACTTTCGTATGAGGACACGCTGGCGATTGGCGACGGCGCGAACGACATCCCAATGGTCAGGGAAGCGGGCCTGGGCATTGCTTATCGCGCCAAGCCGGCGCTTGCACTGGTAGCCGGCGCTCGGCTCGATCACCATGGGCTCGACGCCCTGCTCTGGGCGCAGGGCATCCCCCGCGCCGAGTGGGTCGGAGCCTAGGGTCCGCCGACCGGGAAGCAGGGCTGGGGCGCAAGCCTTGCGCACGCCGACGTCGCCGCGGCTCGGCTTTCAAAGGGTCCGACCTGCAATCTGACGACCGCGCCCGCCGGCACATAAAAGGCTTGTCGCCCAGCCAGTTTTCCCGAGAGCTTGCCGAATAGCGCTTCGGCCGATTTGCGCTGGCCAAATGCACCCAGCTGGATGCGCCATTTGCCGCTCGCGGCAACCATTGGCTTGGCGGAGATCGGCGAAGCGGCAACAGGCTTTGCCGGGGCCGGTTTCGGTGCGCCCGGCTTCGGTGCCGCCGGCTTTGCAGTTGCGGTCTTCGCCGGTGGGCTAGGCGCGGCAGGCTTCTTTGCCGCAACCATCGATTGCGCCAGCGCAATGCCTTTCTGCCGCTGATCCAGCGGCATCGCTGCGTCCATATCGGCTAGCGTCGCCTGGGCAGGAGCCAGTCCCTGTGCCGCCGCACGGCTGACATAGGCGTAAGCGGTGACCGGATCGGCCTGGACGCCGTCGCCATTGTAAAGCGCGGTGCCGACGATCAGCAGTGCTCGCGCCTCGCCGGCCTCGGCGGCCGACTTCAGCCAGCGCATTCCCGTCACCCGATTACCGTTCTGGAACAGCAGCAAGCCGAGGGTCGCCTGTGCATCGACATGACCTTTGCGCGCCGCCCGTTCGAGCCAATCCTGCGCCTGGGCCATGTCCAATGGCGCTCCCTTGCCGAGCCGATATGCCTGGCCAAGGTTGAACGCCGCGTCGGGATCGCCTTTTTCCGCCAAAGGGCGCCAGATGGCGACCGCGCCGGCGGTGTCGCCCTTCTGCCACGCCTCGATCCCCGCTTTCACGTTCTGGGCAGCAGCGGGCAGCGCGATCGAAACGAGTGACAGCGCCATCAACAGCTTACGCATAATATTCAAACCTTCGTCCGACCCCGCACTTTACCCTAACCAGCAGCCGAACAGGCAACAAGGTCGGGCCGACATTAACCAGTTTTTAGGGGCTTTGCTGTCAGGTGGCGTCAAATCTTACGTCTATTTGCGCAAGGGGAATGGAATGCGCGTTCTGGCAATGGCATCGCAGAAGGGCGGGTCGGGTAAGACCACTCTGTCCGGTCACCTGGCGGTGCAAGCGCAAATGGCGGGCGCCGGCCCGGTCTGCCTAATCGACATCGATCCGCAAGGCTCGCTCGCCGATTGGTGGAACGAACGGCAGGACGATATGCCCGCCTTTGCACAGACCACCGTCGCGCGGCTCGCGTCCGACCTGGAGGTGCTTCGCCAGCAGGGCTTCCGCCTGGCAGTAATCGATACTCCTCCGGCGATCACCATGGCGATCCAGTCGGTTATCGCGGTGGCCGAGCTGATTGTCATTCCGACCCGGCCGTCGCCCCACGATCTCCGTGCCGTCGGCGCAACGGTCGATCTGTGTGACCGGGCCGGCAAGCCGCTGATTTTCGTCGTCAACGCGGCGACGCCCAAGGCCAAGATCACTTACGAGGCCGCAGTCGCGCTGTCGCAGCACGGCACCGTCGCCCCGGTAACTCTCCACCATCGCACCGATTTCGCTGCTTCGATGATCGACGGCCGCACCGTGATGGAAGTCGATCCCAACGGCCGCTCGGCCCGCGAGGTGACTGAGTTGTGGGATTACATCTCCGATCGCCTCGAAAAGAATTTCCGCCGCACGGTCTTTGCCGCGCCGAACCAGGCGCAGGGCATTTCTGCGGCCAGCCCGCGTCCAGTCGGTGGCTTCGGCCGCCGGGTGATGGGTCAGTAAGGGGTGAGCGCGATGGGTGAACCTAAGGCATTTGCGTCGCTTTCCTCGGGCCTGCTGGCCCGCAAGGGTGCCGCCCGTCCGGCGATGAAGCCCCAGGGCTTTGGCGGAGGTCAGAGTGGCTCAGGGCTTGAGGACCTTGGCTGGAACGACATGGGTTTTGAGCCGCCCAAGCCAGTTGTGGCTCCGCTGCGCGACGAGGATCATGACGCGTTCGGCGAAGAGTTGCCCGATCAGCCGCTGCGCAATCCAATTGCCGCGCTGACTCCGATTGCTTCGCCGGTCCATGACCAGCAGGCCGAGATCGCTGAGCGCTTTGCCGCCCACGATGAGGAAGGGGAGGACGAGAGCGGCGAATATGTCGACGAGACCGCCGAGCTCTATGATCCGGAAGCCGAAGATGCCGAGCCGCTTGAACTGAACGTCGAGCCGGCGCCTGTGGTCATTCCGCAGCCCGTCGCTGCTCCTGTTCCGGTCCGTTCGCGCCGTCCGCGCGCGGCACCGGGCAGCAAGGGCAAGTCGGCCTTCACGCTGCGGCTCGACCCGACTCGTCATTTGAAGCTGCGCCTGGCTTGTGCGGTCGATGGCCGTTCGGCCCAGCAATTAGTGACCGATGCACTGGATCAGCTGCTGCAGGCGATGCCTGAACTGGAAACGATGGCAGAGAAAGCGCCCCGCAAGAAGAGCGCCTGACTAAGACTAGGACTGGGGGAATTGAAATGACCAAGTCGAACCGTCTGGCGACCGCTCTAACCGCCGCGTCGCTCGTAGCGATTGTCGGTGCCTGCGCCGGACCGGCTGCAAAGCCGCGGAGCGCGTCCATCTTTGGCGGGAAGGTTGATACCGCCAACATTGGCCTTGCCACCAAGGCCCAAATGGCGCTGGCATCCAACGACATCGCCTCGGCGATCCCGCTCGCCGAGCGTGCGGTGGAAAAGAGCCCGCGCGATGCCGGCTTCCGGGCCCTGCTTGGCAACTGCTATTTGGCATCCGGGCGATTCGCTTCGGCCGAGGCCGCTTACCGCGATTCCCTGACCCTTATCGCCGCGCAGCCGCAGGTCGTGCTCAAGCTCGCGCTGGTGGAAATCGCGCAGGGCAAGAACGACGAGGCCAAATATTTGCTGGCCCAGGCCCAGAACATTCTCGATCCAGCCGACGTCGGTCTGGCGCTGGCGCTGGCCGGCGATCCGCAGAGCGCGGTTGCCGTGCTGGAGCCTGCGGCACGCGCGACCGATGCGGATTCGCGCACTCGTCAGAATTTGGCACTTGCCCATGCCCTTGCCGGCAATTGGGAGCAGGCCAAGATCGTCGCGTCCCAGGATATTCCCGGCGACCAGCTCGACGCCCGCATCCAACAGTGGATGGCGCTGGCCAAGCCGGCCAAGACGTCAGACCAGGTTGCAGCCTTTATCGGCATCCAGCCGGTGGCGAGTGATCCCGGCCAGCCGACGCGCCTCGCGTTGAATGACGCAGCGCCCGTCCAACAGGCAGCTGCCGAGCCGATCGGCGAAGTTCCGCAGAACCTGACTTCGACGGTAACGGTTGAGCTTCCGCCGGCTCCGGTGACGGCCGCCGAGCCGGTCGCGGTAGCCGCGGCCGAGCCTGCCGCTGCTCCCGCTATCGTTCCGGCTGCCGTTGCCGAACCGGCCGCAGCGCCAATCGTGCCTGCAGTCGCCGTCAGCGAAGCCCGTCCCGCTCTGTCACCGGCGGCGGTTCGCCTGTCGGAATCGATCGGAACCATCCGCAAGGCATCGGCTCCGCGCTTGGCCAGGGGCAAAAGCCGGGCCGTCGTCCAGATCGGCGCCTATTCGTCGCGTGATCGCATTGCTGCAGCCTGGACCAAGGTTGCCGGCAAGCATGGCTCGCTAAAGAGCTATGTGCCGGTCACCGCTCGCTTTGCCGGCGCCAAGGGCACCGTTTATCGCCTGGCGGTGAAGGGCTTCAACAGCGACCGTGAAGCGGTCAATCTATGCGCTTCGCTGAAGCGCGCCGGTGCCAGCTGCTTCGTCCGCTCGGTGTCGGGTGACGCTCCGGTGCAGTTCGCTTCGCGCTAAGCGTTAGACCCGGCCCAGCCGCTCGGCAGTCAGAAGGTCGAGGCAGGCCATCCTGACCGCGACACCCATCTCGACCTGCCGCACGATCAGCGAGCAGGTCGAATGGTCGGCCAGCGAACCCTCGATTTCGACGCCTCGATTGATAGGGCCTGGATGCATGATCACCGAGTCGGGCGCAGCCTTTGCAAAGCGTGCATCGGTGAGACCGTAGCGAGCCAGATACTCTCCGGGCGCGTCGCCCAGATCCTCTTCCAGCCGCTCGCGCTGGACTCGCAGCATCATCACCACATCCGCGCCCTCGACCGCCTCGTCGATCGAGCCGCCAGCCAGTACGTCGGGCATGAGTGACGGCGGTCCGGCGAAACGCAACTTGGCGCCCAGCCGCTCGAGCAGCTTGCCATTGGATCGCGCTACGCGGCTATGCTTGATATCCCCGCAAATCGTGACCTTGAGGCCTTCGATCCGGCCGAAATGCTGGCGGATGGTGGCCGCGTCGAGCAGCGCCTGGGTCGGATGTTCGCCGACCCCGTCGCCGGCATTGATCACCGGGCAGTCCATGATCGCCGCGACATCCGCCGGAGCGCCGCTGGTGCCGTGCCGGATGACCAACGCATCGGGCCGCATCGCATTCAACGTCCGCGCCGTATCCTCCAGCGTCTCGCCCTTCTTGATCGAGCTATGCTCGACCTGCATCGTCACCACCTGCGCGCCGAGCCGGTTGGCGGCGATTTCAAAGCTCAGCAGCGTGCGGGTCGAGTTCTCGAAAAAGGCATTGACGATGGTCAGCCCATCGAGCCGATGGTCGTTCCGCCGCGGCTGGCGGTTATAGGCGAACCAGCGTTCGCCCTCATCGAGGATGGCCTTGATCTGGGCGTCGCTCAGATCGTCGATGGACAGTAGATGCATTAAAGGTGCGCCCTAGCGCGTGGCCGGCAGATTGACCAGCGCATCGATCGCGCCCTGCAAGATATGCGCGGCGGCGTGGGCGTCGACCTTCTCCGCGCGCTTGGCGCGGCTCATGTCCGCCTCGATCATTGCCCGCTCCACAGCGACGGTCGACCAGCGCTCGTCCCACAGCAGGATCGGCAGGGCAAGCGGCGCGAGGTTGCGGGCAAAGGCGCGCACAGACTGGGTGCGCGGGCTGTCGCTGCCGTCGAGATTGAGCGGCAGGCCGACGACCACGCCAACGATGGCGTGCTTCGCGACAAACGCCTTTAGCGCCTCAAGGTCGACGGTGAACTTGGTGCGCCTCAGCGTTTCTGCGGGGGTGGCAAAGCTCCAACCAGCGTCACAGGTGGCAAGGCCGATCGTCTTCGTGCCGACATCCAACCCGGCCAACCGTCCGTGACCGGGGAGGGCGGAGGCAAATTCCGCCGCGCTGGCCGTGATCAATGGGCCCGCCACGCTGTCACACGCCGCTCCGCGTCGGCCCGGATCGAACCCCAGAACAGGGCATAGTCGTAGACGTGATAATTATTCCCCGGCAGCACATAGGGCCCCAGATCGGGCACATCGCCGTCGATTAGCAGGAAGCCCCTGTCGCAGCGAGCGCCGACCCGGCCGGGCTCGATGGACGCTTCGGAAAGACTGCCGTTGGGCAGGAGAGTCCCCCGGTTCGACGAAGGCGGCGCGGTTCCATCCTTCGTTCCGGTCAGCGGGTTGGTGCACAGCATGTCCTGGCGGTGGCGCTCGGCGCCGGTGAGCCCCTTGGTCCCGACCCAGGCGTCGGTAATCAGGTCCGTGTTTTTCGGCTCCTTGAAGCTTTCCCAGCTCAGCACGCATTCCGACTGATGCGGGTCGGAGCAGGCGGTGAGGCCGGTAGCCGGGAGGTCGGCGGTCACGCTGACAGGCCAGCCGACGACATAGGCTGCGACCAGGCGGCCCCTCAAGGCTGCCCTGCGATCTTTAAGCAGCCGCAACAGGTGCAACGAGCCCTGGCTATGCCCCGCCAGAATAATGTCCGACGCCGGATTCCGCCGCAGGAATTCGTCGAAGGCCGCGAGCACGTCGCGGTAAGCCAGATTCAGCGCCTGGTCGGCATCCCTGCTCCGGAGCAGGAATGCGCCAAAGGCCGCCTGACGATATTTGGGAGCCCAGATTTGCGAAATGCCATTGAAGACGC
>Ga0310895_10000014_pt1 | contig 28009 bp, 24 predicted proteins | sample C0D4metaG_FD_203912 | JGI IMG/M metagenome (GOLD analysis project Ga0310895, IMG submission 203912) | Lab incubated soil microbial communities from West Virginia University Organic Research Farm, Morgantown, WV, United States - C0D4 | ecosystem: Environmental > Terrestrial > Soil > Agricultural... | reverse complement strand
CAGCCCGCTGTGCTGAATCGCCACCCGATCACCGAACGTGCTGCGAAACACGGCGGCGACCGCCGGGGTCAGGGCGATCTCTGGAACAAGCATCAGCACGCCGCGGCCATGTCGCTGCACCGATTCGGCAAGACGAAGATACAGCTCCGTCTTTCCGCTTCCAGTGACGCCGTGAAGAAGAACGGTCCGGAACGTCCCTTCAGCCGCCAGCGCCGATAACCGATCGAAGGCGGTGCGTTGTTCCTCGGTCAGGACGACCGGCTGACGTGGCGACACCGGTGTGGCCGCCTGCACGAAAGGATCGCGATCGACGGCGCGGCGCGAAATAGTGACGAGCCCAAGTGCGTTGAGTCGATTCACGGTTGCTGCGGCGATGCCGCGTCCGGCGAGCTGCGCAGTGTCGATGCCGTCGGGGACCCCGCGCAGCAGCGCCAGCGCTTCCTGCTGCCGGCGCGCAAGTTTGACCGGTATCGCCTCGGCATCCTGCCCTTGAGCCGTGACGCTCGCGACTCTCATCGTGCGATGCGCAGCCGCGCGTCCTTTCAACGGCTGCGTGATTTCAACGAGACCGTCACGCTCGAGTCCGAGCAACGCCGCGTGGGTTCCCGCTTTCTTGATGATCGTTTCGACGCGCACCGGGCGGCCGTCTTCGAGTGCGTCGAGCAACTGCCGCCGCGGCCCGCGTTCGGCCAGCAGCCGCGCACGACCCGCGTCGGTAATGTGCACATGCCGCTCGCTTTCAATCCACGACCGCGGCGGCATGGCGGTTGCGATCGCCTCACCAATCCCGCACGCGTAGTATTCGGCGACCCACTTCGCGAGCTCAACGACGTCAGCCGGAAGGAACGGGGCGGAGTCCAGGATGTCGAGGATGGCTTTTGTCGTGCCGGGATCCGTTGTCCGTGGCGCGGGATCCGGTCGGATCCCGGATCCCGGATCCCCGATCACGGAGACGACGACACCGGTCATCGTCCGCTTCCCTACCGGTACCAGCACCCTCGCACCCACCTGCGGGTCGGGGAATTCGTCTGGAATAGAGTAGGTAAGCGCGTCGAGTTGCGGGACTGGAACGGCGACCTGGAGCAGGCGCCCCTCGACTCGCGTGTTCATGCGCTCGCTCGGGACAGGCGCTCTACTCCGCGGTGGCCGGTGGCGCGCCGGGTACGCTCCGGCCGAGGATCGAGAGCGCCAGCTTCAGATCGTCCCAGGCCTCTCGCTTATTGGCAGGACTGCGAAGCAGGAACGACGGATGGAAGGTCGGAATCAGCTTCGCCCCGCGGTAGTCGAACACGCGACCGCGCAGCCGCGAGATAGGGGCGTCGGTCTTGAGCAGCGTGCGCGCCGCGAACGCGCCGAGGGCAATCACGACTTTCGGTTCAACCGATGCGAGTTGCTGAAACAGGAATGGTTCGCACGTCGCAATCTCGTCCGGTTCGGGATTGCGGTTGCCGGGAGGGCGGCACTTCAGGACGTTCGCGATGTAGACCTCGTCGCGGGCGAAGCCCATCGCTTCGATCATTTTCGTCAAGAGTTGCCCCGCACGTCCAACGAACGGGATGCCCTGAATGTCCTCATCGGCGCCAGGCGCCTCGCCGACGAACATGAGATCGGCGGTCGGGTTGCCAACGCCGAAAACGATCTGCGTCCGCCCGAGTGTGTGCAATTTGCAGCGCGTGCAGTCGCCGATCTCCGCGCGGATTCCGGCGAGCACTTCCGCCGCCGATCGCGCCAAGGTGACCGGTACCGCGACCGGTTCCGGCTCTTCTCTCGCTTCTGGCACCCCGGGCACCTCGGGCACTCCCGGCACCCCGGGCACCCCGGGCACCCCTGGCACTCGATCGCGCCACGCCCGATCTCGGTTAATGCCCGTAACCCCGAGCTCTTGATAAAACCTGAGATGTTCCGCGAGAGGATTCACGCCGTAGCCTGAGCCATTAGCCCTGAGCCTTGAGCCCCGAGCCAAGAGTGTTGAGTCGCAGCTCCGCACGATCGAGGATACGTGACGCGAGATCAGCCTTGGGGGTGACCGCAATCGTCTCCTCGGTATCCTGGCTGATGATCGTTCCGGCGTTGGTGTCGACCTCAAACCCCGCGTCGGCGCGCGTGATGTCGTTCGCCACGATGAAGTCGACGTGCTTGCGCAGGAGTTTCGCGCGGCCGCGCTCCACGGGGTCCCCGCTTTCAGCCGCAAATCCAACCAGCACCGGCTTCGAGCGGTTCCCGCGAATGCCTCCAAGTTCGGCGAGGATGTCCGGCGTTCTCACCAGCCGCAACTCCAGCGGAGCGTCAGATTTTTCGATCTTGCCGGGCGAAGCGTGTTCTGGGGTGTAGTCGGCGACAGCGGCAGCCATGACGACAATGTCGCTGGCCATGGCGTGATGCTGAACGGCGGTGTGCATCTCGGCGGCGCTTCGGACATATATCAATTCAACGCCGGCGGGGGCAGGGAGCGACGATGGGCCGGAAATCAACACGACGCGCGCACCGCGTTTCACGGCTTCCGCCGCGATCGCGTATCCCATCTTGCCGCTCGATCGGTTACCGATATAGCGGACCGGATCGATGTCTTCGTAGGTCGGACCGGCGGTCACGAGCACGAGCTTGCCAAGCAGCGAGCCGCGGGGCTGAAGCAATAGATTGGCGGCGTCAACGATTTCATCGGGTTCGGCGAGGCGTCCCTTGCCGATCCAGCCGCACGCGAGGTACCCCGCCCCGGGCTCCACGAATCGCACGCCGCGCGCCATCAGCGTCGTGATGTTGCGGCGAACGGCTTCGTGCTCGAGCATGTTGGTGTTCATGGCTGGTGCGATGAGCACCTGCGCACGAGTCGCGAGGTAGAGCGAGCTCAGGAAATCATCCGCAATCCCGTTGGCGAACTTGCCGATGATGTTGGCTGTGGCCGGCGCCACCAGCAGCAGCGAGATGTCGGTCGCGAGCGCGATGTGCTCGATGTCGGCGTTCATCCCGCGCGCGTATTGATCGGTGATGACCGGCCGGCGCGTGATCGCTTCGAAGGTGAGCTCGCCGACGAACTTTGTCGCCGATCGAGTCATCACTGCCGTCACGTCGTGGCCACGTTTCTGCAGCCCGCGCGCCACTTCAACGGCCTTATATGCGCCGATTCCGCCGGTCACGCCAAGCGCAATGAGTGACACATCGAACCTTTTCTACTATTCAGTCGCCTGAATCTTCTCGACCTTCCCCTCTTTCACTTCCTTCTGCGCCAGCTTCACCAGCTTTTCGTTGCCGGACGTTCTTGGCGTGCAACCCTGCAGCAACTGGTGCGCACGCGCGCCGGCAACGACCACGAACTCGAACCTTCCCGGTGTTTCATGACGATCGGACATGTGTTCAACTTCTCCTGCTGTTACCGATGAACGTTTTGACGATCTCTTCTGCGACGCCGCGCATCGACCGCAGACGCGCGCGTTCGGCGAGGACGATCGATTTGAGGCGGTCGACGCACGCCTCGAGTTCGTCGTTGACGACGACATAGTCGTACTCGGTGAATGCGGCGACCTCGTCGCGCGCCGTCTGCAGCCGACGCTGCATGGCCTCTTCGGTGTCGGAACTCCGCCCGCGCAAACGTTGCTCGAGAATCGGAAACGAAGGCGGCAGCACGAACACGCCAACAGTCCCGGCGCAGCGCGACCGCACCTGGCGTGCACCCTGCACATCGATCACGAGTACGAGGTCACGCCCGGCCGCCAGATACGCTTCCGCGTCGCCCGCGCATGTCCCGTACAGATTCCCGAACACATCCGCGAACTCGAGGAACGCCCCGGCCGCGACCATCTGCTCGAACCGTGCGCGTGTAATGAAATTATAGTCGATGCCGTCGACTTCCCCGGCCCGGATCGCGCGCGACGTGTACGAACGCGAGAGCGCGAGATCCGGCACAACCTGAACAAGTCGTTCCGCGACCGTGGTTTTGCCGGTGCCTGACGGTGCTGAAACGACGAGCAGAAGGCCCCGCCTCGAGCTCTCCCCGGATCCCGGACCCCGGACAACGGATCCCGACAGGATGTCGGCCTCACTCGACATTCTGCACCTGCTCGCGCATCTTCTCGAGTTCCGCCTTCAGCGCCACGATCACTTCCGAGACGGCCGGCCCTTCGGCCTTCGACCCAATCGTGTTCACTTCCCGATTCATTTCCTGAAGCAGAAAATCAAGCTTTCGGCCGCACGGCTCCGGGGAGTCGGTCAGCGCGCGCCAGTGATCGAGGTGACCGCGAAACCGGACGACCTCTTCGGTGATGTCCGATCGCCCGACGAACTTCGCGATCTCCTGTGCGATGGCCGCTTCGTCGGCCAGCGCGTCAGCTCGCAACTCCCGGACGCGCTCCTGCAGCCGCGTCTGCAATCCAATGATCCCATCGTCGGCGGCCGACGCCGCACGGACAAACAGCTCGCTCAACGTCGCCCGGCGGCTCTCGAGATCCGTCCGAAGATAGCCCCCTTCGCGAACACGCATGGTGTCCAGTTCGTCGAGCGCCGCGCTGACCGCTTCTTCAACTCGTGTCGTGACCTGATCGGCATCCGGGCCGGCATCTTCCGTCCGCTCACGAATCGAGAGCGCTTGCGGAAAGCGCAACAGATCCCCGGGAGCCATCGTGCCAGAAACGTAGCCCCGTTCGCGCGCACGATCAATGGCCCCGCCGAGCGCCTCGAGAAACGCCTCGTTCAGCTCGACCTCGAGCGCCGGCACCCGCCGTTGCTGGACCGTCACGGTGATCTCGACCCGTCCGCGGCTGACTCGCTTCTGGGCGAGCGTCCGGAGACGGCTTTCAATCGCGGCCAGCGTGGCGGGCAGCCTGACCTGAAGGTCGAGGAACTTGTGGTTCACCGACCGAATCGTCACAGCAATCGTCGCGACATCGTCGTCTTTTGTCAGCGACGCGAACCCGGTCATGCTCTTGATCATGACACCGAGGGGACCCGCCCGGCGACCGGCGCATGTGGGGTAATGCGCGTGTCGAAGATCTGAAGCGAATACAGCTTGGCGTACACACCGCCCGGACGCGGCAGCAACTCGTCGTGCCGGCCGATTTCGGCGACACGGCCTCGCTCAAGCACGATGATCGCGTCAGCTCTCCGGACCGTCGAGAGACGGTGCGCGATCACGAATGACGTCCGGTTGCGCATGAGATTCTGAAGTGCGTCCTGCACGAGCAACTCGGATTCAGCGTCCAACGACGAAGTCGCCTCGTCGAGAATGAGCATCGGTGAATTCCGGAGCAGCGCGCGAGCAATCGCGAGGCGTTGCCGCTGGCCTCCCGACAACAATTGCCCGCGCTCACCGATACGTGTCTCGTATTTGTCCGGGAGTGTGGCGATGAACTCGTGCGCATGAGCCGCTTTGGCAGCCGTTTCGATTTCCTCTGCGCTGGCAGTTGGCAAGCCGTAGGCGATGTTCCGCGAGATAGTGTCGTCGAACAGCACGGTATCCTGCGTCACGATACTGATTTGCGATCGCAACGACGCCAGGGTGGCGTGGCGGATATCGACGCCGTCGATCAGAATCGCGCCATCGCTCACGTCGTAGAAGCGCGGAACGAGATTGACAAGTGTGGTCTTGCCTGCCCCGCTGAGTCCGACGATCGCCACCACCTGCCCGCTGCGAACGCTGAACGATACGTCTTTGAGGATCGTCTTGCTCAAGCCGTCGTACGAGAAACTCACATTTCGGAACTCGATGGCCTGCCGCAGCCGTGTCAACGGCTGCGCATCGGCACGCTCCGGCACCTCTGAATGCGTGTCCAGGATTTCAAAGATCCGTTCCGACGCGGCCATCGCTTGCTGCAGCGTCGCATTCACTCGACTCAGCTTTTTGATCGGTGCGTACATCATGAACGCAGCCGCGATGAAGGCGGCGAAGTCTCCTTCAGTCAGCACCTTCTCGGCGATCTGACGGCTGCCGTACCAAATCAGTCCAACGATTGCCACGCCACCGAGCAGTTCCATCAGCGGTGGAAGCAGCGCCAGCGCGCTCGTCACCTTGAGGTTCGTGCGATAGAGACGCTGCGATGCCTGCTTGAATCGCTGCTCCTCGCGCGCTTCTGCGCCAAACGCCTTCACGATGCGATGGCCGGTGAATGCCTCGGCGGTGACGTGCGACAAGTGTTCGAGATGTTCCTGGCTTCGTCGTGTCGTGCTGCGAATACGCTTGCCGAAGCGAACGAGCGGATAGACGACGAGCGGCGCGCCAGTAACGGCTACCAGAGCGAGACGAGCATCCAGATAAAAGAGGTACGCCGCGAGTCCGACCAGTGCCAGCCCCTCTCGCATCAAATCGCCGATCGTTTCAGAGACCGCCTGCTGGACCTGGTTCACGTCATTGGTGATTCGCGACATGAGCTGTCCGCTGGTATGGCGGCTGAAAAAGGTCGCTGACTGATCGAGGATGTGCCTGAACAACCGATCGCGAAGGTCACGGACGACACGTTGACCGATGTCGGTCATCACAAACGCGGACGCATATCCGGCGAGTCCTTTCACCAGATAGACGACCAGCAGAGCGGTGCACCATTCGACCAGACCGGTGCCATTCGGCAGGACACGATCGATAACCGGTTGGATGAGGGCGGCAACGGCCGCGTTGGCGATGGCATACACCACCATGGCCGCGATTGCCGCAGCGATTCGCCCGCGATAAGGACGGGCATAAGCGAACAGGCGCTGAAGCGGATTCACTCGGTGAACCGGTATTTGAGCAGCACCCACAACGCGACGAACCCGTCGCGCCAGGTGATTTTTTTCCCCTCGTCGTAATTGCGTCCGTCGTAGGTAATCGGAATCTCGTACACGCGATAGTGGCGCTTGAAGATCTTTGCCGTGAGTTCCGGCTCGATGCCGAATCCGTTCGATTCCAGGGTGAAGGAGCGCAGGACTTCGGTGCGCATCACCTTGTAGCAGGTTTCCATGTCGGTCAGCATCGTGTTGTACAGCACGTTGGTGACGAGCGTCAGAAACCGGTTGCCGGCGTAATGCGTGAACAGAAAGACGCGGTGGCGGCCGAGAAATCGCGAGCCGTAGACGACATCCGCACGCCCCTCACAGATGAGGGCAATCAGTTCCGGAAACTCCTCGGGCGAATACTCCAGGTCTGCGTCCTGAATGACGACGAGATCGCCGCTCACTTCCTGGAAGCCCCGTCGGAGCGCCGCCCCCTTCCCACCGTTCGCGGGCTGCAGAACGAGCTTGAACGGCAGCTCCTCTGCCAGCCGCGTCAGGATGTCCCGCGTCCCATCGCGCGACCCATCGTCGACGACGATGAGTTCGGTGCGAATCGGCACGGCGAGGACGCGCCGGATCATCTCTTCGATTGTGTGCCGCTCGTTGTAGGCGGGCATCACGACCGACAGCAGTGGATCCCGGAGCTGTCCTCTCAGCCTGGACATCTACGCGGTGGCCTTCCGATAGCCCTGCGGATGTGCCTCGCGCCAGCCCGATGCCGTGCCGACAATGAGGTCGATATCTTCGAACGCGGGCTTCCAGCCTAGCTCGCGACGAATGCGATCGCTCGCGGCGAAAAGCACTCCAGGATCCCCTGGGCGGCGCGGGCCGACGGTGTAAGGGACCTTGCGCCCGACCACGCGTTCGACCGAATCGAGCACAGCCTTCACGGAGGTTGGCCGCCCGTTGCCCAGGTTGTACTGGCTGGATGCGGCTCCCTTTCGCAAGGCGGCGAGGGAAAGCAGATGCGCCGATGCGAGATCGGTGACGTGCACGTAGTCCCGGAGGCACGTGCCATCTGGCGTGTCGTAGTCGTCGCCGAACACCTGGAACGTAGCCCGGCCCAATGCCGCGTCAATCGCGCGAGGGATCAAGTGAATCTCCGGCGCGTGGTCTTCGCCAAGCTCTCCATCCGGATCGGCCCCGGCGGCATTGAAGTATCTCAGCGCGATCGACTTGATGCCGTACGCGATCTCGTAGTGCGGCAACGCGCGCTCAATGGCGAGCTTGGTCTCGCCATAGGCATTGATCGGGCGGGTGGGATGCGACTCGGTAATCGGGGTTTCGATCGGATTGCCGAAAACGGCCGCGGTGGACGAGAACACGAAATGACGGACGTTCTCGGCGATCATCGCGTCGAGCACCGACATGGCCCCGGCAACGTTGTTGCGATAGTACCCCGCGGGATTCCGAACGGAATCGCCAACCGACAGCCATGCGGCAAAATGCATGACCGCGTCGACGTCGTGCTCTCGAATGGTGGCGCGCAGCTTCGCCGTGTCGTGAATATCACCGGCGACAACGGCAGACGCGTGTTGCGTCGCTCCCCGATGCCCGGCCGACAGATTGTCAAAAACCACGACGCGTGTGCCGTCCGCGCGGAGCGTTTTGACGGCGTGGCTGCCGATGTATCCCGCGCCGCCGGTAACCAGGACACTGCTCATGGACGCCCTATGGAGAGATAGGTGAACCCGTGCGCTTTGAGTTGATCAGGATTGTAGAGGTTCCGGCCGTCAAAAATGACCGGACTGCGCAAGAGTTTTTTCATCCGTTCGAAGTCGGGCTCGCGGAACTCGTTCCACTCGGTCACGATGGCGAGCGCGTCGGCACCCTTCAGTGCGGCGTAACTGTTTTCCGCGAAGGTGACCTTCGACCCGAAGATCCCGCGCGCGACGGTCATCGCCTCCGGATCGTAGGCCTGAACCGCGGCGCCGGCCGCAAGTATTCCATTGATGAGCGGCACCGCCGGAGCCTCGCGCATGTCATCGGTTCGCGGCTTGAACGCGAGCCCCCACACCGCAATGCGTTTGCCCTTCAGCGAGCCGATCTGCGATTGCATCTTGGCCAGCAACCGCAGTTTCTGCCGCTCGTTGACCCCTTCGACCGCTTCGAGAATGGAGAACTTGTAATCCCTCTCGGCCGCGAAGCGGACCATCGCTTTCACATCTTTCGGAAAACAACTTCCGCCATAGCCGACACCGGGAAAGAGAAACGACGAACCGATCCGCCGATCTGACGCGACCGCGCGGCGCACCTGATCGACGTTGGCGCCGGTCGCCTCGCAGACGTTGGCCACCTCATTCATGAACGAGATGCGGGTGGCCAGCATCGCGTTGGCTGCGTACTTCGAGAGTTCTGCACTGGCGCAGTCCATCAGCATTATGGGTGCACCCGTCCGTGTAAACGGAGCGTACAGCTCCTTCATCAGCTCGGCACCGCGAGGGTCCTCGGCCCCAATGACGACCCGATCGGGTTTCATGAAGTCGTCGATCGCAGCGCCCTGTTTGAGAAACTCGGGATTACTCACGACGCTGAACGGATGGGTGGTTTCGCGGCGGATGACTTCCCGAACCTTTGCGGCAGTGCCGACCGGAACGGTGCTTTTGTTCACGATCACCTTGTAGCCATTCATGGCGCGGGCCGTATCGCGGGCCACGGCCAGCACGTGCTGAAGGTCGGCTGACCCATCTTCCCCGGTAGGTGTCCCGACCGCGATAAAGACAATCTGCGAATTCCGAACCCCCCGCTCGAGGGCGGTCGTGAATACCAGCCGCTTTTCGCTGCGGTTGCGGCGGACGAGCTCTTCCAGGCCCGGCTCGTATATGGGAATCTTTCCGCGTTGAAGGGCCCGGATCTTGGCCGGATCCTTGTCGACGCAGACAACCTCGTTACCGTTTTCGGCCAGACAGGCCCCGGCGACCAGTCCGACGTACCCGCTGCCAACGACCACTATTTTCATCCGCGACGCGCCTTCCCAAGGTGCATAAACCGCTAAAGGTAGCACAGCCGGAAAAATCGTGTCAATCTATTGAATGGAAAGGGTTTGGCGGCATGGCGGCTGTGTTACGATCCGGCGCGAGTGCACATCCTGATCGACTACCGACCGGCGCTCCGCCAGCGGACCGGCGTCGGCCAGTATGTCCACGGGCTGGCGGCCGCACTGGCGGCACGTCTGGACGCGCCCGATTCCCTGACGCTGTTTTCGAGCTCCTGGAAGGATCGCCTGCCCCCCTCGGTTGTTCCCGACGCAAGACAGGTTGACGCTCGAGTCCCTGTCAGACTGTTGAACCTGGCCTGGCACAGGCTCGAATGGCCCCCGATCGAGTGGCTAACCGATGTCCGCGCCGATGTCGTGCACTCCCTTCATCCGCTGCTGATACCGTCCCGATCGGCGGCACGCGTGGTGACGGTCCACGATTTGTACTTCCTCGATCGTCCCGAACACACTGCTGCCGAAGTCCGGCGAGACTACTCTTCTCTCGCGCAGAGTCACGTCAGGCGCGCTGACGGCGTCGTGGTGAACTCCAGGTATACCGGTAGTCAGGTTGCCCAACGGTTCCACATCAGTGCCGATCGGATCACGGTGTGTTACCCCGGCAAACCGTCATGGTCACGCCGGCAGGACACTGCTGTGCCGGGACCCATCCTGTTTCTTGGCACCGTCGAGCCTCGAAAGAACGTGGCGCGATTGATCGAAGCCTACGGCGCCGTGGTCGGTCGCCGGACCGACACGCCGGACCTGGTGATCGCCGGTGCCCTGAATATTCCGAAGGACCAACTCCTGTCGCGCGCTTCCGGCGGTTCGAATCTCTCACATCGCATCAGTTTCGCTGGGTACGTGGAGGAGGCCGAGCGCAAACGCCTCCTTTCGATCGCCTCAATGCTGGTTCTTCCTTCGCTCGAGGAAGGATTTGGCATCCCGGCATTGGAAGCGATGACGATCGGCCTGCCGGTGATCGCATCGAATCGCGGCGCGCTACCGGAGGTAGTCGGTGATGCGGGCATCCTGGTCGAACCGGAGGACGTGCGCGCGCTCGCCGCCGCTATTGAGCAACTCGTGAACGACAACTTGCTGCGACGGTCGCTTGCGGCGAAAGGCGTGGAGCGAGCCGAGCATTTCAGCTGGGATTCGAGCGCGGATGCGTTATATGGGGCCTACCGGACGGCAGCAGCACGCAGGCAGCGGAGTGCTTCGTGAGCGACCCTCTTCGAATCGGAATCGATGCGCGCGAGCTGCTCGGAGAAGTCACGGGTGTCGGACGGTATCTCGGAGAGCTGATTACGCGCTGGACGAACCGCTCCGACGCGGCCGTACGCCGTTTCATCCTGTATGCCCCGCGGGCACTCGATCTTCCGTTACCGAAACAATCGGCCGAAGTTCGAGTGGTGCCTGGGGGTGCCGGCACGTGGTGGGAACAGACGACGCTCCGTCGCGCCGTGAGGGCGGACAGGCCGCACGTCTTCTTTGCTCCGGCGTATACGGCTCCGGTCGCCCTCGGAGTCCCCTTCGCCGTCACGATTCACGATGTCTCGTTTCTGGCCCACCCGGAATGGTTCAGGCCGCGCGAGCGATGGCGTCGCCGGATCCTGGCGCACCGAATGGCTGCCGCGGCCTCGCTGATCTTCACTGACTCTGAGTTTTCACGTTCGGAAATTTCATCGCGCCTGAACGTGGATGAAAGCCGGTTGAAGGTCATTCCCCCCGGCGTCAGTCAGGTGCCAGGCACCGCTCCGGCCGCCGATGTGTCTCAGCCGCGCGACCCGCTCGTCCTGTTCGTTGGCACGCTACTCAATCGGCGAAACCTGCCCGAGTTGATCGCCGCGTTTGCCCGGGCCACCGTCGCAAGACCTGATGCCCGTCTCGTGATCGTCGGCTCGGATCGAACGTGGCCGCCGCAGGATTTGAAACAAGCAGCCGCTGCCTATGACGTCGGCTCGAAGGTGGACATTCGCAGCTACCTTCCGCACGAGCACCTGCGCGACCATTACTCACGCGCGTCGGTGTTCGTGTTCCTCTCGGAGTATGAGGGTTTCGGCCTGACGCCACTCGAAGCATTAGCGATGGGTGTGCCGATTGTCGTGCTCGACACACCCATCGCGCGCGAAGTCTACGGCGACGCCGCAGAATTTGTCGGCGTTGGCGACATCGAGGCCACAGCAAACGCGATTGCAAAATTCCTCGACGCCCGCGGCGCGGCGCGCGATCAGCTCTCACGGGCGCCGGCGGTTCTCGGCCGCTACTCATGGGATCGCGCCGCAGACGAGACGCTGCAACATCTCGAACGGATTCGCCGGTGACCACGCTGACGATCGTCATCGTGAGCTACAACGCGAGCGCCCATCTCGAAAGATGTCTCGAGTCGCTCGCCGCTTCCCCACCGTCAACACCTCACCACATCGTCGTTGTCGACAACGCGTCGCCGGATGGTAGCGTCGCGATGGTCCGTGACCGCTGGCCCACCGTGACAGTCATCGCGCAGTCGGCCAACGTCGGGTTCGCAGCAGCCAACAACGCCGGCATCCGTTCATCGCAGAGTGAGCTCATTCTCCTTCTCAACAACGACACCATCGTCCCTGCCGGGGCCATCGATGCGCTCGTGGTGCGGTTGTTCGCCCGACCGGACGTCGCTGTCGCCGGTCCAAGGCTCGTCGGCGGCGACGGGCGGCCGGAACTTTCCTTTGGACGGATGATTTCGCCGTGGAACGAATTGCGTCAAAAGCTGACGCTCGCCCTGTACGGTCGCGGTGTCCAACCTGTCTCGCGGTGGATCGAACGCGAAACCCGCCGTGAACAACTCGTCGATTGGGTCAGTGGCGCCTGCCTGCTCGTGCGACGCGCGGACGCTGAAGCGGCCGGCCTGCTCGACGAGCGGTACTTTCTCTACACGGAGGATGTGGACTTCTGCGCCGCGATACGCGCGCTGGGACGGCACGTCCTCTTTACGCCGGCCGCGCATGTTGTGCACGTTGGTGGCCGGTCGCGGGCGACAAGCCCGGCTGCGGTGGACCGGGCGTATCGGAGAAGCCAGATGGCCTTCTACCAAAAGCATCATCCTCGATGGGCACCGGTGCTCCGGATCTATCTCAGATTGAAGCGGCAGTTCCCGCAGTAAAATTCTGACGCCTTGAGAATCGCCATCGATGCTCGCAAGATTCGGGACTACGGCATCGGGACGTACCTTCGGAATCTTCTCCGCCATTTATCGCGGCTGGACGCGGAGACCGAGTACGTCGTGCTCTGCCGCGGTGTCGACAGCGGAACGTTCGAAGAGCTCGGCCAGAACTTTCGCACGATTCCCGAGACGGCGAAACCGTACTCCGTTGGCGAGCAGCTGCGCATTCCGCTGGATCTGAGACGCGAAAGAATCGATCTGTTTCATGCGCCGCACTACGTGCTGCCGCCGTTGACGCCATGTAAGGCGGTCGTCACCATTCACGATTGCATTCATCTCCGGTTCCCGCAGTATCTCCCCAACCGGCTGGCCTACGCCTATGCGCGATCCGCGATGTGGATGGCGACGCACCGGGCCAATCGCGTCCTCACGGTCTCCGAGGCGTCGAAACGCGACATCCTGCGCTATTTCCGGATTCCGGAACAGAAGATCGACGTGATCTACAACGCCATCGACGAGCGACTCGGCGAAACCCCGAGCCCGGAAGAGATCGAACGTGTCCGTGAACGGTACCAGCTGAACGCGCCATTCGTGCTCTACGCCGGCAACATCAAGCCGCACAAAAACCTCGAGCGGCTGATTGAAGCGTTCCACACGCTGCGTCAGGATCCGGATCTCGGGCACGTCAAGTTGCTCATTATCGGCGACGAGATCTCGAAGTACGCGACGCTGCGCCGGGCGGTTCATCGATACAAGCTGCACAAGTACGTGAGGTTTTTTGGTTTCGTTTCGGACACGACGCTGGCCGTGCTCTATCGTCTCGCCCGCGTCTTTGTCTTTCCGTCGCTCTATGAGGGATTTGGATTTCCGCCGCTGGAAGCGATGGCCAGCGGCACGCCGGTCATCACGTCGAACGTCTCGTCGTTGCCGGAAGTGGTCGGCGATGCCGCGCTGCTCATCGATCCGCTGGATCCCAATGAGATCGCACAGGCGATGCGGCGGGTGCTGATGGATTCCGATCTGAGAGACGACTTGCGGCAACGGGGTCTTCGCCGAGTGAAAGAGTTCTCGTGGGAACGATCCGTCCGGCGCGTGCGGGAGATTTATGGCGAGGTGCTGGCGGAGTGAGAGACGACAGCCAATCGCCAGGCGCCGATAGCCAGCCGCCAGGACGCATAGCGCTCGTTCACGACTGGCTCACTGGCATGCGCGGTGGCGAGAAAGTCCTCGAAGCGATCTGCGATCTGTATCCTGACGCCGATATCTACACACTGGTCCACGTCAAAGGCAGCGTCTCGGGACGGATTGAATCGCATCGCATCCGGTGCTCCGCCGTGCAGCGATTTCCGAGAGCGGGACGGCTTTACCGGCAGTATCTGCCGCTCTTTCCGATGATGGTCGAGACCTTCGACCTTGACCGTTACGATTTGGTCATCAGCAGTAGCCACTGCGCCGCCAAGTCGGTCATTCGACGCGCGTCAGCCACCCACGTCTGTTATTGCCACTCACCGATGCGGTACGCCTGGGATCAATTCGATTCGTATTTCGGTCCTGCTCAGGTCGGAGAGGTGAAGAGCCGGCTCCTTCGGCCGGTCCTGGCGCACCTGGCGCGATGGGATGCCGCCACGGCGGGACGTGTGGACCGCTTTCTTGCGAACTCTCAATATGTTGCGGGCAGGATCCGCCGATACTATAATCGCGGATCGACTGTTGTGCATCCTCCCGTAGATACCACCTTCTATCGACCTTCGGCGTCCGCGCCACCTCAGCCGTCGGAATCAGCATTCCTCATCGTGTCGGCGCTCGTGCCCTATAAACGGCTCGACGTCGCCATCGACGCGTGTCGTCAGCTGGGAGCGAGGCTGAAAATTGTAGGGCAAGGACCAGAAGAATCACGTCTCCGGGCGCACGCAAACGGGGATGTCGACTTTCTCGGCTGGCGAACGAACGAGGAGATTCGAGATCTCTATCGCGACGCCGCCGCGGTGCTGTTGCCGGGGACCGAGGACTTCGGGATGGTCCCTGTCGAAGCCCAGGCCTGCGGCACACCTGTTGTCGCTCTGGGGGACGGCGGGGCCTGCGAGACGGTCCAGGACGGGGTCACGGGCGTCCTCGTCGCCGACGATTCGGTCGCCGCCTTCGCCGCGGGTCTCGATCGCGTGCGATCGTTGAACCGCGATCCGGCGGTGTTCCGTGCGCACGCCGAGCGCTTTTCGCGTGCGCACTTCATGACCAGTTTCCAGCACGCCGTCGCGGAAGCCGTGGCAGAACGTGAGGTTCCGCGATGATGCGGCGGTATAACCGCCTGCTCGTCCTCTTCTTCGTTATCAGCGACGCTTTGATCAGCGGATCGTCGTTCGCACTCGCCTACATGCTGCGGTTCCATTGGCTGGCCGACCTCATCCCGGTCACCAAGGGCCTGCCGCAGTTTGCGTACTACGGCAAGCTCCTCCCCTTCGTCATGGCCATCCTGCCAGTCGCGTTTCATGTGCAGGGCGTCTATCACCTCCGCCGCGGCCGCTCACGCGTCGACGACTTCTTTGCCGTCTTTGTCGGCAGCATTCTCGCTGTCGTCTTCGGCGTTGGCGGCACGCTGTACTACAACACCTACTATGTGCCCGACCAACTGAAGGACCTCGGCGTCTACGAGGTCTCGCAGCTCGTCTGGGCGTTCTACCTCGTTATCAACATCGTGCTTGCGTACTCGTCGCGCGAGTTCGTACGCGAGGCGCTCGAGCGTCGCTGGAAAGCAGGCATCGGCCTCAAGCGGGTCTTGATCGTCGGGGCAAGCGATCTCGGGAAGCTCGTTGCCGACAAAGTCCTCGAGCATCGGGAACTTGGATTCAAGGTCATCGGATTCCTGGACGACAAAGCGGCCGGCGATCATATCGGCTACCGCGGGCTGCCTCTCCTTGGAACACTGAGCGAGGCCGACGAAATCATCCGGCAGGAGAAGATCGATCACGTTTACGTCGCACTTCCCCTCGAAGAGCACGTGAAGATGCTCGGTATCGTCGAAGCGACGAACCGGGAGGCGGTCGAAGTGCACGTCGTGCCGGACCTGCTCCAGTTCATCGCGTTGCGCGCGCGGCTGGAAAACCTCGACGGCGTTCCAATCATCAGTCTCAACGACGTTCCCCTCAGGGGTTTCAACAGCGTCCTGAAACGTGGGATCGACGTCGTCATCTCCTCGTGCGCGCTCGCCGGATTGTCAGTGCCGTTTGCAATTATCGCGGCGCTCATCAAGCAGACTTCCAAAGGGCCGGTGTTCTACAAACAGGAACGCATGGGGCTCGACGGCAAGGCCTTCCAGGTTTACAAGTTCCGATCGATGTATCCGGGAGCGGAGGATGAAACCGGGCCGATCTGGGCGCGCGACGACGACCCCCGGTGTACGCCGGTCGGCCAATGGCTTCGGCGGATGGATCTCGACGAACTGCCGCAGCTCTGGAACGTGCTTCGCGGCGACATGTCGATTGTCGGTCCGCGACCGGAACGCCCCTATTTCGTCGAGCAGTTCAAGCACCGCATTCCGCAGTACATGCTGCGGCACAAGGTCAAGGCTGGAATTACCGGCTGGGCGCAGGTGAACGGCTGGCGCGGTAACACGTCGCTCGAAAAGCGCATCGAGTACGACCTGTATTACATCGAGAACTGGTCGGTGGCGCTCGACATCAAGATTATGTGCCTGACCGTGTTGCGCGGGCTGCAGAAGCACGCGTATTGATCACGGCGCGGTCTGAAGACCACGCCCGACACCACGAACCAATCACAGTCATATGCGAATTGTCATTACCGGTGCCGCCGGCTTCATCGGCTCTCACCTTTCAGAAACCCTTCTCGACCGCGGTCATTCCGTCATCGGGATCGACAACCTTCTCACCGGCGATACGGCGAACATCGCCCACCTGTTCGGACGCGACTTCGTGTTCGTCAAGCACGACGTCACCAACTACATCCACATTGAAGGACCGGTCGACGCGGTACTGCATTGGGCGAGCCCGGCCAGTCCGATCGATTACCTCGAACTGCCGATCCCGACGCTGAAGGTTGGCGCGCTCGGGACGCACAAAGCGCTTGGACTTGCCAAAGCCAAGAATGCCCGCTTCGTGCTGGCGTCGACCTCAGAGGTCTACGGCGACCCCCTGGAGCATCCGCAGAAGGAGACCTATTGGGGGAACGTCAATCCGATTGGCCCGCGCGGGGTGTACGACGAAGCCAAGCGATTTGCCGAAGCGATGACGACCGCGTATCACCGATTCCACGGCGTCGACGCAAAGATTGTCCGGATCTTCAACACCTACGGTCCGCGCATGCGGCTGCGCGACGGCCGCGCCGTGCCCGCGTTCATGAGTCAGGCGCTGACCGGCGAGGATGTGACGATCTTCGGGAGCGGCCGACAGACGCGCAGCTTCTGCTATGTGAGCGATTTGGTCGACGGGATCATTCGCCTGATGCAGTCCAATGTCAACGACCCCGTGAACATTGGCAACCCGCACGAGATGACCATCGAAGAGATCGCCCGGGCGATCATCAAGCTGACCGGTTCCAAGAGCAAGCTTGTGTATCGTCCTCTGCCTGAAGACGATCCCAAGGTCCGTCAGCCGGATATCACCCGGGCTCGTACTCTTCTCGGGTGGGAACCCAAGGTAGCCCTCGACGAAGGCCTGACTCGCACCCTCGACTATTTCAAAACGAAGGTCTAGTCGATGCCGCGCCTCAAGCGGATGCCACACCGGGGTCGGACGTCTGGTTTGACCCCGGTTTGACCCCCGTCTGAGCCCGATCGGTCTTCGCGCGCAGCCGCTTCGTGCCGCGCTCGATCTTGCCGGCGAGTTCGCGTTCGGCCTTGAGCGCCCGTAAGGTCGTCTGAGATTCCTGCACCAGCTCTGTCAGGCGCGTGAAGTCGGCCATCGCCTGTTCCATGATCGTCTTGTGCTCGCCCAGCGTGTCCATGTTGAGGCGCACGTCTTCGAGCATGTTCACGATCACGTTGGTCTTGACCTGCACTTCGTCAACGACCTTTCGCCGGCCGTCGATCGCCGCGATCCGCGTTTCCGTCTCCGCGATAGTGGCCAGCAGCCCGTCCAGCTTGTCGCGCAAGGTCACCATCTCCGCTCGATGCGCGGCCACGTGCTCGAGATCCGCCTTGCTGCGCGCGCTGATTTCGTGAATGCCCTCGACTTCCCGTCGAACGGCCTGCACAAGCGTTTCGCGCCCGGCGACGCGCTTGAGCGTGGCCTCGATGTCGTCGGCCATCTGGCACAAATCGCCGAGACGCGTTTCGAACGCGCCAATCCGCTTTTCCGCGACGGCGAGCTGCGAACCGCGTTTGTCGAGATCTTTCGCCGCGGTCTCCAGTCGTTTCAGCTGCCCATCGGCGGCATCCAGGTGCATGGCGACGTCATTCTGACGCGACTGGACGCCGGCCAGCTCTTCGACCAGCTCGTTCTTCACCGATACCGAGCGCTGCAGTTCGTTTGAAAGCGCCTGTACTTCTGACAGACGAGCGGCAACCTCGCTCGACGTCAGCCGGGCCTGTTCATCGAGGATCGAGAGTCGCCGTTCCTGCTCGCCGAGCAATGCTTCGTCCTTCTGCGCCGCGAGGAAGCGGGCATGGGCGGTCTCGATCTGTTCGGTCAGTCCAGATAGCTGCGTTGTCAACGGCAGGAGCTGTTGCTGAATCGCGCTGACCGCTTCGAGTTTCTGCCTGGCATCGGCCACCTGAATAGCCACGCCGTCTGCCTGACTGCGCAGCGCATCCAACTCGGCGCGCCGCATGATCTGCTGCTCGAGTTTCTGATCGACTTCCACCGTGGTCGCGGTCAGGGCGTCGAGCCGGCCCGCAACACGCTCGACGAATTCTTCCTGCGAGGCCAGTCTCCCCATCCGGCGATCGAGATCGGTCGCCAGCGCCGACAGTATTCCGGCTTTTTCCGTTCCCTCGTCGACAGTGGCCAGCTTTGCGGTGATGCCGTCGAGGCGCGCCTCCAGGGAAGGGATTCCAGTGCTGAACGATTCCACGCGCGCAAGAAACGCTTCGACAGATGTTCGATCGGATATCAGACGATCGCGCAACTCGGCGGCCTCCGCATGCGACTTGAATATGTCGCGCATCTCCTGACGCGCCGCGTCGAGTTGCTGCCGCCCCTGTTCGAGGCTCTCGTATTGCGAGGCAGTCCGTTTGGCGAGGTCGTCCACTTCGGAGAGCGACGACTGCAGCGATTCCAGGCTGGCCTGCTTCCGCTGTAACTCGGCCGCTTCGCCGTTCAGTTTCTCGAGCTGCCTGGTCAGTTGCACCACGCGCGCGTCGGCTGCCTCGCGGCGCCGCTCCTGCGCGGCGTGCTCGTCCAGCTTCTTTTCAGCATCCGCGACCGAGGCCTGCAGGTCTCTGACTCGCTGATCGAAGCCGTCGAGGGCAGTACGCTCGATCGTCATGCGTTCGGTAAACGCGTGCGCAAATCCCGCAAGCGCCGAACGATCTTTCTCCAGCTTCATCAGATCGCGCGCGAACCCGTCGCGTGCCGCCGTCCCAGCCTCGATCTGCTCGGAGACTTCTCGCGCCACCGCTTCGACCCGCTCGATCAGTTCCTCCGTGCGTGACGCCTGGAGCCCCCCTTCGTTCAGCTTGTTGATTTGCACATCCATCGCCCAGATCATTTCGTTCAGGCGATTGGACTCCACGACCGCGCGTTCGACGGTATGTTTCTGGTTTTCGAGCGCCTTAATCTTCTGGTTCACATGCTCCGCGAGCGCGTTCAGGGTGGCCATGCGCTCTTCGGTGGTTTGCGCGATGTCGCGCAGCTCCTGGAGCGGGCCCAGCCTGTTTTCCACGCTCTCCACGATTTGTGCCGCCGCGTGCGCGTCATCGCGTGCGGTGCGCGAGAGATCAGACGTCCGCGCCATCTCCTGCGAGAGTTCGGCGGCGCGACCGCGGAGCGCATCCAACTGGCTCCTGATCTGGCTGCACTCGTCCTTCGACTCGCGCACTTCCGACTGCGACTGACGAACCTGATTCCGAAGTGCATCGAGAGCCGCCTGGTCGCTCTTGAGTGTCTCGATGGTGTCGAGGGCAGCTTGCGCCTGCGATGACAGCGCCTCGATTGCCTGTTTGTGCTGATGCAGCTCCCCGCCCGGCGCGGTCAACCGCGTCGTCTCTTCCTGGGCTTCACGCACCGAGTCAACCAGCGAGCCGATGCGCGCATCAATCGTCTCGAGTTCCTTCGCCCGGGTATCCGCCTTTCCCAGACGTTGCATCACCTCGTCGAGTAGCGTGTGCGCCTGCCCCGCCTTTTCATCGACCTCCTGCAAGGACTTTCCCGCTGTTGCCAGCTTGGTCGACTGCAACTGCATCTGCGTCAACATCGTGCTCAGGGCGGCTCGCTCCTCGCGGCACGTCGCAATCAGCGCCTCGAGCTCCTCGGCCTGATTTCGCCCATTTTTTCCCGATTTCTTGAATGCTTCGAGCATGGATTTCCTCGCAGACGCGTCCGTTGAGGCGTGTCCCGGCGGCGACGAAACACGACCAGGGAAGAACAAATGGGGTGCTCTGGGGATATCGGACGTTGGGACGGAGGACTGTAGCGTCCGAATGTTCAATGTTCAATGTCGAATGTGCATTGATTGACCATTGGACATTGGACATTGGACATTGACAGGATTCTCCCTTCAATGCCCCAGGTGGACGACCTTGATCAGGTAGTCGAACGCGGAAATCAGCGTGATGACCAGCGAGCCATAAACGAAGACACTAATCACGATTGATTCAACATTCAGGTAGTTGAAATACAGCGTTATGACGCCGGTGACGATGTAGGTGGCTGTCGCGATCTTGCCAAAAACCGAAGGTCGGAACGTCCGCGGACCGATGGCGAGGTTGACGACCGCCACGGTCAGCACAATTGCGATATCCCGGCTGAGCACGAGAATCGTGAACCACAATGGCAGGCGGTTCGCGGTCCCAATCCCCGGCAGCGTGAGCATCACGAACATGGTCACGAGCAGCAGCTTGTCTGCCATCGGATCGAGCCAGGCGCCGAGCGTGGTTTTCTGGCCCGTCCGACGCGCGATAAGACCGTCGAAGAGATCCGTGACGCCGGCCGTGAAAAAGACGAGCAGCGCCCAGCCGCGGTAGCCGTACAACAACAGGATGGCAAACGGCGGAATCAGAATCATCCGCAGCAGCGTCAACAGATTCGCCGCTGTCAGCTGATTCATCGGGATGGACGGCTGGACAGCTCGACGAGCTTGTTCACCGCGGCTACGGCTTCCTCCCCCGATACCGGGCGCGCGAGCTGAAACGAGCCGTCGTTGGTCGTCGCCATGACGCCGGTGTCGACCACCACCGATGCCGCGTGGTAGCTCAGATGACTTGGCGAGACATCAGGAAATCGTCCCCGCGCGCTCTTCAACGAGGCCGCCACACGGGGGTTTGTCGGTCCAATCAGCGTCAACACGTTCGATGCGGCCTGTGCGAGATCGCCGCGTCTCACGCCGATGCCAGGCTGGAACGTGTGGTTTGGAAACACCTCCATGATGCCAGCCCTGGCGGTCGAAAGAATCCACGGCGAGGCCCAACTCCCGCGCGTGTCGGTAATGACAATTGAGTTCGAGCGCGGGGCGCGTTTGAGCAGCTCCTCGAGTCGAACGCCGAACAGCGCCGCCAGCTGCGCCCGGTTGACCGTCGGCGAGGTCTCAATCGACCGGTACTCCTGCGGCATCGCGGCAAATGCGGCGCGCGCACGGAGTTCATCCAGCTTCGATTCGAGCGCGTCGTTGGGTTCGAGGGCTAAGGCGGTGGAATAGGCCTCGACCGCCCTGGCGTACTCGGACTGTGCCTCGTAGATTTCGCCGATGGTGGTGAAATTTCTCGACTCGGTCGGATTAAGGGTGGCAGCCTTCTGCGCGTGCTCGAGCGCGCTCGCGAGGTTTCCTTCGCGTTTTTCCACGATCGCGAGCTCACGATAGAGGAAGGGACTATCGGGAGAAGCGGTAATCGTGCGTTCGTACAGCCCGCGCGCTTCCGGCAGACGACCCGCCTCCGCCGCCTTTCGTGCCGCATCGACATCATCCTGCAGCCCGCGGAAACGAAGAACCTCGATGCGGCTGCGGATGGTCGACAGCTGCGGATCGGCGGAAACGGCGGCTTCGAAACTGGCGAGCGCCTGGTCACGCTGGCCGAGCGCCAGCAATGCTTCACCTTTGCCGGCAAGCGCCGGCGCATACACCGGATTGGCGGCCAGGGCGCGATCGAAGTGCGATGCCGCTTCCTTACCGTCCTTGCGCGCGAGCGCCGTATATCCGAGACCTGCTTCGGACGGATAGAAACCGGGCGACTGCTTCAGAGCCGCGGTGAAGGTGCGCTCCGCGGTCTTCGCGTCGCCGGCCTGCAGCCATTGCCAGCCCAGCTCGTGGAGCGTGCCAATCCCCGATCCCCCCATCTGACCCGGGATAGAGGGAAAAACGAAGTCGGGAAAATGCGGACTCGTCGGTGGAGGAATTGCCGGGGCGCGCTTGGCGGCGCATCCCGTCAGCACGACGAGGGAAAAAACGATCCCGACAAACGGCACCCGGCGCGTCATTGCAGTACTGCTGAAGGAAATTGCTCGAGCACGCGTCGCGGCACTTCCGCTTCGATCGACACACGCCCGTCGGTCGCCACGTGACGCAGGATCCGGCCGATTCGATACAGGTGCGCGATCCGAGCGCGATCGGCGTCACCGGCATCGAACTCCATCGTGACATGCGCGGTGTCGAGGGCCAGCCGTCCCTCCATTGCCGCGATAAGGTCGTCGCGCCCTTCACCCGTGATCGCCGACACGCACAACGCTCCGGGATAGAGCGCGCGGATACGCGATCGCTCGGCTTCGGAAATGGCGTCGCACTTGTTGAAGACATCGACTGAGGGGACGCGATCGGCCCCCACTTCGGCAAGCACGGTGTGCACGGCGGCGATGTGGCGATCTCGCTCCGGATTGGACGCGTCGATGACATGAAGCAGCAGGTCCGCCGATGCGACTTCTTCGAGCGTCGCTCGAAAAGCCGCGACCAGTGAGTGCGGTAATCGCTCGATGAACCCGACGGTATCCGACACGAGCAGTTCCCGGCGATCCGGCAGCCGCACCCTGCGGACGAGCGGATCGAGCGTCACAAACAGCGCATCCGACGCGACCGCCTCCCCGCCAGTGAGGTTATTGAACAGGGTGGTCTTGCCGGCGTTTGTATACCCAACCAGCGCGACGGTCGGAACCGCCGCCTTGTGACGACGCTCGCGGAGCTGAGAGCGTCGCTGCCGGACGACATCGATATCCTTCGAGATGACGCTGATGCGATGGCGAATCCGGCGCCGGTCGGTTTCCAGTTTTGTTTCGCCGGGGCCTCGTGTTCCGATGCCGCCGCCGAGACGCGAAAGCGCGGCTGCCGAACCCACCAGCCTCGGCATGAGGTATTTCAACTGCGCCAGTTCGACCTGGAGCTTGCCTTCTCGGGTGCGCGCGCGACGCGCAAAGATGTCGAGGATGAGTTGCGTACGATCGACAACCTTCCGATCGAGACGCTCTTCGAGATTTCGCAGCTGTGCCGGCGACAATTCGTTATCGAAGATGACGACATCGACGTCGAGTTCATCGCACGATGTCGCCAGCGTGGCGATCTTTCCGCTGCCGAGAAAAGTCGCCGGATCCGGCTTCGGCCGCTCCTGAAGCACACGCAGCACAACCGATGCTCCGGCGGCAGAGGCGAGGCCGGCGAGTTCGTCGAGCGAATGCTCGGGATCGAAATGGCGGGAATTACCGCTGAACAGCCCGACAAGCGCCGCACGCTCCTGTCGATCGGGCGTGGTCGATCGCGAAGCCGAATGACGTGTCACCGCAGCGATTTTATCACGCGCTCCCATGGCACCGCGCCCTCGCGCAGCAGTATTGGTCGCGTGTGGTCGAATGAAATGATCGTGGATGGCGCGCCACCCGGAGCGCGCCCGCCGTCAACGAGTACATCGACATCAGGGAGCCCGGCGGCAACAGCGTCGGCGGAATCTGCCGGTGGGTCACCCGAGCGGTTAGCGCTCGTCGCCGTAATCGGAAACTGAAACGCGCGCGCCAGTTCCCTCGCGATTTCGTGGGCTGGAACCCGGATGGCGACGGTCTGCTGCCCGCCCAGTGCCTCAGGTGTAACGGCGGCGTTCGCTCGCGCCACGATAGTCAGCGGTCCCGGCCAGAATGCCGCCGCCGCGCGGCGCTCACGGTCGGTGAAGCTGGCGACGAGCATTGCCTGTTCCAGGGTGGCCGCCACAAGCGGAACGGCGCTCCGCGCATCGCGCCCTTTCAACGCAAACAGCCGCTCAACGGCATCCTGCCGGCGTGGATCGACCGCGAGCCCGTACAACGTGTCTGTCGGAAACGCAACAACACCTCCGGCTCGCAGTGCCTCGACCGCCGCCGCGACGGCGGTGGTTAGCGGACGATTGGCGTCGACGATGATTCGAACCAACTCACATCTCTTCCGTCGCGGGCGCCGTCGCACTCACCATCGGCGCGACGATCATCAACCGCGACACCATTACGGCCAGCATCGCAAGGCCGACCGCGTCGAGGACGAACACAGCGCGGATGCTCGTTGCCCCGAGAATGCCATTGACGATTGGGCTCAACGCGAGGCCGGCGAGCGAGGCCGTCGTCAATAACCCGAATCCGGTGCCGCGGCCGCTCGCCGGCATGACACTCGACGCGGCCGTGTAGGCGGCCGTCGTCGCAATGCCGATGGCAATGCCGAAGATCGGCGTCCCGAGGACCAGGAGCCAGGGTCCGGTGGCCAATACATAGATGAACGCACCCGCCGAGCCGATCGCCGCGCTCACCGCGATGACGCGTCTTGCCGTCGCCCGCCGGAGCAGCCGGCCGCAGATATGGTGACCGATGGCGCCTGTGGCGGCGGCAATCGAGAACAACACCCCCGCGACGATCGGCACGCGGCCGAGCGGCGTACCGACTTGCGCCACGAAGAGCGGCAGCACCGGACCGAAGCTGCGATCGACGAATTGCAATCCAAACACGACCGCCATCAGCAGAATGAAGTTCTCGAATGCCAGCATGCTCCGGAACGTTACCCGCTCGTCCTTGCCTGGTGCGCGGCTATGCGGGGCGCGATGTTCGTCGTACATGAAAACGACGAGGAGAACCGCAACCAGATAGAAGCATGCGGTCACCAGAAATGCGTTCCTCAACCCCGCGATCTGGGCGACGCTTCCTCCGACTATCGGACCGATCGCCGGTCCCAGTCGTTGCGCTGTCTGCACGAAACCAATTGCATACGCCATCCGGTCGCGCGGCGCCGAGTCTGCCGCCATCGTCAACGTCAACGAGCCGTATCCGGCGAAGAATCCCTGCAGCGCGCGGAGCGCAAACACATGCCAGGGACGCTGCACGTAGGACATCGCACCCATGACGATCACAAAACTCACGAGCGATCGCTCGACCATGATCTTGCGGCCGTACCGGTCGGCCAGGCGTCCCCAGAACGGCGCCAGCATCGCGGTCAGACCGGGGGTGACGCCGAGGCTCAACCCCGACCACATCGCGATCTCGCCGACATCGTCGACGCCAAGCAGCTTGAAATAGAGCGGCAGGAACGGCATCACCAGCGTGAAGCCGGTGAACCCGATAAAGCTGGCGGCAGTGACAGCGAACAGGTTTCTTCGCCAGTGCGGCAGGAGATCGTCTTCGGTCCGTGTTTTTCTGTGTTTTTCCGTGGCCTGTTTTTCCGTGGCTTAGAACCTCACCTTCACGGTCTTTGTCTGCTCGACGTGAATCGTATCGATGAAACGGATGCGTGACGGCTGACTCTGCATGATCAACGAACTGGTGCGGACGCCGTCGCCGAAGAAGCGGACACCCTTCATCAGGGTTCCGTCAGTTACACCTGTGGCCGCGAAGATGATGTTGTCGCCGCAGGCAAGATCCTTCGACGTGTAGACCTTGGTGAAGTCCGAGATGCCCATCGCCCTGCAGCGCGCTTCGTGCTCGGGCTTGCTCACCATCAAACGGCCAAAGATTTCGCCGTTCAAGCAACGCATGGCCGCCGCCGTCAGGACGCCTTCCGGGGCTCCGCCGATCCCCATGACGGCGTGGACGCCGCTGCCGACAACCGCGGCGGCAATGCCTGCCGACAAGTCGCCGTCGCTAATCAATCGGATCCGCGCACCGGTTTCGCGAATCTCCTCAATCAGCTGCGTGTGACGCGGTCGATCGAGCACCATGACGACCAGATCCTCAACATCGCGGTCGAGCGACTTCGCAATTCCCCGCAGGTTGTCGCGAACGGGCGCGTCGAGGTGAACCGAATCCTTCGCTCCCGGCCCCACCACCAGTTTCTGCATGTAGAGATCCGGAGCATGGAGCAATCCACCACGGTTCGAGGCCGCCAATACGACGATGGCGTTGGCCGCGCCGGTGGCGCAGAGGTTCGTGCCCTCGAGCGGGTCGACGGCGATATCGATCGCCGGCAGTCGCGCCGCGACCGCGTCGCTCACCGCGCCGAGGCCAACCTTCTCGCCGATGTAGAGCATCGGCGCTTCGTCACGCTCCCCTTCGCCGATGACGATCGTGCCGTTGATCGGCACGTCGTCCATGCACTTCCGCATCGTCTCGACCGCGGCCTGATCGCTTTTGCGCCAGTCGCCAAGGCCCATGGTGTGCGCGCACGCGATTGCGGCCTGTTCGACGACGCCGAGGAATTCGAGGGAGAGGTCAGAGTCCATACTTCGGCAACTCACATCGTGTCGGGCGATCCTGGCGCATACCGAGCACGTAATCGGCCTGCATGATCTTGTGGATCTCGCGCGTGCCCTCGTAGATCACTGCCCCCTTGCAGTTGCGATAGAAGCGGCCGACCGGATATTCATCCGAGTAGCCGTTGGCGCCGTGAACCTGAACCGCGTCCCCCGCCGCGCGCTCGGATGCGACGGTCGCGAACCACTTCGCCAGACCCGTTTCGCGGGTGTTGCGGCGGCCTTGATTTTTCAGCGAGCCCGCGCGCATCCAGAGCAGCCGCGCCGCCTGATAGTCGGACTCCATTTGCGCGATCATCTCCTTCACCAGTTGATGGTCGGCAATCGCCGTTCCGAATGTCTTGCGTTCTTTCGCGTATTTCGCACTCGCATCACGACAGGCGCGAATCAATCCGGTGGCGCCGGCCGCGACCGTGTAGCGTCCCTGGTCGAGCGCGAACATCGCGATCTTGAATCCTTCCCCGGGTTGTCCGACCATGTTGGCTTCCGGAACCTCGACCTCGTCCATCTTGAAGAAGCCGGTGTTGCCCGCGAGGATTCCCCACTTTTCCTTCAGAGTTCCGCTGGAAAACCCCTTGAACGATCGCTCGATGATGAACGCGGTAATGCCTGATGGGTCGCGCTGTTTCTTTTTCTCGAGATCCGACCAGGCGAAGACCAGGAAGTTGTCGGCGACGTCGGCCAGCGAAATCCACATCTTTTCGCCCGTCAGGTAATATCGATCGCCCTTTTTGACCGCGACGGTCTGGATACCGCGAACGTCACTCCCCGCCGCTGGCTCGGTCAGTCCATAGGTCGCGATCTTCTGCCCTTTGGCTTGCGGCACCAGGTAGCGTTTTTTCTGATCTTCGGTTCCCCAGGTGAGGAGCGTCAGACAGTTGAGGCCCGCGTGTACCGACATGATCACGCGAAGCGATGTATCGACGTATTCGAGTTCTTCGGAAATGAGTCCGAGGCTGACGTAGTCCATGCCCGCCCCGCCGTATTCGGCCGGAACTGAGCAACCCAGCAGACCGAGTTCGGCCATCTGCGGCAGGATGTTTTTATCGAATCGATGTTCGCGATCGAGGTCGCGGATTCGCGGCGCAATTTCACGTGCGCCCCATTCACGCACGGACTGCTCCAGCAGGCGTTGTTCGTCAGTGAGGTCGAAATTCAGCATGACTGGGAATTGTAGTGTACGGGTGAACGGGTGCCTGGGGTGCCAAGGGTGCCTGGGGTGCCACGGGTGCGATGAGTGCCAAGGGTGCCAAGAGTGCCAAGAGTGCCTGGGGTGCCACGGGTGCGATGAGTGCCGAGGGTGCCTCGAGTGCTAAGAGTGCGCTGCGCGCGCACATCGGGCACTCGTGGCACAGTAGGCACCCTTGGCACCCCAGGC
>Ga0310895_10000008_pt1 | contig 33801 bp, 24 predicted proteins | sample C0D4metaG_FD_203912 | JGI IMG/M metagenome (GOLD analysis project Ga0310895, IMG submission 203912) | Lab incubated soil microbial communities from West Virginia University Organic Research Farm, Morgantown, WV, United States - C0D4 | ecosystem: Environmental > Terrestrial > Soil > Agricultural... | reverse complement strand
GAACTGTCCCGACCACCGACGGGTGAACCGAAGCCGCTTGCTCCGATCGACTCGCTGCTCTAGAGCGGAAAAGTGCTCGCGCTGAACTTTCCGGTGAGTGAACCCTGGCCTCGCCCGGATCCTGGGTGTCGCTGGTGAAACCCTGCCTTCATTCATGCACTGCACGCACACCGTATTGTCACTGAGGAATGCTAGTCGCGCTTGCGCCACAACAGAAAAAGGCGTCCAGCCATCAGCAAGCGCAATCCGTCTGCTCGACGCCGGCGCCGAGACTCATGGAGGATTAGAGGAGGCGACGGGAACGAGAGGCTGAACTCATTGTCTCTGTTAAAGAAGATGATGGAGGCGCCGGGAGCCTCAGGGACGCGAGAGAATTCCTTCGGAAAAATCGATGGCGAATAGTGGAGGCGCAGGGAACGGCTCTGTAAATAACTGATTCTATTAAAGAAAGGTGGTGGAGGCGCCGGGATTTGCACCCGGGTCCGAAAATATATCCCCGTAAGACTCTACGATGCGTATCCGCCTCTGTAGTGTCGCGCCTGACGTGTAGAGACGGAAAAACCGTCAGGCGCCAACCCCGAAAACGTCTCGCCGCTGACGTTCGAGACAGCCGTCAGCAGCCAGCCTGCTTAAATGACATCCAGTTCCGGCCCACAGGCTGACCGGAGTGGACGCTCACAGGTTTTTACGCTGCGAGAGCGAGCTGCGTGTTCGCAGTTATGTTTGTTTCCATCTGATTAACGAGGGTGATGGTCCTCGGCACGCATCCTACGGAACCCTATCTCCGTCGAATCTAGGTCGCCCCCTTTTGGCGTGTCCGGAAGAGCGGGAAGTGCCGATAGTCCGGACGAACACAACAACGACCGAGTCTCCATTGTACGACCCCCTGGCAGCAGCCGTCAAGTTGCTCTTGTGCTTAGAGTTGCGGCGTTTTCGATGCTTGACTTGCGGGATCGCGGTCCGGATAATGCGAACTAATGGCCGAGGAACCCATCCGTGGCGTGATTGACGCCATTCGCGCCAAACTGCAGGCCGAGCTCGACTCCCATCTGGGCAGTCTGGCTCAAAGCCACGAGCAGGCCCTCCAGGAAACACGTCAGCGCGCCGACTCCGAGGCGGAGCAGCGCTGGGCGTCGAAGCTGGACGCCGTTCACACGCAGTGGGGATCGCGCCTGCAATCGGAAGTCGCCGCCGCGCGTGGCGAAGTGGAACGCGCGCTGGCAGAGGCGGTGGCGCGAGCACGAACCGAGGCCGAGCAAGCCGCAACGGCTGCGGCCGCGCAAGCGCGGCGTGAACTGGAAGAGGCGGTCGCGACGGAACGCTCGCGGGTGCAGGCCGATCTCGAACGCGCGCATGCCGAGCGTGAGCGGGCGCAGGCGGATCTGCAGCGCGCACAGGCCGACCTCGAACGAGCCCACGCCGATCGGGAACGCGCGCAGGCGGATCGCCAGACCGCACACGAAGATCTGCAGCGCGCGCACAGCGAGCGTGAGCGCACGCAGCAGGAACTTCAGCACGCCCAGTCCGATCGCGAACGAACGCAGCAGGATCTGCAGCGCGCGCAAGCCGATCATCAACGGGCGCAGGAAGAACTGCAACGCGCCCAGGGCGAACGCGCGCGATCTCACGAGGAGTTGCAGCGGGCGCAGAGCGAGCGCGAACGCGCTCAGCAGGATCTGCAGCGTGCCCACGAGACGCTTGAACGCGCACAACAGGAACTGCAACGCGTACAGGGCGAAGTAGAGACCGTTCGCGAACAGTCGTCCCGGGAGTTGGAGGAGACGCGGCAACGGCACGCGATCGATCGGGCGTCGGCGGCGAATGCGCTCGAGGAAGCGCGTCAGGCCGCGGCATCGATGCCGCGCGATACGTCCGAACTGCTGATTTCGATGCGTGCCATCGACGATGCGACGTCGCTGACTGAAGCGCTGTCGGCGGCGGTGCGTGGCGCCGCCCTCGAGTCTCCTCGCGCCGCGCTCTTCATCGTCAATGGCGCGGTCCTGCAGGAATGGCCAGTCGACGGGGTGCCTCCGGTCCATGCCGGTCCGATTCGCGTCGATGGACGCGAAGCCGGGTTTCTGACCGAGGTGATTCGCAGCGGCGACACTGTCGCGCTCGATGGTGCGAATGGCGAGGCGCCGATGTTTTCTGAATTGTCGCCAGGACGCCGCGCGATCGCCGTGCCCTTCGTGCTCGACGGACGCCCGGTCGCCGTGCTCTATGCCGACGAAGGATCGGATGGTCAGCCACTCGCGTCGTGGCTCGAGACGGTGCAGATCCTCGGACGACATGCCACGTCGGTCATCACGTCGCTCACCGCCGTTCGTACCGCGCAGGCAATGGGATTCATTGCGCGCCGATCGGCGGTGGCGAATCGCAGCGCGTCGGCAGTCGTCGAGCCGCCACCCGCCGTCGCCACCGAGGACGAGATGCAGAGCGCTCGCCGTTACGCGAGGCTGCTGGTATCTGAAATCAAGCTGTATAACGAAGGGGCGGTTCGAGTGGGACGCGAGCGTCGCGACCTGCGCGCGCGGCTCGGGGACGAGATCGATCGGGCGCGGCGTCTTTACGAGCAGCGTATCGGAACGGCGGTTCCGGATCGCGAGACGTACTTTCATCAGGAACTCGTGCAGACGCTGGCCGACGGCGACCCGTCCCTTTTCGAGTAAGGATCGCAGCGAGCACTCGTGGCTGTTCAGGCTTTCATCGTTCGTTCAGTGACGCTGCCGGTCCTCGTGGCCGCGCTCCTGTCGCCGCCGCAGCAACCGATTCCCGCTGCGCCACAGCTTGCGCCGACGGTCCATCCGGCGATTCCGACCAATTTGAGCGATCTGTGGCTGGTTCCTTCAGAAAATGATCGCTCGGCGCGGGCGGTCGCTCAGTTCGCGCCGCTGACTGACGGGGTCAAGCGATTCCAGGAAGGGAATTATCAGGCGGCGCTGACCTCTTTTTCGAATCCGGCGCTGGCGAAAACGGCGCTTGCCGACTACGCCATCTACTACAAAGGACTCACGCAGCTGCGGCTCGGCCAGGTCGCCGACGCGCGTCGGACGCTCGACCAGGTCATCGATCGAAGAGTGCCCGGGTACATCAGCGTGGCGGCCGGGCTCGCGTCCGGCGAAGCCGCAGAACTCGCCGGTGACTACAGCGCCGCGGTGACGATTTATGAGCGCCTTGCCGATCAGAAGGCGGCCGTCAACGACGACGTGTTGTCGCGGCTTGGTCGCGCCGCGCTGGCTGCGGGCGATCGGGCAAAGGCGGCGCAGGCATTTCTGCGCGTCTATTACGACTTCCCGGTGACTGATGCGGCGACCGCTGCTGGCGTTCAGCTCGCGTCACTCCAGGATCAAATCACGCGTCCAAACTACAAGACGGATCTCACTCGGGCCCAGGCGCTTTTTGCCGGCCGACGATACAGCGATGCGCGAATCGCATTCGTGGCACTTCAACCGGCGGCCGAGGGAGACGACAAGGAACTCGTGGATTTGCGGATCGCAGAATGTGATTTCTATCTCAGGCGATACGCGGCCGCACGAGACGGCGTTCAGCCCTATCTCGACAACGCCTCGAGGAAGGCCGAGGCACGCTTTTTCTATCTAACCAGTCTCCGCGAGGTCGGCGATCGCGATCGCTCCACGGAATTGACCGCCGCGCTGGTCTCCGAGTTTCCCGACAGTTCCTGGTCCGAAGAGGCGCTGAACAATCTCGGCACCTACTATATCGTCCAGGACGAGGACGATCTCGCAGCGAAAGCATTCAAGGAGCTGTACGACAAGTTCCCGCAAGGACCGCGGGGCGAACGCGCAGCGTGGAAGTACGGGTGGTACGCATATATGACGGGCGACTACGCGGAGAGCGTCCGCGTCTTCGAGAGTGCGGCCAGCGGCTTTCCGCGATCAGACTACCGTCCGTCATTTATTTACTGGGCTGGACGCGCGCACGAGAAGCTTGGACAAAGCACGCAGGCGGACTCGCGCATGCGACTGGTCTACGCCGATTACGCGAACTCGTACTACGGGCGCCTGGCCGAACGGCAACTCGCGCGCCGGGGCGACCTCGCGGCCGAGCGCGGAGACGTCCGCCGCGTCTCGAGCCCGCAAGCGCCCCTTCCAGATGTCAAGCCGATTCAAACCGAGCCGCTCATCCGGCTTCTGCTCGCGAGCGAACTATACGACGACGCGTTGGCGGAGCTTCGGCATGCGCAGCGCGCGTGGGGGAGCTCGGCGCGGATTGACGCGACGATTGCCTGGGTCTACAACCGCAAGGGAGAACTGCGGCGAGCGATTTCACTCATGCGCCGAACCTATCCCCAGTTCTTGACTGCCGGTGGGCAGCAGTTACCGGCCGAGATTCTCCAGGTGATCTTTCCGCTCGTCTACTGGGACTCGATTCGCAAGTATTCAGCGCAGCACGACCTCGATCCATATCTCATCGCCGCGCTCGTCGCCCAGGAATCGACCTTCGATGCCGGCGTGCGATCGTCGGCCAATGCCTGGGGACTGATGCAGCTGGTGCCGGCGACGGGACGGAAGCTCGCGCGGTCCCTCGGTTTCCGCTTCACGATGGCCTCGCTGACCAACCCGGAGCTGAACCTTCGCATGGGGACGCTCTATTTCTCGCAGCTGGTTTCACACTTTGGCGGCACTTACTACGCGCTCGCCAGCTACAACGCCGGCGACAGCCGCGTGACCCGCTGGAAGGCGGAGCGTCCCGGCCTCGACGAGGACGAGTTCATCGACGACATTCCGTTCCCGGAAACGCAGAACTATGTGAAGCGGATTCTCGGCACGGCCGAGGACTATCGACGCTTGTATGCTGACGGCGCCGCCATCCCACGCACGATTTCGACGTTGACGCCGACCAAGGCGCCGGCGAGCGCGAAAAAGAAGGCGCCGGCGAAGAAGAAGGCGCCTGCCAAGAGGACGACACCGACGAAGACGCCATCGACGACGAAGAAGCGCTAGGGAAAAGACACAATCTCGTACAGCGACATCCTGTCATCGTTTGCGAGGAGACGCAGATACGGCGTGAAGTCTTTCAGCTTCGTCCTGATCTCCTCAGCCCGCGGACCGTACATATCCCAGTGAATCCCCACATACCTGACACGACGTTTCTCGAGAATCTTGAACGTGTCGGTCGAGGGAAATGAATCCAGTACAAACGCCGCCTCGCGAAAATCCTGGGGAATGTAGTCGCTGTAGCCGTTGACCATCGGCATCCAGTGCGTCGTCGAGAGCACCATGTATTGCGCGTGCAGCGGAAAGGCGATTCGCTCACCGTAGAAAGGGAACTCCACGACGGGGGCGCGCGGCATCGACGCAAGGACGCGGTAGTTGGTCGAGACCGGAAGCGCGCGTTCCCATGGAAAGGGAACGACGTTGAGTTCGGCAATCGCGACAATCGCGAACGCCGTCGCCACGCTGCGTCCGCGGATGCGCGCGAGCGCGACTGCGGCAAAGATCGAAAGCACGAACACGACGAGCAGACCAAAACGCGATGGCGCACGAAGAAACGTGAAGAGGGGAACGACTCGATAGAGCACGGTGTAAAGACCGGCGGGCGGTCCAAACGACGCCCAAAAAGCCAGAACTCCGAGTGAGCCGTACAACAGCAGCGTCTCTCTGTCGTCACGCGGCGCACCCACCGCAGGATCGCGTCTCCAGCAGAGTGCGGTCCCTACGATTCCCAGCACGATCGCCAGGACGCCGGGAAAGAGCACCTCGCCGATTCGCCAGCCAAGTTGCCGGGCAAGCACCAGAATCGGTCGATGCAGATGCGACGGCGATGCAAGATAGCTTTGCCACGTGGCCGAGTATCTGCGCGCATCATCGAGCGATCGGACGAACCCGCCTTCTTGCAGTTCGAGATATGGAAGGAGAAAGGGAAACACGATCAGGCCGGCGACAACGGCTCCGACGGCGACCGCGATCCAGAAGCCGCGGGCTCGCCACAACCGACGCCGGATCGCGAAGAACAACACGCTATAGCCCACCATCAATCCGGCGAAGATGCCGTAGTAGGCGCAGGCCAGTGCCTGCGCCGCAAGTGCGGCGCCCAGCGCGGCGCCTCGTGGCAGTGACGGCGCATCGACCAGCCGGTGCAGCGCGAGCATCGATAGCGGCATACCGCCCGCCATCAACAGTTGAATGTGGGCGCTGTGAGAGTAGAAGTAAGGACAGAACGCGAAGAGGACTGCGGCCACGGCGGCCGTGTCGCTACGCCCGGACAGATACCGCGCGAGCAGCCACATGCCGATCAATGTCGACGCAAACGCCAACAGCAGCGCGGTGTTATGTGCAGCGTAAGCGTTGCCGGTGAGGAGCCACGCAGGAATGCCAATCACGCCGGCGACGATGTTCGCCTCGGAGTAGGCGAGCGTGTTGCGATGCGGGTAAAAAATATTGGCGTCGAAGAGCGAGCCGGGATCGGTCACGATCGTCCGACTGACCCAGCCGACATTCCAGATCCCGTAGAGGCCGTCCATGTTGGTCGTCCGGCCGAGACGACCGAGGCCTGACGCGAGCGGCCACGTCATGAGCACGGCGAGGACGAGCGCAAGGCCGCATGCGATCGCAGCACCACGCGCGCGTGCCGCGATGGTATCCGGGCGTGCCTCCATGTAGAATGCGGACATTCTACCGCCGAACTCCGCCGTTCCTTCTGTGCCTCGCCTGACGCTCGTTGTCGCACTTTTCGCTACGGCTCTTGCCGCCTGGTTGTCGCAGGGCACACTCGCGCTGACCTCCGAAGGCGCATCGCGGGTCGCCTTGCTTCCACTCTCGATGACCTCGGGAGTTCTGGTTGCGCTCGCGTGCGCCGGTGTCTGGGCGGCACGGCGATCCGGCGCATCACTCGCGCCAATCTGGTTGCTCACACTCCTTGCCCTGCCGTGGCTGTCATCGTCGCTGCCGTCGGCACTACAAATATGGTCGGGTCATCTCGCGCTGGTCGTCTGGCTGGCCGTCGCCGTTGCGCTTGCGGCTTCTTCTGCCGCAACACTCGCGACAATCCGAGCGCGATTCGGAGTACTCGCGAATCTGAAACGTCCGGCCGTCGTTGCCGGCGCGCTTGCCTTTGCGATCTACGCTGTTGCTGCGTTCGAGACGCGGCCATCGATCCCGGGAGGGGACGAGCCGCACTACCTGATCATCGCGCAGAGCCTGCTGAAGGATCGTGATCTGCGCATCGAGAACAATCACCGGAATGGTGACTATCGCGCGTATTACCCCGGTGAACTGCCCAAGCCGGACTATCGGCGTCGCGGACGGAATGGTGAGATCTACTCAATTCACGCTCCCGGATTGCCGGCACTAATCGCACCGGCATTTGCCATCGCCGGGTACCGCGGCGTCGTGGTGTTCCTGATTCTCATCTCCTCGGCGGGCAGCGCTCTGGCGTGGTGGCTCACCTATCTCGTGACCCGACGGTCGGACGCGGCGTGGTTTGGCTGGGCGGCGGTGACGCTCTCGGTAAGTACGATCTTTCACAGCTTCAGCGTTTATCCCGACGGTCCGGGCGGAGTGATCGCATTGACCGGAGTGTGGGCGCTGTTGCGAACGGAACGCGAGGGGGAAACTCGCGACGAGCGCATCGGACCCTGGTGGCTGCACGGTGCGGCGCTGGCTCTCCTCCCGTGGATTCACACTCGATTTGCGCTGATTGCCGGCAGCCTTGGCGCGCTCATCATCCTGCGACTCTCGACGACGAGGAATTCCGCAGGGAAGGCGGTGGCCTTCCTGACGATTCCGGCCATCAGCGCGATCTGTTGGATTGGCTTTTTCATCGGCGTCTACGGCACGCCGGATCCTTCGGCTCCGTACGCGAATGAAGAAGGCTCGGCGTCTTTCATTCCCGGCGGATTGGTCGGCCTGTTCTTCGATCAGCGGTTCGGGCTGCTCGCGTATGCACCGGTGCTGGTGGTCGCGTTCGGCGGGCTGGTTAGCATGTGCCTGGACCGGCGATGGCGGCGACTTGGTCTCGAGCTGGCGTTCGTGCTTGTGCCATACCTCCTTGCGGTGACCCATTTCGCGATGTGGTGGGGTGGGCACAGCGCGCCGGCGCGCTTTTTCGTGCCGATGCTTCCCCTGCTTGCCATTCCGGCCGGCGCCGGCTGGACTCACATTCGCCATCGCGCGACACGCGCGACGGTGCTCGCCGCGCTTGCTCTGACCGGATTCATTTCGTCGGCACTCGTGTTCGTCGACGGTGGGCGCCTCGCCTTCAACGTCCGTGAGACCTACGCGGCGTGGCTGGAATGGTTGAACAACGGAACCGATCTGGCGCTCGGCGTGCCGGCATGGTGGCGTGATCGTGAAGCGCTCTTGTACCGCGACGTCGCGATCTGGCTGGTGTCGCTGGGTGCGGGGTGGGCGGCGTTGCGGGTGTTCCAGGGAAAAGCCTGGCTGCGGACCCGCGGAGCATTGGCCGCCGCCGTCGGCAGTGCCTACGCCGTTGCGTCGATGGTCGCCCTGACGATCGTCTGGGCGCTCTCCGGCGTTGATGGAAGCAACATCGCCCCCGCGCAACTCGATCTCCTTCGTCGCCTGGGCTCCGAACCGCACGTGCTCCTGCTCGAGGTGCCGGGCCTGCATCGACTGCCGCCCGATCAGGTGCCTCCGCGCGTTCGAATGGAGCCGCGGCCGTCGACCGCGCCAGGCGGCGCAGGGCCGAACGATAGGCCGCTCTATCAAGTGGCGGCTGTCCCCGCGGGACGGTATCGTCTGGAACCCCGTGGTCCGGCAACCGCCGGATGGTTGATGGTTGGCATCGGACGCGATCAGTTCTCGTTGAAGAGCGGGCCGCTGGCCAACCCGGCGCAGCCGATCGAGATTGATTTTCCCGTCGATGTGCGCGCGATCGTGGTGCGCGGTGACGAACAGGCGCGCCGCACGGTTCGTGCGTTCACGATCGCCCCGCTGTCTATCCTGCCGGCGAGATCGCGATTAGCGAAGGAGTCGGCACGACGCGCGGTCCGCTACGGAACGACGAGTGTGTACTTTCTCGACGATCGCAGCTTTCCCGAGCCGGACGCGTTCTGGGTGGGAGGTCAACGCAACAGCCGCGTTGCGCTGCAGCCGGATTCAGGTGACTCGGTCACGATCTTCATTCGCAACGCGCCAGTCGACAATCAGGTGACGTTGGAATCCGGATCGTGGCGAGAGTCGATGACGCTGGGATCAGGCGAAGAGCGCCGCGTTCACGTGCCGATCGATCCGCAACGCGGCGCCGCGCTGCTCATGGTCACCTCGTCGAGCGGATTCCGGCCGTCGGCGGAGGATCCGAAGAGTCGCGACGACAGGTTTCTCGGGGTCTATGTGAAGGTGGTTCAGTAAGTCAGAACCGCACCGCCGCACCGAAGTACAGGCCTTTCAGGTCCAGGTTCCCTTCGTCGCGCTTCAGGTGATAGTACACATTGAATGACCGGTAACCCATCTGCACACCGATGTGATCGTTGAAATTCACCGTTCCATAAAGATCGAAATCGATATAGTGCGCCCGGTAGTCTTCGCCGAAGAGCCCGCCTGAACCCAGGCCGCTCAGTTCGCCGGTGATCGAGATATTGGGGGCGACGTAGGCGCGGCCGATCGCGCCAATGGTCGGAATCGGCGCTCTCGCGTGGACGAATTCCGTGTCGAGAACGTTCGACAGCGTTGCCTGCACATCGGTGTACTTCGCATCGAAAATCACGCCGACAAAGCCGCGGTCGTAATAGAGGAAGTCGTACTCGTACGCGAAGCGATACGCTTTCCATTTCAGCTCAGTCGTGACCGGGAAGGTCACCGGGTATCGGATGCCATTGAAGACGATCGCCGTTTTCAGGGTGCCGACCGCCTCGTAGGTAATCGGTGTGTACTCGAAACGGAGACGATGTTTCCGGCCGGGCCGGAGCACGGTTTTCAACTGCCGGAACTTCGTCTTTTCGATTCCAAGGTCGGTGACGAAGTTTATCGGCGTCCCGATCGCATCGCGCGTCAGTGCCTGGCTGGTGATGACGATGTTCGGGTTTGGATCCCAGAAGTACCCACCAATTTCGACGTGATAGGTCTCGCCCGTTGCCGGGTCGGACATGCGCCCGGCGCCGTACTGTGCCCACGCGGGCGTTGCCAGACACACGATTGCCGACCAGACCAATATCGAAATGGCACGCATACGCATGATGTATCTCGCCCCGGTGGGTTACGACAACTGCGCTCACTGGGTGGAGCGCTCGGCAGCCTGCTGGGTAGGCCGCGTCAGAATACCATGCGGCATCGTGATTGCTCAACAGAAAGCTCCGAAACGTGCCCGCGCGTCGCATCTGCCATTTTCGGCGCGCAATTGCGCCTCGAATCCAGAAACCTCGCGCGCGTTTCCAGGTTTTCGGATCGATTCACAGTTCCAGGGACGGATGGTTGGGTAAAAGCTCCGGGTGTGCACCTTACCGTTTCAGTAAGGTGCTTTCCCGGCCGGTAAGCTCAGGAGGCAAATCACTATGAGGCAGCGTGTAATGGGCGCGGTCATGATGACCTTGCTCATCGCCATGTCGGCGTCGGCGCAACAAGGGACAACGGAGCTTCGTGGCAGAGTCATCGACGCGCAAGGAGCCGTCCTGCCGGGCGTGACCGTCGTGGTGCGCAACCAGGAGACGGGCATGTTCCGCGAGACCGCGTCGGGACCGGACGGGACGTTCATTGCGAGCGGCCTGGCACCGGGCACGTATCAGGTGAACGCGGAACTCCAAGGCTTCAAGAAATTCGAGCGCAAGGAACTGCGGCTCGAAGTCGGGAAGACCTCGAGTATCGATGTCACCATGGCGGTTGGAACGGTCGAAGAAACGGTCACCGTCACGACCGAATCGCCGCTGGTCGACGTCACGTCGAAGGAAATCGGCGGCAATATCACCAGCGAAACACTGGTCAAGCTGCCCAGCGTCAACGGCAACTTCATCGGCTTTGTCGCGCTTCTTCCCGGGATCGTTCCTTCAATCAGCACGGAATCATTCGGCAGCGATTCGATCAGCGTCAACGGCCAGGACCCGCGCAACAACAATTACATGCTCGACGGCGGCAACAATAACGACGACGTCATCGGGCAGCGCGCGGGCACGCAGGCACGGACACCGATCGAGGCGATCCAGGAATTCCAGGTCATCACCGGTCAGTACGACGCGCAGTACGGCAGAACATCGGGTGCGATCATCAACGCGGTCACCAAGTCGGGAACGAATCAGCTGCGCGGCAGCGTCTTTGGCTTCTTCCAGGACGGCAGCCTGACGACGAAGGATTACTTCGCGAAGGAAAAGGGACTGACCAAGCCCGACACGCAGTATCAGCGCTGGGGCGGCACCGTCGGTGGACCAATCGTGCGCGACAAGCTGCACTTCTTCGGGAGCGTCGAGCGCTTCGCCATCGATCGGCCCAACACCATCAACATTCCGGCGCGGCCGGAATTCAACGGCACGGAACTCACCAGGGATCGCGTGTGGAACACGATCGTGAGAGGCGATCACCAGGTCACCAACAACACGACCTACAGCGTGCGGTGGTTGCGAGAATCGTCGCCACAGAAGAACCAGATCATCACGCCGCCCGCGGTGACGCCGGCCGCCGCTCGCGAAGAGTCGGACGTCGATCAGACCGTCTCAATGAATTTGAATCAGGTGCTGACGCACACGAAAGTGAACACGTTGCGTCTGACCTGGACGCGTGAGAACGTCGCCTTCGCAAATCCGTGCTTCAATGGCAACGGCCGCGACCAGGCGGCGTGTCCGCCGCGGCTCGTGTTCCAGACGTTTGTCGATCAGCAAAGCAACCTCGCACAGTTTCGCGTCAACGACGGCATCCAGGCTGAGGAAACGCTGGGGTGGTTTCTGCCAAACAAGCGAGGCGACCACGACATCAAGGTCGGTGCGCAGTATGAGTACTCGGGCGCGAACAACATTACGCAGGACGACCTCAACGGTAACTTTACATTCGGAACGAGCAACGCGCCGTTCAACTCTTCAAACCCGTCTACCTATCCGGATCGATTCTCCATCCGGGTCGGCGGCCCACTGCGGATTTTCGAGAAGGCACACTACTTCTCCGCATTCGCACAAGACAAGTGGCGGCTCACGAAAGACCTGACCTTCAGCCTGGGGCTGCGCTACGACCTCGAGCGGATTCCCTTGGCCGAACCGGACAACCCGCTAGTGGAGACGTATCCGACCGATGACAACAACATTCAGCCGCGCGTGGGTATCACCTACAACCTCAACGACGGCAAGAGCGTCGCACGCGCGGGATACGGCCGATTCTTCGACAAGACCCACTTTGAATTGATCGGCGGCCTCTACACTGGCGTGTTCAGCACCTCGAGCGTGCAGACATTCCCCGTTGCAGGAGCCGACCTCGGCCCGCGCAACGGACAGTTCCCGACCGATCCGTTCCTGGTGAATGGCCCGACGGTGAACCACGATCTGCTCGCGCAGCGGTTCCCGAGCGGCGTGGCGGCTCGCGCCGCCAATGTGACGTGGGACAACGAGGATCGCCGGGTTCCGCACACCGACGAAATTACCGTCGGCTACGAACATCAGCTGATGCCGGACCTTGCAGTGAGCGCGGATTATCTCCATTCGCAGTCGCGCGAGATGTTGATGGTCCTGAACCTCAATCCGCAGTTCCGTTCATCCACGGTTGTCGCGCAGGCGACGCCGGTCCGCATCGGCAGCGCGACGCTGACGCAGGCGATGGCGGAGTTGCAACAGACGTATCCCGGGCTTACGCCATTCACGGGTAACGTCAACCAGTTCGTGAATCGCGGCGAGGTTGATTTCAACGCGATCATGCTGCAGATGAAGAAGCGCTTCAGCCATAACTACAGCGCCCAGGTCTCGTACACCTACAGCCGCTCGCGCGGCAATACGACCGGCAACGGCGCGCCCGGGAGCAATTTCCAGGTCGGCGACGACATGCACCTGGAAAAGAACGAAGGCCCAACGAGCTTTGACATTCCCCACAACTTCACCGTCAGCGGGACGGCACTGATTCCGAAGACGAAGGGCCTGCAACTGAGCTGGGTCGCACGCGCACTGAGCGGAACACCCTTCACCATCGTCAACACCAACTTCGATCCGGACCAGAACGGCATCCAGGCAGAGCCGCTGCCGGTTGCCAATTATGCCGGGACAGGCGTTGATGGCTATGAGGTCAAGAACTACGAAGAAGAGCGCAATGGCGCACGCGGACCGGGATACGTCCAGGCCGACATGCGCTTTGGCTACATGATCAACTTGCACGGCCGCCGGCGCCTCGAAGTGTCTGCCGACGTGTTCAATCTGGGCAACCGGACCAACTTCGCGAACCCGTCAGCCGATCAGGCAGCAACGTCGTCATTCCTGGTGATGACGGCATACAGCACGAGCTATACGCCGCGGAAAGTGCAAATTGGATTGCGCTACGAATTCTAAATAGAGTCGGGATCCGTTTTCCGGGATCCGGGATCCGATCGGATCCCGGATCCCGACGCCTATATACTCAGAGGAATGGGCCCCTCCTTCCGTCGTCTCCTTCCTTTCGTCCTCCGTTACCGTCGTCAGTTCATCCTTGGCCTTATCTGCGTCGTTCTGTCGTCGACGTTTCAACTGCTGGCGCCGTGGGTCCTGCGGTTTGCGATTGACGACCTGACGCTTGGTGTGACGCGGCAGAAACTGATCACCTACGCCGGACTCATCCTCGGCGTTGCGTGCATTCGGTCGGTGTTCCAGTTCCTGATGCGCCGCATCATCATCGGTGCGTCACGTGGAATCGAGTACGACATCCGAAATGCATTCTTCACGCGACTGCAACAGATGCCGCTGGCGTATTACCAGGCGCGGCGCACTGGCGATCTAATGTCGCGCGCGACCAACGACCTCAACGCGGTCCGCATGATGATCGGCCCGGCGGTCATGTATTCCGCCAGCACCATCCTGGTGTTCGCGGTCGCGATCATTCTGATGGTCTCCATCGATGCGCGACTGACGCTGATTGCGCTGATCCCGATGCCCATGGTGTCGATCAGCGTGAAATACTTTGGCACCGCGATCCATAAGCGGTTCGAGGCGATTCAGGCACAACTGGCAGACCTCAGCGCGGTGGTCCAGGAGGCGCTCGCGGGGGTTCGCGTTGTCCGCGCGTATAACCAGGAACGTCACGAAGTCGCGCGATTCAGCGCCGCCAACGACGAATACATCAAGCGCAATCGTGTCCTGATCCGGCTGCAGGGAATGTTCTATCCGAGCATGACGCTGTTTCTCGGCTTCGGCGCCCTGCTGGTGATATGGGTCGGAAGCCGGGAGGTCATTCGTGGCCGCATCACGCTCGGCGACTTCGTCGCGTTCAACTCGTATCTCGTGATGCTCAGCTGGCCGATGATTGCGTTCGGCTGGGTCACGAACATGCTCCAGCGCGGAATGGCATCCTGGAAGCGGATGCTCGACGTCATGGATGCCGTACCCGATATCAGCGATGAGCACGTGACCGAACGAGGTCGTTCGGTGCCGCTCACGGGCGCGATAGATGTCCGTCATTTGACGTTCACGTATCCTGGCGCCGAACATCCGGTGCTCGACGATGTGTCGATTCGGATCGAGCCGGGGCAAACGGTCGCATTCGTTGGCGCGACGGGGTCTGGGAAGTCGACGCTCATTTCCCTGCTGCCGCGGCTCCACGAGCCGCCGCCCGCCACCGTCTTCATGGACAACGTCGATGTGCGCGAGATTCCACTCGAGCGACTGCGCGGCGCCATTGGCTTTGTGCCACAAGAACCGTTTCTCTTTTCTGAGTCGATCGCAGAGAACATTGCGTTCGGTGTGCGGGCCACGGAAAAACACGGATTAACACGGATGGGTACGGAGGAGGGTAGAGCTCGATTGTGCGAAGTTGCCGCCATCGCGCGGCTCGATAAAGACATCGAATCTTTCCCCAAGGGCTATGAGACAGCGGTGGGCGAACGAGGAATCACCTTATCAGGCGGTCAGAAACAGCGGACGGCCCTGGCGCGTGCGGTGATGGTGGATCCACGGGTGCTGATCCTGGATGACGCGCTGTCGGCGGTGGATACCTATACGGAAGAAGAGATCCTGACGCGATTGAAGGACGTCATGCGTCAGCGCACCTCGATCATCGTCGCGCACCGGATCTCGACGGTGCGTGATGCCGATCAGATTTTTGTGCTCGACCGCGGCTGTGTTGTCGAACGCGGCGATCACGACGCGCTCGTTGCGCGCGATGGTCTCTACGCCTCCCTCTACAAGCGGCAACTGCTCGAGGAGGAGCTGGCGGCAAGCTGAATGTCTTTCCACGAAGAAGAAGTCCTTGGCAAGGCGTACGACGCCAAACTGATGCGGCGGTTGCTGCGATACCTGCGCCCGTACAAAGCGCAGGTCGCAGTGGCGCTGGCGGCGATCATCTCGGGATCGGTTCTCCAGCTGGCGCAGCCGTACTTGATGAAGCTGGCGATCGATCGCTACATCGCCACGCGCGATTTCGGTGGTGTCGATCGCATCGCGATTGCCTACTTCTTCATCCTCATCGCCTCGTTTGCACTGGAGTATGTGCAGACGTGGATGCTGCAGATGACCGGGCAGCGAATCATGTACGACATGCGGCTGCAGATCTACGAGCACCTGCAGCGCATCGATTTGCAGTTCTACGACCGAAATCCGGTCGGCCGGCTGATGACCCGCGTCACGACCGATGTCGACGTGCTGAACGACATGTTCACGGCGGGTGTTGTCTCGATCTTCGGCGACGTGTTTACGCTGGTCGGCATCATGATCGTCCTCGTCACGATGGACTGGCGGTTAGCGCTGGTTACGTTTGCGGTCCTGCCGCTCATCGTGCTTGTGACGCAATGGTTCCGCCGAAACGTGCGCGAATCGTACCGCACCGTCCGCGCCTGGGTGGCTCGGATCAACGCCTTCCTGCAGGAACACATCACGGGCATGTCGACCGTTCAGCTGTTCCGCCGTGAAGCCCGGACGTTCGAGCGCTTCGACGACATCAACCGCCGGCACCGCGACGCCAACATCGACTCGATCCTGTATTACGCCGTGTTCTATCCGGCGATCGAAATCATCGGTGCGCTCGCCGCCGCGCTCATCATCTGGTTTGGAGGTGGCTGGACGCTGCAAAACACCCTCACCATCGGGTCGCTGGTCGCGTTCCTGTTGTACTCGAGCCGATTCTTCCGGCCGATCAGCGACATGTCGGAGAAGTTCAACGTCCTCCAGGCGGCAATGGCCTCGTCGGAGCGGATCTTTAAGTTGCTGGATACCGAGGTAAAGATCACGTCGGGATCCGTTGTCGGACCCCGGACCATGGACACCGGATCCCGGCAGGTATCAACCGGCCACATCGCCTTCGACCATGTCTGGTTTGCGTATGACGCCTCGGATCCCGGATCCCGCACAACGGATCCCGGTACGCGCGAGCCCACGTTTGTCCTTCGCGACATTTCCTTCGAGGTCAGACCCGGCGAACGCGTGGGAGTGGTTGGTGCAACAGGAGCGGGGAAGTCGACGCTCATCAACCTGCTGCTACGGTTTTATGACGTCACGCGAGGCCGGATCCTCGTCGACGGCGTCGACGTCCGGGAAATGAACCTGGGCGACCTTCGGCGTTTGTTTGGCTTGGTGCTGCAGGATGTTCACCTGTTCTCGGGGACCATTGCCGCAAATATCCGGCTGGGCGACATCACCATTACCGACCAGGCTGTGCGGCGAGCGGCGGAAGCTGTGCACGCGAATCGATTCATCGATCGCCTGCCGGATGGTTACCAGAGCGCCGTCGCAGAGCGAGGTGCGACACTGTCAGTCGGACAGAAGCAGCTGCTCTCGTTCGCGCGGGCACTGGCGTTCGACCCGCGCATTCTCGTGCTCGACGAGGCGACATCGAGTATCGACACCGAAACGGAGTTGTTGATTCGGGATGCGCTGAGCGTGCTGATGGCAGGCCGGACGACGATCGCGATTGCGCATCGACTTTCGACGATACAGGACCTGGACAAGATCCTGGTGCTGCACAAAGGGCACTTGCGGGAAGCGGGGACGCACCAGGAGCTTCTGGCGCAGCGTGGGATTTACTACAAGCTCTATCAGCTTCAGTACCGGGATCAGGAAAAGGAGAGCGAAGCGGCTAGCCGCCCGGCGCTTTCTGCGCCTCCTCCTTGACGCCGGGGGTGTCGTCCGGCCCAGGACTGACCGCGGGCATCTCCTTCGGCTGGGCCGCTTCGCGCCGCCTGAAGAGCCGATCCATCAGGCTGGGGCTGGGGCTGCTCGCTCGCGGATTCCATCCAAGCCGGAGGACCGTGAGACCGGCGGACCGACGACCGAACTCGTACCGCGCCTCGTCGCAACTCCACATGTAGATGTCGATGTGGCGGCCCTGAACAGCGGGGCCGGTATCCATGATCGTGTAGATACCGTTATACCGCTCACCGAGGCGATCGACCTGAATCACCGATCCGACCGGCAGGAGATCGGGGTCGGCGGCTGCGATCCCGTTGCGAACGTTCACGCCTGACGCCGTGGTTGTCCCGCGGCAATAGGCTGTGGCGGTAAATTTGAGACGGGCGCCGGGGGCCGGCTTGGCGTCGGAATGCCAGAATTCCGCCTGCCGCGCCGCATAGCGTGAATCAAGAATCGTGGCTTCGTACAGGAAGGCGAACGCAACGGCCGCGGTTCCTGTTGCGACGATCTTGCGCCCGAGTGAACGCGAGAGCAACATCATGACGCCGGTAGGTGCGACCAACGGTGCCGCAGCCGTGAGCTTCCACTATACCGTCCAAAGGCCCCCGGGTCAAAACCGGTACAGGGTACCGGTATTTATGTTAACTCATTTGTTTATCATTAATTATCGGATTGGCTCTTTCGGCGGTGCGCGACGATCATTGTAAGTGAGGCCTGGTACGCCACGAGGGCGAGGATCGCGCCCCCAATCATGGACCCTAGGGCGTACGACCATAGGAGCGGAGTGAGGGTCTTGACGAGACTCCTGAACTCTCCCCACGAGGCGTCGGTCAAGGCTTCGCGAAATTCCTTCATCAAATCCGGCGGGACATCGACATTCAAGATCATGGCGCCCACCATGGTGGACAGCGTGTAGTAGGCGGGCAGAATCCACGGCAGGTTGGAGTACACACCGAGCAGAACCGCCACCCGATTCAGGTTCAACGCGAACGCGACGACGAGGCCCAGGATCGTGTGAAGCCCGAGAAACGGGGAGAACCCGAAGAACACGCCGACCGCGTACGCCGCCGCCGTGCGCGTTGGCGTGTCGTGGGTGTGGAGCAGCTGGCCGAGCCAGCGACGGCGAGCGTCCGGGGATCCGATCATGCCCAGTTAAAAGTGGACGAACCCGGTCGGCAGCGGCTCGAGCCGCCCATTCCGCGTCAGGCCAATCGAACGATCCGCTGTCAGGGCGCCGATTTTTGTGATCGGCACGCCGCGCGCTTCCCGGAAAACTCCGCGCAGACGCCCACGCCGCTTCGGAGAAACAGCAAACAGCAGTTCGTAATCATCGCCGCCCGCAACCGCCGCAGACACCGCATCCGCTCCGATTCGGCTGAACCACGCGTGCGCAGACGGGTGCATGGGAAGAAGTGCGGCATCGATCTCGGCGCCCGTATGACTCGCAGATGCGAGTTGAGTGACGGCGTCCGCAAGACCATCGCTGAGGTCCATGCAGGCGCTCGCCGTGCGCGTCCGGCCCAGAATCGCGCCGAGCCTGGACCGTGGCTCCGGGCGGCAGTACCGCTCGACGCACTCTGCCAGGTCTCGGTCGGCCGGCCGCGGAAGCGTCACCCCTCCAACAGCATTTGCCTCGCCGGATTGCACGCATTGCTCGCGCAACCATTCCAGGCCCGCCCGCGCGGCCCCAATCCGCCCGGTGACGTAGAGATCGTCGCCGGCACGTCCGCCCGCGCGCGTCAGGATCCGTCTCGGCCTGACACTGCCGATGACTGTGACGTCGAGAACAAGCGGCCCGGGCGATCGCGTAATGTTGCCGCCGGCGAGGGTGATGCGAAGCCGTTTTGCCAATTCCAGGAGTCCCTCGAGCAGTTCATCGACCTCGATAAGCGTGGTGTGGGCGGGGAGCATGAGCGAAAGCAGCGCAAACCGGGAGGTCGCTCCCATGGAGGCGACGTCGCTCACGTTGACCGCGAGCGCCTTGTGACCGATATCGGCCGGGGTAGAGAAGCGCCGATCGAAATGAACGCCTTCGACCAGCGCGTCGGTGGTCAAGACCTGCAGCGCCCCGCGATCCGGGATCGCGACCGCTGCGTCGTCGCCGATACCGACGACCAGGGCCGGGTCGGCGGCCGGCACCCGGCTGCGAATCCGTTCAATCAGGGCACGCTCGCCGGCCTCGGCAACCCGGTGACCCGTCGCGCTACCGGGCGAACTCAACGGCGCGCGTCTCCCTGATGACCGTCACCTTGATTTGTCCTGGATACTCGAGCTCGTTCTCGATGCGGCGCGCGATGTCCTTGGACAACCAGACGGTCTCTTCATCGGAGATTCGTTCGCTTTCGACGACGATGCGGATTTCCCGTCCGGCCTGGAGCGCGAACGACTTCGAGACCCCTTCGAACGAGTCTGCGATGCCCTCGAGTTTCTCCAGCCGTTTCACGTACGACTCGAGAATGTCGCGCCGTGCGCCGGGACGTGCCGCTGAAATCGCATCAGCGGCCTGCACAATCATCGCTTCGAGCGACGGCCAGTCGATGTCCATGTGGTGCGCTGCGACCGCCATCAAAACTGGTTCGCTTTCGCCATGCTTTCTCAGAAAGTCGAGCCCCAGCTCGAGGTGCGTTCCCTGCAGATCGCGGTCGATGGCTTTCCCGATGTCGTGCAGGAATGCGGCACGCGCGGCGACGTGCCCGTTCAGGCCAATCTCCTTCGCCATGATGCCGGCGAGGAAGGCCACTTCCTTCGAGTGGTTCAGGACGTTCTGACCGTAGCTGGTTCTGAACTTCAAACGGCCCATTAGCCGCAGCACATCGGGATGCAGGTCGTACAGGCCGAGTTCGAACGCCGCCGCTTCACCTTCCTTGCGGACGGTCTCTTCCATGTCGGTTTTGACCTTCTCGACGATTTCCTCAATCCGCGCTGGATGGATCCGGCCGTCGGCGATGAGGCGCTCGATGGCTTGCCGCGCCACTTCGCGCCGGAACGGATCGAAGCTCGACAAGATGATCGCGCCCGGCGTGTCGTCGACGATGAGTTCGACGCCGGTTGCGGTTTCGAGCGCGCGGATGTTGCGTCCTTCGCGGCCGATGATGCGCCCCTTGAGATCGTCACTGGGAAGGTCGACAACCGAGACCGTCGTTTCGATCGCGTGCTCGGCGGCGCTCCGTTGAATCGCGTCGGTGATGATTTGCTGAGCACGGGCCGCGGCCGTCTCTCGCGCCTCGGTTTCGAGACGCTTCACCAGGTTCGCCGCGTCGCGCCGCGCGTCGGCCTCAATCTGCTTCAGCAGCAGCTCGCGCGCCTCGTCGGCGGTCAGGCCGGCGACGCGTTGCAGTTCGCGCTGCCGCTCAGCGGCGAGCTGTTCCACTCGCGCAGCTGCGGCGGCGGCACGTTGTTCGTGAGCGGCAAGCGCCTTCTCGCGGGCGCGGAGTTCCTGCTCGACGCGATCGGTGACGGCGAGGCGATCGGCGAGGGCCCGCGTCTTGTCGGCCAGCCCCTGTTCGAGACCGATGATTTCCTGGCGCCGATCGCGCGCCTGCTTCTCGGCTTCGGCGGCCAGTTCGTGCGCTTTCTCGCGCGCCTCGAGCGTGGCTTCTTTGCGCAGCGTTTCGGCGTCGCGCTCGGCCTGTTTCAGGGCGCGGTCGGCCTCGCTTCGAGCGTTTTTGAGGGAATCGTCCGCGGAGCGCTTCTTGGACGCGGCTCCCCACACGAGTGCGCCGCTCGCGATCACACTCACGAGCAGCGTGGCGACAGCAGCTAAGCCAGATGGCGGCATCCAGAGGTCCCCATAACCGAGCCCGGGGCCCGGAGGTCGGTTCGTGAAGGTCAGCTGGAGAAGAGAGGAATAGGCCCCGCTTTGCCGTGTGGGGAGGTCGGATGAACCTGCTCAAAGCAGGTGGAACCGCTGCACAAGCGATGCTTCAGGCTTCCTCTTGCAGAGGCATGCACACCACACCGCGTCGCGATTCTCTTATGGTGAAACGTTGGCTCAAACGAGCCTCCGAACCATCACAAACAAAGCAGGGAACTCAAACTCCGCGAAGGATCTTACTGCATTTTGCCAGAAAACCGTCAATGTTCAATGTTGCGCACAACGACACCGCTGAGCGTCGAACATGGCGCGGTCAGCGCGCCGCGGTTTGCCGCGCGTCGGGAAACCCCAGCGCCAGATCGAGCACGCGTTCGAGTTCGGCGGCTCGAGTCGCCACCTGATCGTTCTGCCGACGCTCATCGTCGAGGACGCGGAAGTATTCGTCGGCGATGTTCAACGCTGCCAGGACGGCGAGTTTCAGCGTGTCGCCTGCCGGGGATTCCTTGAGGGCAAGCCGCATCTTCTCGTTGACGTAAGCGGCCAGCTCGGCCACGTAGGCTGGATCGAGTCCGCTCCGGATCGGGTACTGCTGTCCGTGGATCTCGACGGTCACGACACGCGACCCGCTTTGGTCCATGGCGGTTCTACAGGTTGAGGGCTTCGATCTGCGACAACATGTCGCCGACGCGCGACCGAATCAACTGCCGCTCTTCGCGCAAGGCGGCAAGCTCGCCGGTCGTGGTCTCCGCGTCCGCGAGCCGTGCCCGCAGTCCGTCGAGCTCGCGATTGAGGCGCGTGTTCTCATCCGCGGCGCGCGCCTGATCGGCTCGCAACCGATCGATCACTCCAACGAGGAGCTTCACTTTCTCTTCGAGACGATCGATCGGCTCGAGATCAACGCCGCGTACTGCTACTTTCGCCAAGGGAGAACTCCTTTACGTTTATCTCTGTTCCGCGCTGTGTGCCGACCGCAGCGCGTCAACGATTCTTTCGGTGGCCGCCTGCACTTCGTCGTCGGTGAGCGTCCGATCGAGATCGCGGAACGTCAAACGGAGCGACAGGCTGACACGCCCTTCGGGAACGCCCTTGCCCTGATAGCGATCGAACTCCGAGATCGATACGAGGGTGAAAGGGGCTGTCGCACGGATAGTGCCACGAACGGCGGCGGCAGGCAAGGTTTCATCGACGACGATTGAAATGTCGCGGACGATCGACGGATACCGTGGCAGCGATTGCGCTCGCAGGTTGTCTCCGGCGGCGACACGGGCGAGCGCCTCGAGATCGATCTCGCCAACGTAGACGTCTTCGCCGGCCACCAGTCCGCGGGCCTCGCCGATTGTCGGCACCAGTTGACCGACGAGACCGAGTCGAGTACCGCCCGAGGAAACCTCGGCGGCGCGTCCGCGCGCGAGATACGTGGCATGGCTTGGTGCGACGTCAATTGCACCGGCGCCGAATGCGCGGCACAGCAACTCCACCGTCCCCTTCGCATCGAAGAAGTCGACGGATCGAGATGCTCCGGACCAGTGTGGAAGCGTCGCAGCTCCCATCCACGCGAATGCCACCGCCCGACCTTCGCCGCTCGACCCGAATCGGCTTCCTATCTCGAAGAGCTGAATGTCTTTCCGCCCACGGCGCCGATTGTGCGCGCAGGAGTCGATCAGCCCCGGAAGCAACGAAGGACGAAGAACGGCGAACTTTTCGGAGAGCGGATTCTGAATCGCTGTCGGCTCCACCGCGGGTTCGCAGAAGGGCAGTGCGGCGTGCCGCTCGATGAACGCGAACGTCATCGCCTCGGAGAATCCCGCGGCTGTGAGTGTCTGCCTGATCAGGCGATCGCGAACGACGATTGGATCGGGCGGTGCCTGCGCCGCCTCGAGCGGCGGGAACCGCACGGGCAAACGATCGAAACCATAATGACGCCCGACCTCTTCGATCAAGTCTTCTTCGCGCAAGACGTCGACCCGGAAGGACGGGACGGTCACGTCCCACGTACCGTCTCCATTGCTGGCGACGACCTCAAAACCGAGAGGCGCCAGGTAGCGAGGGACGTCGTCGGCAGGAACGACCTGACCAAGGAGACGCGCGATCCGCGACGATCGCAATTGAAGCTGCCGCCGCTCGCGCGGAGCCGGGTACTGATCGACGGTCGGTGACACCGGCGTGGCAGCGCCAATTTGCGCAAACAGCTCCGCGGCGCGCGCGATCGCCGTTGCGGGAAGCTCGACGTCCCCTCCGCGTTCGAACCGGGCTGACGCTTCGGTCTTGAGTCCGAGCCTCTTGCTGGTTCTGCGAACCGATGTCGGTTCGAAATACGCACTCTCGAGCGCGATCGTGGTTGTCGCGGTTGAGATCTCGGAGTCCGCTCCTCCCATGACGCCGCCGACGGCGATCGGCCGCTCCGCGTCGGCGATCACGAGCATGTCTTCGTCCAGCCTGCGGTCGACGCCGTCGAGTGTGCGAATCGACTCCTTCGCACGCGCACGCCGGACCACGATCCGGCGCTGTGCCAGTCGCTCGAAATCGAACGCGTGCATCGGCTGCCCGATCTCGAGCATCACATAGTTGGTAACGTCGACGATGTTGTTGATAGGGCGGACGCCGGCCGCCTCGAGCCGCTGCTGGAGCCAGGGAGGGGAGGACGCTACCCGTACTTGAAACACTTGGGCGCAATAGCGCGGGCAGAGATCAGGGGCCTCGATGAGAACGTCGAGTTCCGGGATCCGTTGTCCGGGGTCGGGGATCCGATCGGATCCCCGATCGCGGGTACCGGATCCCGACTTCATCGCAACACCCCAGATGGCCGAGGCCTCTCGCGCAATGCCGACGTGACTCAAACAATCGGGTCTGTTCGCGGTGATCTCGAAATCGATCACCGGCTCTCGACCCTGTTCGACCGCCGCGAGCTCGAATCCGCGCAGGCTGATCTCGCGTGCGACGATCTCGACCCCATCGGGGACCGGCACGATCTCACGCAGCCAGTTGTAGACGATCCTCACAGCGGAAACTGCTCCAGGAACCGCAAATCGTTTTCGTAAAACAGGCGGATATCTTCCACGCCCCATTTCAGGAGCGCGGTTCGTTCGATGCCCATCCCAAAGGCCCAGCCGGTGTAGCGATCGGGGTCATATCCGACCGCTTCGAATACCGCGGGATGCACCATGCCGCTGCCGAGGATCTCGATCCATCCCGTGCGCTTGCACATCCCGCAATCGCGGCCGGTTCCGCCGCACGCGCCGCAGCTGATGTCGACCTCGGCGCTCGGCTCGGTGTAGGGAAAGAAGCTCGGTCTGAATCGCAGCTTGCGTTCCTCGCCGAACAGCTCGCGCAGAAAGACGAACAGCGTGCCCTTCAGATCTGCGAGTGAGATGCCTTCGCCGACGACGAGCCCTTCGACCTGCGTGAACATCGGCGTGTGGGTCAAATCCAGGTTGTCGCGACGGTAGACTCGGCCGGGCGCAATCAGCCGCACCGGCGGCTTGTGCTGCTCCATGTAGCGGATCTGCATGCCCGAGGTGTGGGTGCGGAGAAGTGTCGCCGGCGAGCCGGCAGCGGAGCGCACTGGTGCCGCAAGATACAGGGTGTCCTGCATGTCGCGCGCCGGATGATCCGGCGGCATGTTGAGCGCCTCGAAGTTGTGATATTCGTCCTCGAGCTCGGGGCCTTCCAGAATCAAAAAGCCCATGCGGCTGAAGATCGATTCGATGCGCTCGCGCAGCAACGTGAGCGGATGGCGATGGCCGAGCGTCGGCTGTCGCCCGGGAAGCGTCAGGTCAACCGCGCCGGCAGGCGGCCGTTCCGCTTCGGCCGACGCGATCCGTTCATCGAGTTGCGTTTCGATCTGCTGGCGGAGATCGTTGGCGAGTTTTCCCAGCCGGGGCCTGACGTCGGGCGGCGCGGAACCCAGGCTCTTGAGCAGGCCCGACACGAGCCCGCCTTTGCGCGACAGGTATCGATCGCGCACGCCGCGAAGCGCCGCCGGCGTGGTGGCGGTCGAGAGGTCGCGCTCGAAATCCGCGCGAAGCGCTTCTATCTGGGAGTCGGACATGCAGGCTTAAGGCTTATGGCTTAGGGCTCAAGATTCGCGCTCGCGGCAAGGGCTCACGACTTGCCTTAAGCCATGAGCCTTTAGCCCTGAGCCCTAAGCCGTTGCGCGACGCGCAGTCCTGGGTTTCGCGTCGCCAGCGACCTTCGCCAGCTGCGCGAACGCGGCGGGCGACGTGACGGCGAGGTCCGCGAGCGACTTGCGATCGATCGGATTGCCCGCCGCCTTGAGTCCCGCGATCAGCTGACCGTAGGTCAGCCCGTTCTCGCGCGCGGCGGCATTGATCCGGATCACCCACAGGCGGCGGAAGTCGCGCTTCTTATTGCGGCGTCCGACGTACGCGTACTTGAGCGCGGTGTCGACCGACTCTTTCGCCGATCGATACAGCTTGCTCTTGGTCTGATAAAAGCCTTTTGCGCGTGACAGCAGCTTCTTACGCTTCGCGCGGCGGACATTTCCTCTTTTTACTCTTGGCATGGTGTTTTAGTCCGGTAACATTTTTCTGAGCTTCGCCACGTCCGCCTGGGCGGTTACCGACGTGCCGCGCAACGCGCGCTTACGGCTGCGCGTCTTGCTGGTCAGGATGTGGCGCTTGAACGCCTTGCTCCGCATGAATTTTCCGGTCGCGGTCTTCTTGAATCGCTTTGCCGCTCCCCGGTGTGTTTTCAACTTCGGCATTTCTCTGGTTCCTTCGCTGTCGATGTGCAATGTCCAATGTTCAATGTTGTCCTCGCCTCGCCGTGAACATTCAGTATTGAACATTTAACATTGAGCATTGAACATTGAGCTTACTGTTCCGTCTCCCGTGTTTCCGCTTCCTTCCGCGCGGCCGGCTTCTTGACAACGCGCTGCGACAGGATGGTGTGCATCTGATTGCCTTCCTGGCGCGGCGCCGTCTCCGCGATGGCAACGTCGTTCAAGTCCTCAATCAACCGCTCGAGAATGCGTCGTCCGATCTCGGGATGCGCCATCTCGCGCCCGCGGAAGAAAATCGTTGCCTTCACCTTGTCGCCGTCAGCAAGGAAGCGTTCGATGTGCTTCTTCTTGAACTGATAATCGTGCTCGTCCACTTTGGGACGAAACTTGATCTCTTTGACCTCGATGATCTTCTGGTGCTTCTTGGCCTGCCGCGCGCGCTTCTGCTCCTGGTACTGGTACCGGCCGAAGTCCATGATGCGGCAGACCGGCGGAGTCGCCGTCGCGGCAATCTCGACCAGGTCGAGCCCCTTCTGTTTGGCGATCGTAAGAGCCTGCTGCGGCGGCATGATGCCCAACTGCTGACCGGTGTCGTCAATCACCCGGACTTCACGCACCCTGATGCGTTCGTTGACCCGTGTGCGGTCATCCCGCCGCGGGCTTCGGTCGAAAGCTATAAAACCTCCTATGCGGCCTTGTCGCCGCGCCCCTCATTCTTGGCGGCTTCTATGAAGGCCGCAACCGTCTGGGCTCCCTGATCGCCGCCGGCGCGGCTGCGCACGGCAACCGTCCCGTTCGCCGCTTCCTTATCCCCGACTACCAGCATATAGGGGATCTTCTGAAGCTGAGCTTCTCGGATCTTAAATCCGATCTTCTCCTGCCGTTCGTCGAGTTCCACCCGGAGCCCGGCCGCCTTGAGTTCGGAAACGACCGACTTCGCGTAATCGAGATGCCGATCCGCGATCGGCAGCACGATCGCCTGCACCGGGGCGATCCACAGCGGCAGAGCGCCGGCGTAATGTTCGAGCAGCAGGGCGATGAATCGCTCGAAGCTGCCGAAGATGGCGCGGTGGATCACCACCGGCCGATGCTCCTTGTTGTCGGCGCCGATATATTTCAGCTCGAACTGCTGCGGCAACTGGTAATCGAGCTGAATCGTGGCGCATTGCCACTTCCGCCCGAGTGCGTCGGTGACGGCGAAGTCGATCTTCGGTCCGTAGAATGCGCCGTCTCCCTCGTTGATCGTAAACGGAACGTTCACCGCGTCGAGCGCCTTCTTCAATTCCCCCTCGGCATGGTTCCAGGTCGCGATCTCTCCGAGGAATTCGACCGGCCGGGTCGACAGCTTCATCTCCGGCGTGAGGCCGAAGTCGTCGTACACGCGACCCACCAGGCGCAGCAACCGCTCGACTTCCTCGCCGATCTGATCCTCCCGCAGGAAGATGTGCGCATCGTCCATGATGAACTCGCGCACGCGGGTCAGACCGCTGAGCACACCCGACGCCTCCATCCGGTGCAGCACACTCTGTTCGTGGATGCGCAGCGGCAGATCGCGATAGCTGCGCACTTCGCTGCCAAACAGCAGCATGTGGCCGGGGCAGTTCATCGGCTTCAGGCCGGATTTCTCTTCTTCGCCGGCAGACTCGATCAGGAACATGTTTTCCCGGTAGTGCTGCCAGTGCCCCGAGGTTTCCCACAACGCCTTGTTGAACACCAGCGGCGCGCGCACTTCCACGTATCCGGCGGGGAAGAGGATGCTCCGCATGTAATTGCCGAGCAAGTTCACCAGTGTTGTCCCTTTCGGCAGCCAGAACGGCTCACCAGGCGCCCAAGGATGAAACCAGAACAAGCCAAGTTCGCGACCGAGCTTGCGGTGATCGCGCTTTTTCGCTTCTTCGATCCGCTGCAGATGTGTCTTCAGTTCGGAATCGCTGGTGAACGCGGTGCCATAGACGCGCTGCATCGGCTGGCCCTTCGCGTCACCCTTCCAGTACGCGTTCGAGGTGTTCAGCAGCTTGAACGCCTTCAAGCGCCCGGACGAGGGCACATGCGGACCGACGCAGAAATCAACGAAGGTATCGCGATCCTTGATCGTGTAGCACGACACCTCGGATTGCCCTGCGGTCTTCTCCTCGATCAGCTGAACTTTCAGTGGCTCGCCTCGTTGCGAGAAAAAGCGCATCGCTTCCTCGCGCGGCCACATCTGCCGTTCATACGGGAGATCAGCCGCCGCGAGTTCCTTCATCTTTCTTTCGATCGCTTCGAGATCCTCCGGTACGAATGGACGATCGACGACGAAGTCGTAGAAGAAACCTTCGTCGGTGGCCGGACCAATTCCGCACTGCGCGCCGGGAAACAGGTTGATCACCGCGGCCGCCATCAAGTGCGCGGTGCTATGGCGGAAGAGCGCCAACGCTTCGGCACTTTCGGCCGTGACGATGCGGACCGACGAATCCTGATTCAATGGGAATGTCAGATCGACAAGCTTGCCATCCACCACCGCCGCGACCGCTGCTTTTGCGAGCCGCGGAGAGATCTGTGCCGCGACGTCGGCAGGAGTCGATCCTGCCGCCATACGACGGCTCGAGCCGTCCGGCAGCGCGACGGAGACCTCAGACATCAGGAAATTACATTACGGGAAGGCGTTCTTCAGTCGAGTGGTAGGCACGAGCGGACTCGAACCGCTGACCTCCTGCGTGTCAAGCAGGCGCTCTAACCAACTGAGCTACGCGCCTATGTCTTGAAAACACTGGCCTTACCGAACAGTTAGTGTAACAAAGGGAAACGGGAAAAGGCAAAAGGGAAAAGGGACAAGGAAAGGCCTTGTCCCTTTGAAGAGGTCTAGTTAACCGCGCCTTTGAGAGCTTTGCCAGCGGTGAAGCGAACGACCCGGCGCTTGGGGACTTTGATCTCGGCACCCGTCTGCGGGTTGCGAGCGACGCGCGCTTTCCGCTGCGCCGTCTTGAATGTGCCGAACCCGACGAATGTGATGGGCTGACCCTTCTTCAACGACTTCGTGATGCCGTCGAAGAACGACTCGACCGCCGCCGTCGCATTCGTTTTCGTGATGCCCGTGTCCTGCGCGATCTTTGCGATGAGGTCCTGCTTGTTCATGAACGCCTCCCGGTGGACAAAGATTCGCGAACGCAGGGCCTTCGACTGCGCTCGGGGTCGTCCTGAGCCACGTCGGAGGACGGAAGTGAAGCCTCAGATCAAACGCGTCGCGCGGATCTTTCGTGTGTCCGCGTTATACGCGACCGATCCGAGGGTGTCAAGAAATTCCGTGCAGTTTTGCGCAGTTACGCGGCCTTTTTTCCCGCGCGTGCGAGCGCCGCGTCGAGGATTGGATCCTTGTCCGAGGCCACCTGACCGAAGTCTGCCACGTCGTTGTCCTCGACTTCGACATCCGGCTTCAATCCCTTGCCCTGGATCGATTCGCCGGAGGGGGTCAAGTAACGAGCGTAGGTGAGCCACAGGCCGCGGTTCTCTGGGAGTTTCACCAGTTTCTGCAAGGCGGCGCGACCGAGCGTACGCTCTCCGACGAGATCCGCGCGCTTATTGCCGTCGAGTGCCGCGGCAAAAATCTCTGACGCGCCTGCCGTGCCCGTCGTGATCAGGACTTGAACCGGTAGGTCAATCGCACCATCGCCAGCTTGTGCCGAGATCGTTTCACGATTTGCCGGGGCGGGTTCCGACGACGGCTTGGTCTTGCTGGCGTCGTTGCTTTCTTGCCGAGTGCGGCCGTTGCCGTCTCGAGAGGTGATCGTGTTTTCCGCCGGCTGGCCGGGTTCGCGCTGACCCTTCATCGCCAGCGTTCCAGATTTGACGAAGAGACGTGCGGCGGCGATTCCGTTGTCGAGTGGACCCTCAGCGGTGTGTCGCACGTCGATGATGATCGACTTCGCGCCAGCGCGAGACAGATCGGCAATCTGTTTCTTCAACTGATCGACCACACCTTCGCGGAAGCTCGTGATGCGCACGTACCCAACGTCAGGCGCCGCGATCTTTCCCGACACGACCGCCGCTGCGGCTTTCTCGCGCACCAGCGCCACTTCGTGGGGATCGGCCGCGTTGCCACGAATGACGGTCAGCGTCACCTTGGATCCCGGTTGGCCGCGCAACAGGCGCGTGCCTTCGAAGACCGACATGTCGCGCGTCGGCTTTCCATCGATGGCGCGGACGTAATCGCCCGTCTGAAGTCCGGCTTTGCCTGCCGGCGACCCGTCGCGGGCGGCAATGACGCGAAGGTAATACTGGCGTGTCAGCTCGAGGCCGACTTCCCCTTCGGGCAAGGACGCGCCGGACTGTACTTCAGATACCTGCTGCGGATTGAGATACGCGCTGTCGGGATCGAGCCCTTCAGCGAGTCCCTTCATCGCGCCTTCCATCGCGCGATCGACCTTGACCTCTTCGACGTAGTTGGTGAGGACCAGCCGCAGGACGTCGTTGAAGACTCGCAGCTCACGGAACGTGTCGTCGCCAGCGGGCGAAGACGCGCGGCCAATGAGTCCGCCGACAACCACGAAGATGAGTACCGGCGTCGACAGCAACAGGATGGAAAGACGGGTCTTAAGTGTCATAGTTACTTCTTGAGCCATTGTAAAGGATCGACGGGTTTGCCGTCGATCCGAAGCTCAAAATAGAGCGCCGGGTTGCCGCTGGGGTCGCGGCCTGAGCTTCCAAGCTGAGCCTGGGCATCCACGTGGCTGCCGCGAGCCACATCAATCGACGAAAGATGCCCATAAAGTGAGTAGTTGCTGTCGCCGTGGTCGACGATCACGAGCGTTCCGTACCCGGTGAATTGATCGGCGTAGGCGATGGTTCCTTCGTGGACGACCCGCACGGGCTCGCCTTCGGCAAGCGAGATTTCGATCCCGCTCCGCGCGATCGATGTCCCAAACCGGCTGTTTGTCTGCCGTCCGAAGCGGCCCGTCACGATTCCGTGTGCCGGCCACGGTAGCGCTCCTCGAAATGGCGCAATCGGTAACGCGACCGCCCCGCCTCGTCCGCCAAGCTGGGTGACGGTTCCCTGGAGCCGCTGCTGTGCCGCTTCCAGCTCACCGGTGAGCTGAGCGTTCAGGTCGCGGCGGTCGTCGATCGACGCCACGAGCGCGGTTCGTGCTGCGACCGCTCGATCGATGGCTGCTTTTGCGGCGAGGGCCTGTGCCTGCAGCTTGCTGACTTCACGGATGTGGCCTTCGAGTGATTCGCGCTCCTGCTTCAGCGCTTGCAGCGTGCGTTCGTGCTGTTGCACCCGCTCGCGGTCGAGTCGATTGAGTGCGGCGGCCGTTCGATACACGCGGCCGATTGAACGCAGGTTGTCGACGTCGAGGAGCAATCGCCAGTACCCCGCCTGACCAAGCTTGTAGAGATCGACCAGCCGGCGTTCGACCTCCGGCCGCTCGGTTTCCGCGCTGTTCTGGAGTGCGGCCGCGCGTACGCTCGTTACCGCGACCCTCTCACGCGTCTGCCGCAGCTCACGTTCGGCGTTGGCCAGTTCTTCTGTCTTCAGCTCACGATCGACTTCCAGCTTTCGCAATTCGACGAGCAACGTCCGTTCCTGCGACGCCAGCGCATCGGATTCCTTCTGCAGCGCGCGAATGCGATCAGCCGCGCGCTTCGACGCGGCATCGGCGGCAGCTTGATCGTTCGGAGTCGATGATTGCGCCGACAGCGCGAGCGACGCGACGATAAGAACCGTGACGACCACGGCAATGTAGGGCGAGGTCGTCAGACCGCGCCGCGAATCAAAAGAGCGGTTTGCCATCGATGTCGCCTGGAATTGGAAGGCCAAAGTATTTCAGCACGGTTGGCGCGACGTCCATGATCGAAGGGCCGTCGCCGGTACGGGTGACCGCACGATTCGAAATCAGGACGCCTGCCGTCGTTGCGTAGTCGTATCCGCCATGATCGCCGCTCCACTTCTTCATGTTCGGATACACGATTCCCTGCGGTGATCCGCCGAGTGTCGTCTGCCACGACACGCGATAGCCGTCTTCCATGCCGACCTGAAGCTCCGACGCGTTCGACAGGTATTCTCCGGAATACACATCGTCGCGCTGGTAAACCGCACGAATAATCGGTGAACCGTCGTCGGGATCCTTGAGCGTGAGAAGTTTCGCGCTCAGCTCGTCGGCAAGTTGCTTCGCTTCCGCTCCAGGACTGACGATGCCCTTGCCCTCGCGGCCACGCAGATTGAAATAGATCTGTCCGATCCCCATGGCGTAGGCGCGTGTGCGGCTCCAGTCCACGTTCTCCCAGAATTCACCGGCGCCGAAGAGATCGTCGAGCTTCTTTTCACCCGGCTGCTGACCCTGCAGGATCATGTAACCCTGCTGCACCAGCCAGGTGTTCAAGTTCACGGCTTTTCGCCACGAGTGAAAGCCGTGATCCGAAACGATCAGCACCGCTGTTCCCGGATCGATGTGCTCGAGTACTTCCCCGACGAATTGATCGGCCCGTCGATAGACGCGCTCGATCGCGTCGCCGAATTGGGCGGCGAGCTTCGCGTCGTACATCGGATGTTTCGGATCCATCAGGCGCCACATCATGTGCTGGACGCGGTCGGTCGATTCAATCACGCCGACGAGCGTGTCCCACTCGCGTGAATCGATCCGATTGAGGATGACCTGCGCGCGATCGTCGAAGGCTTTATAGAGATCGTCCATGAACGTCTTCTCGTCCATGCGCCCTTCGTTCAACGGCCATGTCGCTTCTGCCCACCCGAGCGTCCGGTAATAACCGAGACGTTCGAACAGCTGCCCGGCGAACGATGCCGGAGCCGACATGGGCACCGGCGGATTGTCCGGCTTCCAGTTGACCGGCGAAATATAGAGCTGCAGTTCGTTGCCGGCGTTCATCAGGAGCAGTTGCGCCATGCCATGCACACGAACGAGAAAGTTCACTTTGAAATCGAGGTTGATCCATCGGCTCAGTTTCCCGGGTTCGAGCAGCAGCGATTCGCCGGCGAGTTCCACAGTCGCGGTTTTCGCCGACCGATTCCAGCGGATCGTGAACGGAATCCGCACGTCCTCCTGCGGCTGCAGCTCGGCGATGGCCGCGCGATCCTCCGCGGTCAACGCCCCCTTCTTCCGGATCGCCTGAATCTTCTGCTTGATGACCGGGTTGGGCGGGCCGATCAGTTCCGTGTGTGCGACGTCGTTCTCGACGAGCAATCGCTTGAGGATTCCCCCGAATTCCGTGTTTCCTTCCTCATATCGGCTGAGGTCGGTCGCAAAGTAATAGAAGGTGCCCATCGTGCCCCGAATATCGGGGAGCGGAAGGCCCGACAGCATCTCGCCATTCGGAACGTCTTCCGGCGGAAAAGTCACAGGAACGGTGAGCACGCTTGAACGCACGCCGGCCTTGCCGGCTGTGACCCAGAAGGAAGTGGCGCCACGAATCGAAAACAGTTTGGGTTTCGAGTACGGAATGTAATCGAAGAGGAACTTTGCCGGCTCGCGACGCACCATTCCAAGATCGGGCAGGTAGGTTGACGTGTCGCGCACGAGAAAGTCGTAGATGTTGTGCTTACCGGGATTCACACCGGTCGCGAACGACGCCCACGCGGTCGGTGATTCCGGAGAATGGGTCGTCGCGAGCGGATACATGCCACCCTGTTCGGCGAGTCGCTTGAGGTGCGGCAGTTTGCCTTCGCGCATCCATCGGCCGACCAGCGCCGGATCCATTCCGTCGAATCCCAGGATGACGAGCCGTTGCGAGAACTGGCTTGGAGGACGACGGCTGCGGAACAGCGTGGTCTGCGTCAGCGCAACCGCCACTGCGACGGCAACAATGGCGATGAGCGCGGCGACGAGCGATCGCTTGCGCATGTGCTCGGATTATAGCCACGGATGAACACGGACAACACGGGCCACGGATCAACACGGATGAACACGGATGAACACGGATTAACACGGATTACACGGATGGGAAACGGCGATGGTGTACCCTTTCGGAGTGCGAGCGCTCGGCATCGACTACGGCACACGCCGGATAGGGCTTGCGTTGTCGGATGCGACCGGCCTTCTCGCGCGGCCGTGGAAAACGCTTGCGGTA
>Ga0310895_10000001_pt1 | contig 50922 bp, 83 predicted proteins | sample C0D4metaG_FD_203912 | JGI IMG/M metagenome (GOLD analysis project Ga0310895, IMG submission 203912) | Lab incubated soil microbial communities from West Virginia University Organic Research Farm, Morgantown, WV, United States - C0D4 | ecosystem: Environmental > Terrestrial > Soil > Agricultural... | reverse complement strand
ATTGTGTTGAAGGCTGGGCAGCGGGTGGCTCAGCTGGTTTTCCATCTGTTGGATCAGCCGGTTGAGCGGCTGTACGGTCACCCGGAGTTAGGTTCTCATTATCAGCATCAGTATGGTGACCGTGTCAGTCATTTGACTGGGTATCCTGACGTGGATTCGTGAGTCTTCGTGCCGGGATTCGAACCCGGAGCCTTCAGCTTCGGACGCTGATGCTCTTTCGTTGAGCTACACGAAGATGATGCTGGTGGCGGTCGACACCCCTGCGACCACCACCAGCGTTTTTTATCTTACAGGGTTACCGGTTCTTCGGGTTGAGCGGGCGGCTTAGTACCGGAGTGGGATGTCGATGATGCGTCCATCGGGGCTGACGCAGATGTGGGTGTCGACGATATGTCCGCCAGCTGCTTCGCAGTCGTCCACGAATGCTGTGGATTGGCGGATGCTCATCGTGATGCCGCAGACCCCCATGATCACGATGGCTGTCACGGCAAGTGCAGTGAGAAGTTTTCCTGTGGACATCACGTGTCGTTGTTGTCGAGGTAGTAGTCGCGGAATGCTTCGCCGATTCTCCGGAAGTCCCAGAAGAGTTTGTCGTTGGCGTTCGTGGCGAGAACGACGCTGACTCTGCCATAGGCGCGGCCGATTCCGGTTGGCCTCTGGTAGGTGATGGCCGGATCGCTGCTGGTGAACCCGTACCATTCCATCACTGATGGAGGCAGCACGTCGTGGGCTTCGTCGTAAGCGGTGATGTTCGTACCGGTTGCTGCGGTGAAGGTGGCGGTGCTTACTTCACAGCCGTTGGCTTTGGCCACTTCGCAGGCGATACCGAGGCAGCAGTATCGGCCGTTCGCGTTCAGGTAGCTTGGCCCCTGCTCCTTGTCGGTGGTGAGCAGCTCGTTGACGAGGAGCTGGACTCTTTCGCGGTTGATACCCATCGCTTCCCCCCTTGTCAGATGTGTCGCAACGTTTGAAGAACCCGGATCAGCTCAGGTATCCCGATGGCTCCTGTTAGGCTTTCGACGCCGAGCACGTAACCATCCGGATCAAGATCGATCATCAGCGTCTCGGAAACTTCAACGGTACGGGCAACGTCGGGGTCCGTATCGGCTGTGAGCGACAGGTATGTGCCTAACATCGCGGGCTTCACGCCCACGCCTTCGCAGACCTGCCGCCAGCCGCCCCGGACAACAACATCGCCGTTGTGATGGCGCATGACTCCGGCTCTGGTGACCTGGAAAGTTCCCCGACATACAGGGCATGTGCCACGCGGCTGTTCGCTCAAAGCGTTCTTGACTGCCACGACTACCTCCTTTCGGCTGGTTTTTGAGAGGCGGTAGCGGGGTTCGAACCCGCGTGATCAGCTTTGCAGGCTGATGCCTGAACCACTCGGCCATACCACCTGGTACCGGCAGCCGGTGAGGCTGCCGGTGTCCAACACTAACCCATGATCAGGTTGCCGTCAGCGCCCACGATCAGCTTGCATTCCTTAGCCTGCTTGCAAGCCTCGATCAACGCCTGCGTCTTCATGATCGTTTCCTGGAGGCGTACCCAAGCCGGGTTCGCGTAAAGCTTCGCCAGCTCCTTAGCCGCATCCGCCTTACCCTTAGCCTCCGCCAGCAGCGCGGCAGCCTCACCCTGAGCCCTCGCCAACTGAGCGGCAGCACGCTCAACGGCCTGCTGTTTCTCATTACGGGCGCCCTGGATGCCACTGTCAGCGAAGTCAACATCCACAATGATCATCTCGATGGACGGGCATTCACCGGTCACCCGGTTGAACTTCGGACCGCAGAAGAAACTCCCACCGGTCAGGCGGCTCAACTCGGTAGCGAAACCAGCCGAGATCTTCTGCTGAGCCTCAGCCCTAACCCCGTTGATGTTGCCCACCAACTCATCGCTGCCGTACGAGCGGATCACATCCTGGGTGGCCTTATTTAGGGCCGGTACCAGGATGTTGTTCAGCATCGCCTTCCACCCGTCAGGAGTGTCAGCCTTATAGCGGCGGCCGATCTTCTCCCAGAAGTCCTTGACCATGCCGCCGTTCTTGTCGCAGAACGTGTTCAGGTAGAAGTTCGTGGTCGACCATACGGTCACCTGAACCCCTGACGGCTGACCGGCTTCCGGCTTCGTGGACACAATGGTCGGCTGGTTCGTGTCGCCGTTCTCGTGGGCCACGTTCCAGGTGCGCAGGTTTGTCGGCAACCAGACAACCTTGTTGTTCCACTCGGCATCGCCAGCAGTGCCGGGTTCGATGCACTTGTCGAACTTGTTGCCGTCGCTGCTACCCATCAGGTAGTACAGGCCGACATCGTCCGGGTTGTCGCTTACCGTGCTGCATCCGGTCAGGGCTACCGCCCCGGCCAGGATGAGAGCGCTGGCGGTGATCCGTTTACGGTTGCTCATCGTTTCCCTTCTGTTGCTTCTGCTTGAATATCTTCTGCCCGATTTTGGCAAGGAACAGGAAGTAGGTAGCGGCTCCCGCGATGACGATCAGGAATCCGCCGAAGATGTAAACGCGTCCCACGACTTCTCCTAATAGATTATCGTGATAGGTTTCTCGTTGATGTAGCAAGCCTCGAATAGCTCGCCGATCTCTGCCAGGCTCTTATTCAGCAGGTCATTTGCCTTCGTGGCTGCGAGCCGTATGCTGTTTTCGGGTTGATGGCCAATGGGCCTTAGCCTACCTACGGCAGGATCGGGCGAAACGAACCCATACCATTCCCTCACTGACGGCGGCAAGAAATCGCTGAACCCGTCATAAACGTAGAAGCCATTGTCGTGCTGCCCAACCGTTACTACGCAGCCGTTGGCGATAGCTACTTCGCAAGCAACACCGAGGCAGCAGTATTCATCTCCTCCGTTACGGAGTCTCTCGCGCCCCTGAACCCAGCTGCCGTCCCTGAGCGCTTCGACGAGTAGCGCTACCCTCTCCTTATTGATCATCTCTTTCCCCTTTCCGTAGCCTGTGTCGGGCTCGAACCGACGATCTCCTCATTGAGACTGAGGTGAGCTTTGCCAACAGCTCCAACAGGCCAACTATTCAATTATAGGCACAACCGAAACACTATTAGCTGTTGAGCTCGTAATAGGTTTCGATGCGGTCGGCGATTTCAAGGAATGTGAGGTGGTGATGGTCGTTGGCTTCTATGGCGTGCATGTTGGGGGAAATGTGCGGACATCCTCCGGTAAACCCGTACCATTCGGCCACCTCGGGCAGCATGACACCGCCAACCTGCCCCCAACCGGTCTTGTCTACTTTGTAGATGAGGAAGCCCAGGTCGGTACTCTGCCCTTCCCTTTCCAGTGAATTTACTTCGCAGGAGGGTACGGGGATACCGTTGTCGAACGCTACCCGGTTCGCTACTTCCAGGCAGCAAAGCTTCTCGCTGCCAGCATCGTCTCCACCCGTCTTGATGGTGCAAAGGTAGCCGCGTCCCTGCTCGTACTTCCCGCTGCGTAGTTCCGCGACCCATAGCCGTAGGCGCTGCTTATGCTTCTCGCTGAAAATTGGGCGGTCTGCCGGTGCCTCTGCCACGAGGTCCGCGATGTCCTTGATCTTTACTGTGGTGGGGGATTTCCAGAATTTCCAGTTCATCCGTTTTCCCTTCATGGTTCCCGTAGGGTGTACGGGACTCGAACCCGTGTTCTCCTGATTGAAAGTCAGGTGAGCTTTCCAGCTGCTCCGACACCCCGAAACGTTACCGCATAAACCATCATACACTGTTGGTGTTGAAGCCGCCCTTGCGCAGACAGGTGGACGGCAACCTGTAGCCAGCAGCCGGACACCATCCAAGCAAACGGCTACCTGCGTACCCCCGGCAGGAATCGAACCTGCGTCTCCAACTTAAAAGGAAGGAGCTAAACCACTCAGCTACGAGGGCTTAAACGTTAGAACACGCCTGCCCCGGCAAAAGCTGCCGACGCGAAGTAGAAGCTACTAGCCGCGACGACCAGGTACCGGCGCTCATCAAACGAGACACCCTGCCGAAAGGAAGCGGCAGCCAAGTACAGGCTTGCCATCATGGCTGAAACCTGCAAGAACTGCACCATGTTCACTTCTCCCCCTCAATGATCATTCTTCCGATCAGTTCGGCAACCCGAGGAACAACCGCATTACCCAAAGCCTCTAACGGTCTTCGCACCAACCTGCGGGGAATCCCATTAGCCACTCTACCCACCTCGGGTTCAGGTAGCCATCCGCTAAACGGTCCATCTGCGCCACCCGTTGCTCCAATGCCGGAGCGTCCTTGCGATACTCCTCCCGGTACCGGCATTTGCATCGGCTCATCGCCGCCCGAGGCGTAGGCCACAACAAACAGCCGTTCCCGTGCGTGTGGCGCACCCACGGAGCATGCGGAAACAGTTGACCACTGCGCATCGAACCCGACGACGTGAAGATCAGCAAGGATGGTGCTGAATGCTTCGGTGTCCCGTAGAAGCCCGGCAACGTTCTCCAAGAGGACGTATCTGGGTCGAAGGTGGCGTACGGCCGCAAGGGTCCAGGGCCATCCCCAGCGCTCATCCTCTACCCCCTTCATGAGCCCGAACTTGCTGAAAGGCTGACACGGGAACCCGGCAGCCACCAGATCAACATCAGGTCGAGTCTGCTTGCCCCACCAGGCAGGAAACGTCCGCACATCATCGTGGCGGTCAACGCCCGGCCAATGCCGAGCCAAAACCCTACGGCAGTAGGCGTCTTTCTCGACCTGGGCGACACATTGCCAGCCCGCCGAATCCAAGCCAAGATCGATACCACCGATGCCAGAAAACAGCGACACATAGTTGTGGGCCACTAGAACGGGAGCCTGAGACCGTGCGTCAACTCTACAACCCTGCGGCAGGATTCGTCTTTGCACCGCGACACGGCCGCACCAACATGATCTTCCCGGTCATGGTTGATCCACTGCAAATCTAGTAGCGTTAACGCCATCCGTGAGGCCCGCTCCGATAGGCGCTCATTATGGGCACGCAACTCATCGATGATGTTCTGCTGCTCCAGAACCAGCGTCGCCAACCCGGCCGCCTGCGTCTCGTTCAACGCCTTCCTCGGCACGGCACCCCCTTAACGTCTCCCCCAGTGGCGGGGAACTTCAAACAGATCCCTGAACGGTACCGTCAACTCATACCCAGCCCAACTGCGGTAGACCACTTCACCCTGACGCACAATCTCAACATGCCCAGTCTCCCAATAGTATTCCTGGCCGGGAGGCTGGGCATGCTTACGGCGGCGACGCAACGCTACATGCTGTCCCAGCTTCGGGCGCCCCTTTAAGGGAACCATCTCCATCAGGGGCTCACTTAACTACTTGTTACGGCGGCGACGCTCTTCCTCCTCGCGGCGCCTGCGGTCAGCTTCCTGCTGCTTGCGCTGAGCTTCCTGCTGCTTGCGCTGAGCTTCCTGCTGCTTGAGCAGCTTCTCGGCCTGCTCCTGCTGCTTCCGAAGCTTCTCAGCCTGCTCAGCCGCCTTACGCTGAGCTTCCTGCTGCTCGCGGAGCTTGCGCTGCGTCTGCTCCCAGACCCGACGCTTACGCTCCTCCATCTCCTCCCGCTGCTGGCGTTCGCGACGGATACGCTCCTCATTCAGGGCGCGACGAACTTCCTCTTCGCTGGGCATAACCTATCCCTTCAATCGGTTGTGCCGAGCTGACGTGGCTGGATTCGAACCAGCATCCACCGGATTAACAGTCCAGTGCTCTACCAATTAAGCTACACGCCATCAAAGGTGCCGTGACGGGATTCGAACCCGCACTTCCACGCCCTGAATGCTAGTGACACCTAGGGAGTGGCGTCCTGCCATTTAAACGACACGGCATTGGTGGACCCCCCAGAATTCTATTCTTATCAGCACCATGATGTCGGCCGGGGAGCCCGTGACCCAGCATTAGCTAGATGCCGGGTGGTGCGTCGCTCTGAGGCAAGGATTCGAACCCTGAGTCGCCCGGTTCAGAGCCGGGAATGTTACCAGTTACACCACCTCAGAGTCTCCCCAGCAGGATTCGAACCTGCACCCTTCGGCTTCGTAGGCCGCTGCTCATCCGTTGAGCTTCGGGGAGCTTGCATAGGTTGGAGGAATCGAACCCCCACATGCCGCTTTGGAAACGGCCAGGCTGCCATTACATCAAACCCATACAGTGTCGCCCCCAGGACTCGAACCTGGATCCGCCCCTTAGGAGGAGGCCGCTCTATCCACCTTGAGCTAAGGCAACTAGTCGGTCGTTACGGGCACACGACGACCGTGACGTGTCCACTTGCATCCTCGGCCTCGTGCTTCGGATGCCCGCCCGAAAGTATTCTACGTCTTCTTTCGCGGCCAGCAGCTGTGGTTTTCGTTTACTGGCGACCAGCAGCTGCGGTTGTGTTTGTAGCATTGATGCTGGTAGCTCCATTGTCGCCAGCACCACAGTTTCAGTAGCGGCGACCGGTGTGTGCAGGTTCCAAGTTTCCGGTTACGCCAGGCCCACAACTTCGTGACCACCTGTTCCCCCTTCCTGTGCTTCAAGCTTACGGGGTTGGGGGGTCGACCGCATCAGCCTTTCGGATGGAATCGAAGTGGCGCATCATGTCCCGGTACGACGCCATCTTCATGCCGTAGCGGCGCTTGAACTTGCGGGAGAACGTGCCGGTGCTGCTGTAGCCCACGGTGTAGACGATCTCCATGACGCTGAGATCAGTTTCCCGAAGGAGCCACATGGCCCACTCATCCCGGCACAGGGACTGGAAATGGCCGGGAGCGTACCCCACGTGCTTGTGGAACAGGCGGATGAAGTGGAACTTGCTGTAGCCCGCTTCCCGCGCCAGCGCGGAGGTGTCTACCCGCTTAGCCAGGTTAGATTTGATCTGCTCGGCTGCTTCGAGCATCAACTCTCGTGGATCGTTGGTCATGTCGCGGTCCCCCATCATCCAAACAGGCTGATCAGCGGCAGCACGACGCAGACACCGATCAGGACCAGGCTAACCAGGGACCAGAGGCCGCCCACAATAAAGGTCCACAGCCTGTGCCTGTAGATGTCCTCGTACCCCGCGTGCCCGCAGTCCCGCCACGTCTTGCCGCACACGGAACACTTCGGTCGCATCCAGCGCGGCAGCTTACTCCCTCGACTCACTACCTCTCCCCCTTCAACGTCACCTCATCGTAACGTAAATATACACGCAATAGGCGGTGAGGCCCACTGCCAGAGCCGCCATAATCGCCCGAAACGTCACAGTCAGAGTATGCGAATCCTGCAACCGTCGAAATTCTGATGTTTTAGCACACGTGCACTCTTCCCACACGTGCCCATTAACGCACTTCACTGGGACCCCTAATTCCACATCCATCGGGCGGAATGACGCGTCTGCCAGCAACCGAAATCAGGATCATCAATCATGCCGTTAGTGTTGTAATCCCGGCGCATCTTCCCCAGACTGTCACGCTCACGCCTACGCTCAGCATTGTTCCAAACGTGATCCACAAACCATTTCGGTGGTGCCGAAACACGGCTACGACGATCCCACACCGGCTGCCACGTGCAGTGAGAAGACAAACGCCACTGCTTAGGCAGACGAACCCAGCGTGTATCCTTCCGCTCAAAATCCGGAAGATCACACCCGCTGCCGCCACCGCCGAAACCGTCTGGCCAGAAACGCAGCCTACGGTACCCGTACTCGCTGCAACGGTGGTCCGGTTTCCACACCTCGGCCCGCACCCAATGCGGCATATCCTTATTCGTACGACTCATCACAATCCTTCCGTAGACCAACTACGGAGGATGACCCTGAACCCTCACACCATCACCCCTTTCACCAGTCGATGGAGACGCTTTCGGTCATCTCTTTCCCTTCCTTGCGCCGATCGCGAAGAGGAAGATCGGGGGATCGAACCCCGGTGCGACCTATGGCCGCAGCTACGGCTTAGCAAGCCGACCCATTACCGCTCTGGCAATCTTCCGAGTCCCGCCGCTTTGTGCGTGCCGCGCGACGGGATGCGGCTTTTTAAGCTCCCCCGTCACCGGGGGTGCGCACGTCACATGTTGAGGAAGGTAAAGGATTCGAACCCTCATCGTTTCCGATGGCCTGGTTTTCAAGACCAGTTGATCACCAATGATCGCTACCTTCCGAAATCCTAGTTACTATCCCGTACCGCCCGGCGAAGAAGGAGACGCTGCTTACGCAACGTGTCATCCGGTGCCAAGAACTCGCACCCAGACATCGGCTCGTCGTCTTCGTGCATGAACTTCGGGTACCCGCACCGGGCACAGTCACCCGGCATCGGAATCCGTGGATCAGTCATTACTCTCCCTCGTTGGGGTGACTACCCGGTACTGACCCGGGATATGCTGAGCCACAATCAGCCGCTCTACCATTGAGCTATAGCCACAGTGGGAGTGGATGGGATCGAACCACCCATGCCAAAGGCACCTGATTTACAGTCAGGCTGCGGCACCAGCCGCATCACTCCCGCGTCCTATAGACTTAAACCAAACAGTATGTCCATTAGGGCATCGAACATAATGGCTATCTGTTTCTTCATCGAAGAAACAATTACTGTCATCAAAGTCATGCTCCTGCGTGCACAACTCGCCACACTCGCCACAAGGATGCGCGCAAATCTTACATCCGCATTCATACTCCATGGGCCGCATCACTCCCATTACCTAAAATTTGCTTTCCCAATCTATCTGCCACACACGCAACTTACGGTACGCCTCCAAATATGCTACAAGCATTTCGGCCAGCAGAAAATCCGGCGTACTCGTGGCCGCATCGAGGCTATGCTTGTTCAACAGTTCCATCAATTCTTTAGTGAATTGCGGATACGGTTTCTCTTTTTCCATGAGCCGCCACGAGGACTCGAACCCCGCACCTGCTGTTTACAAGACAGCTGCTCTACCTGATGAGCTATGACGGCAAGCTGAACATTGTTCGCTTGAGCCTCATGCCGGGATCGAACCGACGTCTCCACCATGGCAAGGTGGCGTGCTACCGTTGCACCAATAAGGCGAGAAAAAGGTGGGGCCGTCAGCACAGCCTTGCGGCTGTTGCGCGCCGCGAACGGCCCCTCATGCGAGCCCCGTACGGGAATCGAACCCGCGTACCCTGATTGGAAGTCAGGTGCTCTACCGTTGAGCTAACAAGGCGTTGCGCTTAATCGCGTTTCTGGGTGAGGATCTTCCGTGCCCGTGCCTGCTGTGCAGCCTTCAACGCCTCAGCGGCCTGTCTACGTTCCTCAGCAGCCTTCACGGCTGCTTCTTCCCGGGCGACACGGTCAAGGTCAGACTGGCGATCTACCTCAGCCACTACCGCCACTCCTTCTCAGCCTTACGTACCCGCTCAGCTAGTTCTGCTGCCTCTGCACGCTCACGTGCCTTACGGTCAGCTTCGGCGATCAGCTGGTCAGCCAGAGCCTTTTCCTGCGCAGTTCCCATGTCTTCCCCTCCATGGAATTGTGACGCGAAGCGTACGGGTTTCGAACCCGTGGCCTTCCGCTCGACAGGCGGATGCTCTACCCCTGAGCTAACGCTCCCTGACGCAGTCAACTTTACTGCCGGGACTGCGTGACCAGCATCAGTCGTTAGTACGAAATCTGGTTCCACGCTTTGGCTATCGCCACATATGCCAAAGCGGTCTCATGGTTACGGATGTAAGCCTCCCTGGAGGCTGCCTCTAGCGCTTCGCAAGCCTTCCCGTAACCTTCAATGAAACGCTGCTTGCTCTCCGCTCGCTCCTGCGGGGAGCGAGAAGGCAGTCGACACTTGTCGAGCGTACCGTCACATAACGGCTCAAGGTCTGCTGGCGTCAAACCAGCGATGTCTTCGTCTTCTGTCACGTACCCTCAGTGCGATTCGAACGCACACACACCAGCTTTTGAAGATGGCGGCTTTACCGATTTGCCTATGAGGGCCAACATCTACTTGGTCTTCTTAGTCTTCGTTTCTGCTTTCACTTCCGCCTCGGAAGCGGCCAGACGTAGAGACTCGTTTTCTTCCCGCAGGGCTGCCACCTGCTTCTCGGCGGCCAGCAAAGCGAAGAAGGTTTTCAGGGTGATCAGTGAGAGGATTTCTTCGCCGCAGTTCTGGAGATACTCTGCGACTGGTTCGATGGCATCTTCGAAGATGTCATCGACTTCTACTCCTGCGGCTTTTTTCTCCTCAGCCAGCTTGCTGATCTTCATCAGCTCTTCTTTGATCATTACGATTGCCGCGTCAGCCGCCCCAAAGACCAGCGTCAACGCCATCTTCTCATTCATCTTAGCTTCCACGTGCCGCCACCAGGATTCGAACCCGGACTAGACTGTTGATAAGACAGCTGCTCTCACCATTGAGCTATAGCGGCTTGGTGCGGGACGTCCAAGGAGGTTGGATCTCAGCTTGAGGCGATCACTCTCAAGCTGGCTACGGCACCTCACAGCCGTAGCTCCCCCGTACCGACACTAGGAATCGAACCCAGAACCTGCTGTTTGTAAGACAGCCGCTCTCCCGTTGAGCTATGTCGGCTAGCGCCGGGCGACTGGCCGCCGGGATGGTACCGTCCCTGACTGAACACCAGTCGCCCTAGGATTGGTTGTCGCGGCCCTACCGCTTCACCGGAAAGGAACCACCCTTTCCTGACACCGTCCCCTCACCAAGAATTGAACTTGGCTCTCTCCGTTATCAGCGGAGTGCTCTAACCGTTGAGCTATGAGGGATCAGGACACAGAAGGTGGATCACGCTTTGATATTTGTCGATAGCAAAGAGCTATAGAGACGTGATGCGTACCCCCGGAGAGATTCGAACTCCCAACCTTCTGATCCTAAGTCAGACGCCGCTGCCAATTAGGCTACGGGGGCATGCCCTTGGCGATCACTTGCGGACGTCTCCGCTCGGTTCCGAGCGGGTGGACGCCATGGACATCTCTTGCCAGAACCCGCTCTAAACCGTTGGCCGCAATCGCCAAGGTCGTGGAGACGGTAGGAATTGAACCCACTACCAGCCGCATGCAAAACGGCCGCTCTACCGATGAGCTACGCCCCCATGTTGAAGTTTTCAAACTACTGATGCCCGAAGCATCGTACCCCCAGAAGGAATCGAACCTTCGACCCGCTGAGTAAGAGTCAGCTGCTCTAGCCACTGAGCTACGGAGGCTTGCCTGTTCTTTTTTTTGCCAATGCTCGCAATCGCCTTGCTTTGAGTCTCTGAGATTCGCGGCAAACTTCGCACTTACAGCCATTGCGATACATGGTTGATCCATGTTTCTTCGTGATCATCTGTGCTTTTGTTTTGGCATCGTGACAATGTTTGCAGAGTACCTGACACTTTGCCAGCTCCCCGTTTCTGATCTCGGCGGATCTTGACCATATGAGCGCTGGTCGCATGCCGCCGCCAATTGCCCGTGGGATGACGTGGTCTACTTGCAGATCCTCATCGTGTCCACAGTTTTGGCATGGCCCATTTTCCGCTATCCACTTTTCTCGTCGCGCCTTGATCCATTGAAGCTGGTATTCGCGCTTCGCTGCCCCCGTTAAACCCATGGTTCATATTGTAGCGCGCTACCGTTCGACGCGGGAGAGGGATTCGAACCCTCGACCACTCGGGTTATGAGCCCGGTATGCTGACCTCTGCACCATCCCGCTATGTCACAGGTAGAAGGCCCTCGCCTTCAGTTGTCTCAACTCCGAGTTTGTCGGGAGTTGACCCCATCGTCGGATACGTAGGAATCGAACCTACCAGTGTCCTGGTCCCAAACCAGGCGGCCCTCCTTGAGCCCTGTATCCGGTGTCATGGCACTCTGCGGTTTCCGTGGCTAGCGGGGCTGGTTGTTTTTGCCGCTTCGTGCCCTGACGCAATCTACGTTAGCTCGTTCTCGCCGCACTGTCAAACTCTTAAAGTTTCTGCGGGAACCTGCGGCTTCCTGTTGACACGTTACCCTCCGCGAGCTACGGTGGCAACACCCATCAAAGAGGGAGCATCATGGACACCGGGAAGATCAGCATCATCCACAGCGCCATCATCGACTACCTCATCCTCGCACTGACCGCCATCAGCGGCTACCTGTACTACCGGTTCCTCTACAACGGCAAACGCCGAAAGATCATCGGCCGACACCGCTACAACCAGAACCAGCCCCACTACAGGTACATCGACGGCATCCGCACAGTCTTCCCGGCAGGCACCCCATGATGGAAATCGGCCAGAGCCTACAAGAACTACAAGATCTACTGAAACTTATGCAGATCGAACGTGAACGCCTGCTAGAACGCCTACAGTCAGTCGAAAGACGCATCGAACGCATGGAAGACGCCGAACGTCGTGCGCGGGAAGAACGCATGCGAGGAGTATGCCGATGGTAGACGGCAACAGGCAGACCCCGATCGTCTGCCTATGCGGAACCAGCACCCAGCAGACCCCGCAAGAAGCAACCGCCAGTGGCTGGTTCATCCTCTGGCGCGTGTCGCCAGTATCGGTATGCCCTACCTGCTGGCATAGCGCAGAACCCGACTCTATGAAGGTGGAGAAGTGACCGAACCGAAGAAATCCCGGGTCGTCGTCGCCGACAGCCGTGGCCGCATCAGCTTGAAGAAGTTCACCGACCACGAAATGCATATCGTCGATGTCGACAGCAACGGCGTCATCACGCTGATCCCGGTCCTCGTCATGCCCGTCCAGTTGGCGTCAGAGATCGACAAGTTCATCGACAACCCTGCCACGGGTATCCCGGCACATAGGCCAGCATCAGACAACACCCGGATGGAGATGGAGGGTACGGATGAGTGACACGTTTGAAGTCGACGATGACGGGTTCGTTGAGCTTCGCGAACACGGCCACAGCTGGCATTACCTGGAGGCGATGCGTGCCGAACGGCAGCGCCTCGACGCCGCAATCGAACGGGCCGAAGGCTTCTTCCGGCAGAAGATGAAAGAAGCCGGAGCCACCGGCCTGAAAATCGACGGCGTACGGAAGGTCACCTTCCGGCCCGACGCCACGTTCCCGGCCGCGAAATACGCTGCCGCGAACCCGATCGTGGCCGCCATGTACACGGTCATGAAACCTGCGTTTGATGTTGAACGGTTCAAAAGGGATCGGCCGGACGAGCATCAGATGTGGCGTGGCAACAGTTTCAAGTACGTGCAGCCGAAGAAAGGAAGCTGATGGAGCAGGAAGCGACGAGTTGGGAAGAGTTCGATCACGAGAAGCTTGATAAGTATCTGGCTGACCAGTTTGCCCAGCCTGCGGTTCAGGCTCATCTTGATCAGACGGCAGCGCAGATGGTCGAGAACCGGGACGAGGGCTTGTGGTGGGCGGCGCTTGTTGCCTTGTGCAATGAGCGGAATCAGATGTCTGCTAGCGCTGTAGCTGGCAATAATCTGCGTCACTTCCTTGAGCAGCTGGATGCCCGTGATCTTTCGATTTTGACTTCGTACCTGCTGCATAACACTGTACATATGGTGGCGAAGTATGAGTGTGATGATGTGGTTGCTTCTGCTGTTTCGGCTATCATCGGCCCACACAACATGATGATCTTTGAGAAGTTTGCTGCCACCGGCGGCCACACGTGCCCGCAGTGCGGTACCGAAAACTGGTGGAACGACCACGAATGTAAGGAAATGAACCCGAATGAGTAGAAGCCGCGCCAAGGGCACGGCTGCCGAGTCCGCCACAGTTGCAGCACTGTGGCGGCTCGGTTTCCCCTATGCGGAACGCCGAGCACTCTCCGGAGCCAACGACCTCGGCGACATCACCGGTACGCCTGGCCTTGCCTGGGAAGTCAAAGACGCCAAGGTTTGGCAGGCCGCAGCATGGCTACGCGAAACCGAAGTGGAACGGGTAAACGCCAAAGCCGACTTCGGCATCTTGGTGATCAAGACGCCTGGTGTCGGAGTCCCGAACGCGCACAGGTGGTTGACCGTGATGGACGGAGACTGCGCCGACAATCTCCGCAAAGAAGCCTCAGTCAAAGCACCCTGGCGTCCGGCCCGCCGCGTCAGCCTAGGCGCTGTAGGCATCGGCAAGGGCCTAGAAGAAATGATCGAACGTGAACGTCACTGCGGCACCACGCCGGTCGAGGTTTTCGTGAAGCGTCAGCGTACCGCCGAAATGGCTCCCGGAGCCCAGGCCGGTTTCTATAACCTGATGCGCCTGGATACCAGATGCCAGTTGCTGGTTGACGCGGGATATGGCGGGTATGGGATCATGGATAAGCAACCGTCCATGATTACTCAGGAGTGTCACAATGAGTGAAGGTTTCTTGCTTGACCGTCCCGTCTATACGCCGGGAGAAGTCCGGACACTTTACGCACACTACGTGCGACCTATCAGCTATCCGACCGTGTTGAACTGGATAGAGGTTCACCGGGTCACCAACGGCCGCGAAGGTATGCGGGCACACAAGACGCCACGTGGCCGTTACCTGATCGAGGCAGACGAAGTTGAACGGGTCCTGCTCGAAGCAGGAGCCAAGAAGGGATAGAGATGACAGAACCTCAGGGTACGGGCATCAGCGACAGCAAAAAGGAATGGTCCCTGCTGGAATCCGGACAGCATCTACGGCACCACGGCAAGGAAGAATGCAGCGGGGCTTGCTGCCTGCACGGTACGAGTGAATATGAGCTGTGCAAGCGTCCCCGTAGCTGGCGGGTAGACCGGCAGATGCTGGAGCATCACTGTGAGCACGGTATCGGGCATCCGTGCCGGGCTGGTCTCGACTTCGCCGCCATCATCGGGTTAGTAAGCGATGGCGTACACGGCTGTGATGGCTGCTGCGAATTCGCCGACGCCGTTGACGAGACGGACGACCTCGACGACACGCTGCAATACCTGACGGAGGCTGTTCACTCTCTGCAAGAAGATTTGTCTAAGTTGAACCGTACCCACAAGTATGCCACCGTTGGGGATCTTCTGATCTACGCCGCGCTGCTGGCCGCCGTAATAATCCTCCGCTAACACCGACACGAAGCCGCTGTCAGTCGCCGCTAACACCGACACGAAGCCGCTGTCAGTCGCCGCTGACAGCGGCTTCGTCGCGTGCGGCATCAGCCAGCATGTCACCCAACGAATCCGCCATGAACGTGCCCTTCGGTGCCCTGCCTTCAGCCACGGTACGGTGCCTTCCGTTCGGCGCCACCCGCTGCTCGATCAACGAAATGCGGGCGCCTTCGATCCCGGCCCGATGGAAGATCGACCTGATCGGGGCGATAATCCGGCGACGGATCGCGGACTGGTCGTGGCCAGCGCTACACAGCAGCACCAGCCCGTAATCTTCGCCTTCCCCAGGCGGCAGGACCGCGAAGTTGGTGAAGTTCTTGTTCAACCGGGCCGCACGGTTGCAGGCTTCCTCCAACCGGTCCCAGCTGTCATGACCAGTAACCTTGTATGTGAAATACACTTCCATGTGTGGGATGTTACGCTGAGGCATGCTTCCTGATCAATCACCCGAACCGATCGGCACCCTACCGGGCATCGCTTCACTCAACAGTGTTTACGCGTACGAGTGTGGCGACGAACAAGACCACAAAACGCTTAAAGGTGAACCCCTCGACAACGTTATGGGCTGGGACAACGGTTGGACGTGGGACGAAGCGGTAACCGGCTACCAGGACGAGGAAGCCGCAGCCATCGAGGAGGCTGACCTCCATGGCTAAACTAGCCAAAACCCTGCAAATTCTGCGGGATGAAAACTTGAACCGGAAATGGCCGCACCGTCCACGCATCAACGACGGATGGATCGGCGATGCCGCACATCAGGCCCGCAACAGCGACCACAACCCAAACAGACGCGACACCGTGGACGCGATCGACGTGGACTCGACGCAGCTGGGCGACACCCCGATCCATGTCCCCACCGTCATCGCCGCGATGATCATGCACCCGTCAACGCACTACGTCATCCACAACCGGCGCATCATGGACGCCGACGACCAGTTCATGCCACACGTCTACACCGGCAGCAACCCCCACGGTAAACACATCCATGGCAGCGTCCTCCAAAACGCCAGGGCCGAAAGCTCCATCGTCGTCTACCGGTTCATCAGCAAACCCATGAGCTGGCCGCTACTCAAGCCAGGGTTGCGGGACAAGACTGTCCGGGAACTTCAGGCATACCTGATCGGTTGGGGCTACGGGATACGCGTTGACGGCGACTATGGCAAGAACACCACAGCCGCCGTCCGCGACTTCCAACACCGTACCGGGATAACTGTTGACGGTATTGTGGGGGCAGGGACGCGAAAGAAGCTACGCCCCTTCAAATAGTTACTTGTTGAAACTCAGAATAGTCATCAGCAGGGATACGGCGGCAGAAGCAAGGGCACCGAAAATGAGGCCCTTATTCTGCCGCTTATCTGTTTCCATGGATTCGATCCTGCCGCGCAACTGATTCAACTCACCACGAATCTGCTCAAGATGCTGGGCTGTCTGGGCCTTCATCGTCTCCTGCTGGGCCTGATAAACATCGTTGCGCACCACACCAGCCATAGACATTCGCATCTCGTTGCGGAATTCCTGCATCGTTTCTTTCAGCGATGCAAGTTCCCTAGTAAGCTCCTGATCGGAAAGCGGCATCGTCATGATCCAATCTTAACTAAACCGGATCACCCGGATCAACCGCAGCGAATTCACCCCGCACGATTGCATCAACAAAAACTGACCACTCAGCATGGGTGAACCAAACGGACTCCAACGGAACATGAGAATTCCGCACCCTGATCTCGCTGCCATTAAAGGCAACCTCAACACAACCCGTCGCCTCACACATCGAGGCCCTAACCCAATTCATGCCACCACCCTACGACGTCCGCCAAACCTGACGATTAGTACCCGCATATGCTGGGATCGTGTTCGTAGCGTCAGATGCCTGCTGAGCATACTGCAACACAAGATTGCCGCCGACACCAGCCAGAGACACTTCACCCTCAACTATCAGCAGCAGCCTGGTACCCACAGCCGCGCCACCATAAGCAGTAGAAGTACCCGAAACTGTCTGCACAGCGAACTGCCCATCAAATGCGGTACCCGCAGTGCCTACCGCGACAGCGATACCGCCCCACCAGGCAGTACCAGGGAACGTGTAGGCAACCTTGTAGTCCGCTGCCTGCGACGACGAGTAAACGATCGTGTCACGCCACCGGTAAATGCCCGTCACAGCTGGCAGCACAGTCGTCATCGTCGCATCGTTGACCAGAACCGTGCTTGCGTTGATCGCGGCGGCATCGGTTGAGCGACGCACATACTGAAACAAGTTCCTGGTCTGGTCGCTGATCCAGGCCGAACCGTTGAAAGTCTCGTTGCGGTCCTCAGCAGCCAAATGGGACCGCTCACCCTCATTCGGTGTCGGGTTACGGGCCGTACGGTCAGCCTCATTCGTGTACCGCTGCACCAACCGGTTCTCTTCACCACCCAACCAAGCCGTCTGAGCATTAGGCAAGTTAGCTGGGTCAGTTCCCTGCTGCTGAACGATTCCCTGATTAGGGGTAAGCGTCGACATGGCTTCTCCTTACGGTGTGCTTAGTAGTGCCATGCGGATGTCGCCAGAAGCGATGCCGTTGAGCGCTCCGGTACCAGTCCACAGATAACGGACAGTAACTACATCGCCCGCCAGCAATGCGACACCTGAATCGTTTGCGCCACTGAGCACTCCAACATCGGCAGGGTTATTGCCGCGATACTTACGTACCGTGTTCAGGACACCATTGACATATACACCCATACGCTGCGAAGTCATCGTCAGCGTGGACTGATTAGCCGCAACCTGGATACCAATTAGATACAGTCCAGGAGTAATAATCGTGATAGTTCCAGCAGCATTGTTGACCGTGAAACCATTAACGATGTAGCTAGTTGCGCCAGAAAACGTCACAAAGGTCATGATCGTGTCGACGCCAACAGCTGCCGTCGTGTCAGCGGTGATCTTCAACTGCGGCTGATGCGTAACAACAGTCGCCTCGGCATCTACTGTCACCAGAGCTGCTTCAACATCAGCCGCCAACGTGGCGAAGTCATTGCAGCTGATAACCGGGCCTTCGCACGGATAGGTAATAGCGAAGTTAGCTGTATCAGGCATTAGGCGCTCCCAACCTCAACACCGGAGCCAGTGAACCAGCACCAGATCTTCGCGCCCGCATTCACCTGCACGTTGCTGGCAGCATTAGCATGAGACCAGCCAGGAAGAATAACAATTGTCGTACCGGCAGTAGCGTAGAAGGAGCTACCGCAAGCCACCAGGAACTCTCCGCCAGTGTTTGTATCCACGGTCCTCCAGATAGCCTGCGACAGAAGCACATTGCCCGTTCCGGTAACCCGGAACGCACGCGAATACAGAGTGCGCCGAGAGTTCACTGTTACCGCACCAGAGGCTTGGGCATTGATGTAGCAGCCATGATCATAGAAACCGGTTTTAGGTACCGTGAACTGGAAGCCGACAGTCGAAGTGGGGGCAGGCGTGAAATTGGAATAACTCAATACCCAGCCGTTAAGGCCGAAGATTGTTTCGCTGCCACTGGCCACCGGTCCATTGACAATGTTTGTCGCGCCAGTAAAGCCTGGCCGCAAAGCTGTTGTGTCGAAGCTATCCGAGATGGCATCCAGCACGGAATCGATTGTGTTACTTTGGGCCTGCATGTAAAGGGCTATAGCCGCGTAGTCTTCGTCGCTTAGGCAGGTCAAGCCGTGAGTGCCAACAGTTGTCGTCATGGCAGGTCCCTCAACCAGTAGATATTGACGAAAGCTTCAGTGACCGTGAAGGTGCCGATGAGGACACTCAACTGCAAGCTCAATAGTCCTGTAATTGTGTCAGTTGGTGAGACCGCACTGGAAGATGCATAGCGTACGATTCCAGCACCGTTGAGATATACAGGAATAGCAGCAGCATCGCTAAGGTATGTGTCCTGCAAGTTTTGGAATGTACCGATGACGCGGTCGTTCAACGCGACTGAAGAGACGACAATCTGCCAGCCGACTCCGTATACACCGAATCGTGGCAGCGTTATCCGGGTTGCGTCGTTGGTCAAATTCACTAGATCGGCCGTGTCGACATCGACCGTATCGAAAGGCAACGCCGTGGTGAAATTACTTGTCGTTGGCCCGAAAGTATAAGGCGTAGTTAGCCGAACCTTAGCCATCGGTACCGTATCGACAGTGCGGTCAACAATCCCATCCAACCGGTCGAACTGTTCTTCGACGCCATTAACAAACTCGCAGAAGGTATCCCCTACATTGCATGGCGGATCAGAACAGATCGGATATGTGAGCCCGTAGATCGGTGTACAAGTAGGCATTATTCGAACACCGCCAAGATGAGGGTGGTGTGCTGCGCAATGAGCTGCAACGTTCCGTCAGCGCCACCGGCACGGTTAGCGCGCAGAATCGCGGTGTGGCTACCAGGCGTCACCGTGCGCAGGTCAGCGTTGCCGACAGTGCCGCGATAGTTCACGACATCAGCCCGCCAGATGGCCGCCGGGGCAGCCAACGTCACCCCGTCAATACGCAGCATCGTGGTCCCGGTAGCAGTATTCGCGGCCAGCGCCTGATTGTCCGCGAACCACAAACCGAAAACGATCGCGTTCGGAGATGTTGTCGTAAACGTCAGCGACGTGTTGGGGACATCCTGCTCAACTGCTGTGAGGCCAAGGTTCGCGTTCGAGGCCGACATTTGCAGGCTACTCAAACTCAACCCAGTCGCGGTGCCCGCGATCATCTTACCCAATGTCAACCAGGTCGCACCCTCACGCAAAAGTGCTACCGTATCCCCGACTGAAGGCGCAGTAGTCGATAGTCGTCCTGGCCGCTGATTCGCGCCACGAACATTCACCGTCAAAGGGTTACCGGACACGACGGTACCCATAACCAGTTCATTATCGCTGGGAAGGACATTGGCGATAGCTGCCGGTAGCGGCGCCGTCATTCCAATGCACCCACTACCTGAGCGTGAGCCTGCACCGTCATCATCGCATCCAACCCCAAAGGCAACGTAAACCCTGAAACCACCTGAATTATCCCAGTACGATCATAAGCATTCAAGGAAACAACATCACCCAATTCCAGTGCCGCATCGGGCGGTTGAGTCCACGTCCATGTCTCCTGCAACGCGATGCTTCGCCGAAGCCACGCATTAGCGGCCGTCTGCGCGGAACCCTGCGTCTGTGGGGTCTGCAACGGGACAGTGCGGTGACGGCGGCCAAACAACCCATTAACGTAGGTCGGCGAGTCTGGGTTGTTGTCTTCAGCGAAAGCAACCACTGGCGTGGTTCCATCAGCGCGTTCACCGGTGACGGTGATCGAGTTGAACACGTCGTCGCGGTCACGGCGCGGAGAAGCCAGCAGGATGCCATCCACGCCGTCTGAGAGGGTCAGGATCGGTGCGGCGGCCACAGTCCACGGATACCGGCGCAGAACGAAGCTGCCGTCAGCTAGCGCGTACCAGAACGCGCCAACAGCCGTGGCCATCTCATCCAAGGCGGCAGCCCTGTCATAGGCCCATGTCAACTGCGGAACCGTCTGAGCGAACACGTCTGACACGCCGAATGTTGCGTCGTCTAGGGCGTCGGAGATCAGCCGCACGAACTCGGCGTTGACGCTGTTACCGACCTGCGAGTTTTGGGGTACGACGAAACCGGCTTCAACGACCTCGTAGGCCCGGTCGGCGGCCGTGACCGTAACCAAGCCTTCCGGGGCTAGGAGCGGCAGCCCGATACGGCCCGTGAACACGGTCCACGAGTACTTCGTGTTGCCGTCGCCCATTTCGATGCCACGGGTGACCCGGAAACGGTTCCCGTACGGCGCCAGCAACCCTGTAGCTAGTGCTGGGTAGACACCTTCCGGTACCGTCAACACCAGGTTCCGGGTAACCCGAGAGTTCAAGGACGCACTGACATACCCCGACGCGTAGACCAGGCCACCGTTCTCGTCCGTGAACTCGTCTGGGATCGTCAATAGGTTCTGGTCGCCGTCAAGGACTTCAACCTTGGAATACAGCCGATGCCCGGCCGCGAGAAGGTTCCGGTAAAGGTTGTCAGTGCCTCCAGCAAGCATCAGTCACCGTCCACAACATCTGTCCAGTCGGTTTCACCGGCCGCGAGGGCATTCCAGCTGGCGAATCCTGCGTTGATGCTTGCCCATGTGGCCAACCCGGCTGGCGTGGTGGAGGCGTTGCCGCGTAGTAGGTCCGCATAGGTGAGCCCGGCAGCGATCAGGGCATCCCAGGTTGGGTAAACGTCGCAAAGATCCTTAACACGGGCACCGCAGACACCAAACGACGGGCCGACAGGTGCTTTAGCTACGACGAACGGCAGGTCCATGATGCGTGGCTGGATCGTCAGATCGGCCAGCGGCGGCGTCACCCCGACTTCGCCCACAGCCAGGTAGCGGTCTTTGGTGCCGTATTCCGCCGGACCACGCCAAAACAAGATATTGCCTGTTGAGAGTAGCGCCAGCAGGTTGTCGCGGTCGGTGAACGTGGTCGGGACGATCGTGAAGCTACCGGTGGCGGACCTACGGTTACGGGTGACATGGATCGGGTAGACGCCGTTGACTGGCAGCATGTTGCCGCTGTTATCGGCGTAGCTGTCGGTGGACATTCCGGCAAAGAACAAGCCGCCTGGCTGACCGCAGGTGCCGTCTGCGCAGAGGCAGATCCTGACGTCGGCGCATGGCCGTAGTGGATCGCCGAGCCGGAAACAGCCGTCGCAGGCGATCGTGAACGCTTCGGTGCAGACTTCGACTTCCGGCAGGTCAGCGCAGACATCTGAGACGGTCAGGTTGTCCCACTGGAAATTGATGGTGCCGTTGGTGTTACCGGCGCCGCGCCTGGAGATCACGTTCAGGTGTCCGGCTGCCGTGAATGTTGTGTCGGTGGCGGTAACGATCGATGCCGTGGATTCAGGCATCGTGTTGTCCCAGATCTTGCCTGTCAGCTGGTTGCCCCACGTGGTGAAGCTGAACGCCAGCTGTGTGGTCGCTACGTAGGTTAGGGCGCTGGCGGTAGTAGCGAGAGTGGTGATGACACCGCCTACCACCCGCTGTAGGAAGATGTTGACTATGCCGCCTGTCGCCAGCTGAGCTAGTAGACGGTACCCGTTCATGGCGGTGCCGTCGCTTCGTAGCCACACCTGCATCTCGGTGGCTGCCGTGAGGGCTACAGCTGCCGGGAACCCGACGATGCGTAGTTCAACATTCGGATTGGTGATAGCAAAATGGTCAATGTAGTCGGTGGCGATGGTGACAGTGGCATGCTGGCCACGGGTACCGGTAACCGAATGGTCAGCTGCCGCGCCGCCAGCTGAGATCCATGTCTGGCCGCTGCTTGCGATTCCCCAGCCGGGAGAAACAGTCCTCGTGAATGTGTCGAAAGCCAGGTAGGCGGCTGCTGTCGTGATCGTGGTGCCGCTACTGTTTTTGGCTGTTGCGCAGTACCGTGTCGGGGTGTTGCAGCTGATTTCGGTGTCCCAGAAGATGGCCTGCCCGCAGCTGAGAGCGAGACAACCGTTGCTGTCGTACGAGACGTAGGAATGTAGGGGGCGCCGCAATTCCGTGTCGGTACCGAACCCGGTGACTGCTTCCATGCAAATGAATGCCGCCCCGGGCACGTCAGAGAAGTTGGCTTCGACGAGGACCTGGCCGCGTGTCGGGAATGGTGTCGCAACTATGGATGGCATTAGATTCCTCGTGGTCCCTGGGTCAGCGCCATCGCCTGCCGCTGGTTGTTGACTCCGACGCGGTAGTCAACGAACTGGGCCAGCTTTTCGGTGCCTAGGTATACGTTGACGACGGTTTGGCCGCCGCCACCCAAAGCGTTGCTGATCATGTCGGTGAGACCGAACTTGTTTGACAATTCCATTGCCCGCTGCGGCATCACGGCCGGGTCAGGAATGATGGCTTCCTTATAGCCCGCCTCGCCTACAAGGCTGATGGTTGGCTGTGTGACGATGTCGCCGAGAGCGAACTGTTTAACGTTCTGTAGCCCCGCGCCAGCGCCCCTATTGATGGCGGCGACAGCGGCAGCGGCAGCCTTGGCGGCAGCAGAGGCGAGCTCTTTGAAGTTGTTGATCGCGTTTTGCAGGCCGGGAGTTTTCACTTCCAACGTCACATCGGATGGCGCCTTATGGGCTGTCGCGAACAGATCTTTCAATCCTTTATCCTGGGCCGCGTTTTTGCCGATGACCTGTTCGATGGTGGCGATCTCACGCTGATATGCGGCGTTGATGTCGTCTACGCTGCGGCCCGTTTCCTGGGCGCGCTGGATTTCGACGTCACGCTGACGGGCCGCAGCAGAGATCGCAGCCTCAACGAGCCGCAGGTTTTGGCGGCCTTTCTCCTGCGTGACGTCGAAGTTCTTGTTGCCGCGTTTGATCGAGTCGGCTAGGTCGTCGATGGCCTGCTCGTAGTCGATTGTGGCGTCGAGGCCAGTCAACTGCGTCTTGATCAAATCTGAGATCGCGTTGTTCGCGGCCTCAGCTTCCGCCGCCGTCTTGCCGAGAGCAACATCCAGATCACCCAGGCCACCGACTACTTCGCCGCTAGCGAGGGCAGAGTCACGCTGATGCTGAGTGATGAGCGCCATGGCGCCGCCGAAGTCACGCGTCGCGGCCATGCCCACGATCCGCAGCCAATACCACATTTCGGTGAGGGCACGTACGACGTAGGCGATGCTGAGGATGAGCTGGCCGATAAGAGTCAGCAGGTCACGTAGGGCTTGGGTCGCCGCCGGTGACCCGTCAGCGATAATGAACAGAGCCCGGCTGAGGTCCGTGGCGAGTTTCGGTAGCGCGACAGCGAGAGCCTCGATGATGGGGCGGGCACGCCGTAGGCTGATTTCGAGGCCAGGCAGAATGTTGCGAATGAAACCGGTCAACGCCGTAGTCAACGGTTTGACATCTAGGGCGGCTTCCGCAAACAAGATTTTGATCTCGTCGCGGAGGTCGTTGAACGTTTCGTCGATCTGGAATGCTGATTCCAGCAGCGGATCAATGAATACGGTTGCGGCTTGACGCAGGTCCCCGAGGATGCTGCGACCCAACGCCGTGAACTGGTCTTCTACTGGTTTCAGTTGCGCGGCCAGTGCGACGCCTGCGGTGACGATGCCGAGAGCGATTCCGCCCGTGATGCTGGCGCTTAGGGAACCGGCAATCAGAGGCGAGAATACGGCTATCGCACCGGCTACGCCGAGAAGGATTCCTGCCTTAACTTCGGCGGGAATCGCCGACAGTCCGTCGTCAATGAAGTCGGCAAGGCTCGCAAAGAACTTCTGGCCAGCCGTCAGGGCTTTACGGCCGCCCTTCTTCGCGCCTTCCTCGAAGCCTTCCTCAATGTCGTTTGACGTGTTCTCTTTTAGCGTCTTGTGGAAGGCTGGGTCGATCTGCGGGGTCAGTTTCAGTTTTTTTTCCGCAGCCTGAAGAATGGTTTTGAGGCCCTTCTCCAGGTCTTTGCTGAAGGGCTTCAAATCCGCGCGTACTTTGATGAACGCTTCGCCTAGAGCCACACCATGATCGTACGGCAAAGCGGCTCGAAATGGACACTCTAACTAGACAATAGTGCCCCGAAAGCGGCACGGTTGGCTTTCGCGTCTGTTTTGACTTTGGTTCCGGGTATCGGACGCGCCAGCAGGAGGTCAAACTTTTGTTTGTCTTCTGGCTTCATATGTTGGATGAAGATGAAGTAGACGGCGTCTAGCCATGCGGAGAGGCTCATCTTTGTGGCGTCGACGCCGTGTAGGGCCAGCTGCCCTTTAACGTATTCGATGTTGTTGAAATGTTGAGTGTTGCTGATCAAATATAGGGTTGTCCACCAGGGGCGACCGGCGGCGATGGAGACAAGCTCCCACACGAGTTGTTCCCAGTCTTCGCGCGGGATTTCGCCCTTGAAAATTGCTTCGGTGAAAGTTTCTGTCGCGTCAGGTTCAAGGAGGCCGGGGACGATACTCCATAGGCTTATCTCGTCTTGCAGGAGAATTTCTAGCCAGTCGACAGCTGGCAGTGCCGGGACGCGGAAGATCTGGTCGCCGATAGCGATGTCCGCAATCGACCAGATGCGTAGACTCGCCAGTAGGTCACTTGCCACGGTGTGGCTTCTTCGGGGCTGGTTTCACTTCTACCGTCTCGTGGGCGGAGAACACGCCAGCCAGATCCTCTAGCACAAGCTGACCGGACATGATCTGCTGCTCGATCCACGCCATGTCTGCTTTGTCTACGATCAGGGAGTCGAGTAGAAGCATGACGTTGGCGTAGATCCCCATCAAAATTTCCCAGGTTACAGGCCCATCGGCTTTACGGAAGTAGCCTGACAGAACCATCGACTGGGCAGAGTTAATGTTTTTGATCAGCATGCGCCTGCCGCGCATTTGCGCATAATAATGGCCAGCAGGAGCCGCTTCTTCTATAACGGGCATCCCGGTTGCCTCTGTCGCATTCTCCATGACGAAATCATATCTTATGCTGACAGCTACCTGGTCTTGGTTGGCGCCAACCGGCGGACCTTGAATCCGTTGCGCAGCCCGGCAACCCGCAACGGCAGGTACAGGAACTGTTTACGTTTACGTTTGCGTACGCCGGGGTGGTTCACTTTCTTCCCGACGAAGGTGACGTCTTCTTTCTGCCAATAGAAGACAAGGTTCTTCTTGCGGCGGGCGAAGATCGGGTGTGGTTTGGCGCCGTCATGGATAGACGCCGCGTAGGCGAGCCTGGAACCGACTTCGCCTTCAACCCGGTTAACCAGCTTCTTCGGTCCCCGCTTGATCAGGGAACGCTTCAAGCGGCCAGCCGGGCGCCGATCAAACGGTTTCGGTTTGCGTACCGGCACAAGCCGTTTAGCCAACGCCAACGTCTGATCAAGCGTCCTTTCCACGGACGGCAGGATAGCCTCGGTGGCTGTCTTCCTGACTTCCGGCTTGTTGAGGATGACCTTCGCCATCACTGGCTCCTGCGGCGGCCCCGCTTGGCGGGAGACTCAACCACGTCCATCTCTTCGAACCGTTCGGCGGCATCATCCTCATCGACGTCTGCTTCGATCGGTTCGGCGACGTAGACCGGGCCGGTCATCTCGTGGATGTAGCCTGCCCCGAGCAGCGCGGCAAGACGCGGTGTCTCCTCAGCCACTAGCCAGTCGCCTACCTGAATCGCCTCAAACGACACGTTCGCGACGTAAGTTTTCTCAACCATGTTCTTCTCCTAGCAGCAGCCTGGGCCAGCGTAACCGGCGAACAGTTGCATATTACCGGTCAAGCAGTCGCCATCCGGGCCACCCTGTTCCCACAAACCCGCAAACCACTTCGTGCCCCTGCCGCTGATGGCCGGGTCCTGGATGGCTTTACCCCAGCAGCAGGCGGCCCGGTACGCGGCATCCGCGTCGGCCAGCATCCACCGGAGCTTCAGCTCGTTCTCGTCGCAGTCCTTGTCGTCGTTGATGCAACGGATCGTGCCCATCTCGATCGATACGGCAAGCCGCTGCAACTGGCAGCCGTTGGCTAGTGGGCCTGCGTCCGGTTCGGGGAACACCATCGATGGGTAGATCACCCCGACCTTGACGTAAGCTTCGCCCAGGCAGCATTGATCCACTGCCACGAAGCCGTCAACATCGATGTCCAGCGGGACCTCGGTTCCGGCCCGTAGACAGCATCGGGCTGGCATGGTGAGCGTGTCATCGTTGTTCGCATTCGCGGAAAGTTCGGCGCAAAAGCATGCCAGCAGGCTGCGCGCGATCTTATACGGTGTCGGTTCAATCAGCGCCATGTCATGCCTGCGTTACTGTGCGGCTGCGTGGCGCGGTGTCGTAGCTGTAAAGCCATGGCCGCTGTTTGTGGCCGTACGGATTATCCGCCATGATGATCATGTCGATTTCGGGGATACCCGTCAACCCCATCGCCAACATCCGATCAATATCAACCATCGTGGTAGTGACACCCTGACGGCTCAACGTCTGCAACCGGCCCGGCAACCGGCAAGCACCCGTAAGAGCGCCACACGACTTCGCGAACTCGCAAGCCAGCATCGCCGTGATATCGAGGACATCGGCCGGAATAGGCTCACCGGAACTATACGTAACCGTGAACGTGCCAGCACCCGAATCAACATTGTAATCCTGGCAATTCGGCCAGCAATTACCATCCGTACGGACAAGCCAAGTGTTATCGTCCACCCGCCACGAAGAAGGCGCAATAATCACACCATCCACAGTCACCTCAGTGACCGTGTTAACCCACCCGGGAAGCTTCACCTGGCAGCGTGGCTGACAATCACACGGGCAGCCACACGCACAGTTACGCCACAACCCGTCGAGAATAAACGGATGCATCGTACCGTTGTAGAAATACCAGCTGCCGCAGTCGCCACACATACGATCCAAGCCGCAAGGCCGAATCGTCTGAACACAGGTACCGTATCGGCGGCCTGTCGCCGCCCAAATCACTTTCGTCGCCAACCGGGTGGCCCGCTCTTTCTGCGCATCCGGCAGCGCATTCCAGCCAGGGCAGCAATCCTCAGTGACGGTGACATCCCAGTCGCAGGGCCCCTGCGATGCGGCTCCCACCGTGATCAGCTCAGACGTTTGAACCGCGTCAAGCTGAAGATCGGTGGCGTTCCAAACAACCGCATAATCGCCGAGCTGCGTGTTGCCGGGAATAGGCCACGAGAAGGTGTAAAGACCTACAGCCAGATTCGTGATACCGACACCGGTAGGACCTAGTACCGTCACCGCGTCGGACACTCGGACGATGGTGATCGTCTGCGCGGTCACTGGCGTCGGTGGCCCGCCAGCGAACTCATACCACTGCACGAGAAGCGTGGCAGTGGTTCCAGGGTTATATGTAGCCACCGTTACCTCAATTTAAGCCTGTCGAATGCGGATATAGTCACTAGGGTAGTGGCCGTCTTGGCGTGCTTCCAGAGTGGGGCTTGTGCCCGGTACCGTTTCCCATGTCGGGCTGCTGACGGTTGAGTTCGGTAGCGCCAGGAACGATCCCTGGGAACCGGCTTTACGGATCTGCAAGGTGTCGATTTCTTCGAGCGGCCCGAAGATGATTTGCAGCGTCTGCCCCAAATACTGGATGTCGTTTTCGTCGGCTGCGCCACCCCAATGAATGTGTCCCTCGTTGCTGGGCATCTGGTCCCCCTTATGGGAATGCGAATCGGGAAGCCCGCACAAACGTTGCCTGTGTCGGGTCTGAAAGGTTGACGGCGACACGGGTCGCCGCTATCCAGCCGAGCAGCGGAATGTTCGTGAAGTTAGGGTTGATGATGAAGGTTCCGGCCCCGATGCCAGCGACCGCGTTGGCGAGGTTGCTGTATGCGGTCTGCCCGTACTGGATGAGGATTTGGTCGTTGACGTTCGGCTGGCTGATTCCGAATACTCGATGGATCGATGACGTGTTGACGCCGCCGCCGAGGGGTGTAACGACCCCAGCACCGCCAGGATCATAGTTAGCTACGTCGATGAGGTTGACGAGTGGCGCTAGTCCGGCTACCGCCGTCGAGTAGTGGAAGTTGGCCGGGGTTTGGGTGGCGAGTGTCCCGGTGTGCGGGTCCTGGTAGTTGGGTAGCCCGAACTCGGGGTTGAATACGGTGCCACCAGAAACGTTGATCATCTTGTTGACGCCGTTAGGTGTCACGAAACCGGTACCCGCTCCGACAACGAACGGCCCGAGGCTGTTCATGAAGTCGAGAAGCTGGGGACCGGTCTGCGACTGCATCATGGCCAGGCTCTGCGTCGTGAAGATCGTGCCACCGAACTGGATGGAGGCACCGACGACAAGATGCGTACGGTACTGTGTCCGGCTCGGACGGGCCGCCTGCTGGATGAGCGTCCCAGCCGAGTTGATCAACCAGTATGTGGTCAGCTGCGTCAGTGGACCAGTCAAAACAACGTTCGTGGCGCCCGGGAAATTGATAGCAGTAAGTTTAGGATTCGTAGCACTATATGTGCCCTGCGAGTTGTAGTCGAGAATCCAGCCCGTAGCGGCCGAAACGTCGATAGTGGTGCCACTGACATTGATACTCAGCAAGCCGCCCGAAGTGATACCGGTTTCCAGTGTGCTCGATGTCAGCTGCGAAAGATCACCGCTAACACCCTGAAACCCGTCAGTGAGGACGCCGCCGACCGTCAAATCGGTACCCGCACCAGACAAGATCAGATCGCCGGTCATCGTGTCACCGGTGATATCTACCTTGTTCGGGTCTCCGCTCGTGTAGCCAACGGCAACCATCACTCCCCCTAGTCTTTGACCACTACCAGGATCTTCACGCCGCCGATGCTGATCAGCCCGGAGTTCTGGACGGTCACGTTCACTGTGTTCGTGTCGACAACGGAAGTGCCGGTAATCGACAGGCTTCCCAGCAGGCCGGTAGCAGCGAACATTTGAGCTGTCGGCGTGTAGGAACTGTCGGGCATCGCCGGAACAATATCTACCGAAACCACGGTGCTTTGGCTGGCCAACAGCGTCGGCGCTTCAGCGACACCAACCGCGCGCACAGATTCGTCGATAGCGTCCTGGAACGTCAACAGGTCGTCGTAGCTGGCGTTGCGGACGAAGATAAAATTGAGGCCGCTAGTGGTGTGCGTGTTCAAGACGTAGCCCTGCGCGAACCGGATCCAATCGTTCGTGGGCAGCGAATACGACGAACCACCGCTGTCGAAATTGAGGACGCCGCCACCCTCACTGGTGATCACGAAGTCGGTGATCAGGCCGTCGATCTCAGCAGAATTGTTCCCCGTGTATTGGATCGCGTAAATGCGTTCCACGATGCTGATAGCGGGCATTGTGAACCTTCCTTGCTACTGACATTATGGGAAGGAATGCCCCCCGCTGCCCGCCAAGACGACGGGGGGCTTTCACTCAACTACGGAACATGCACCTGCATCGTTGCAACATCCGTTGAAGACGTGGCATCGACAACCCGAACCTGGTAGACCGCAGGAGCAATCGTGTACGTGTGTGCGGAAGTGCCCGACTCGGCCGCGCCCAGTGTCGAAGTGCCGTCGCCCCAGAAAATGTTCACGGTACCGTTGCCGACCGCGTTCGCGTAGATCAGCGAAACGGCCAGCGGGTTACCGCCGACATTCGTAGAAAACGCGGCACCAGTCGTTGTCGGCTGGTTCGTGGACGCTGGGCATGTGTTCACGTTCTGCTCGATGGCGTTACCGTTGCCGATCGTGAAGCTGATGTTCGTGCCAGCCACGTAACCGGCAAGCAGGTCGGTGCCGCCACGCTTCAGCAGGATGTTCGCTGGGAAACGTTCCTCCGGCAAAACGAATGCGATGCTGCCGGACGCCGCCCTGTCGGTACGCAGGAACGGACGGTTCGCGGCCGACATCTGGCACAGGATCCGCTGCGCTACAGCGGGGGCCTGAGCGTAAGTGTCCACCGTAACGGTGAGAGACCCACCAGCCATATCAATACTCCAATCTCTCTATTAGGTGGCGATGATCGTGCCGGAAGTCCATGTCGGACCCGAGAACGATGACGTCCGATAAGTGGCCGTGTAGCTGCCGACCGCATACGTGTGGGTGGCGTTGATACCGGCAGTGACCAGCACGGTCGGTGTCGCGTCGCCCCAGTCGATGTAGCCGGGAAGAGCAGGCTGACCGGTTGCCGGGTTCAGCGGGAACGTCAACGTGCGCAGGGTCGCAGCCGTAGCCGACAGCGGCGCTACCAGCACTGTCGGTGTCAGGTCCTGGCAGCCGCAGACACCGGGAGGTGGCGGCAGCTCTGTCCAGAACTGGCGGCGGTGCACCGTGGAACCGATCGCCGTCAACAGCGGTGCCGGTTCACCTAGGTCGGGGCCAGCCAACTCAATCAAACGAACGTTGAACGGGCCGGTACCCCACAGCGAAGCCTTCTTCGTACGGCCAGTGACCGTGAAGTTGATGTTCGCGTTTTCTAGGGTGATGTCGCTGACAAGGCCGCCGACAGCGAACGGCATCACGAAGTAGCCGTAGTCTGGCTGGTTGTCGTCGCAGCTTCCGCCACCCGTGTTTGTCCACGCCTCAAGAGCGAAGAACGAGTTCAGTGCGGCACCCTGCGTCTTGTCGAAACCGATCGCCACCGGCGACGCGGCATCGTTGAGGACGAGAGGCTCAGCTGTGATGATGTTGAACAGTTCCGGGTCGACGTTGCAGAACGTCAACTCGAAATCGATCCACCGCAGCTGTGCTTCTTTCGTCTCGTCTACGCAAATGTTGCCCTGACCGTTGAGCTGCAAATATTCCTGCCGCTCCTGGTTGTTGTTGGTCATGGCCAGGGTGATGATGCCTTCGCTGGTAGCGTATGCGCAGGTCGAGTCCTGCGGTGTGCCGCAACTGTTGAGCCGGGTCACCCGGACAGCATCGAACTGGAGTACCGGTAGGCACTGGCTTGTCATGGTTACTCCTTCGCGCTGCCTGTGGTGCGTGGGCGGCCACGGCGGCGAGGGGCAGCATCAGCTTCGGTTGAATCTTCAACTTCGTCTGCGGGTTCGTCGTCTGCGGCAAGATACGTTTTGGCCCATGCTTCGTGCAGCTCATCCGGTACGAGGAACGCCAAACCCATCGGCCCGTAGGTTGTGGTTTTGACGTCGTCGACACGGAAACGTTCATCGGCTTCAGCCACTGCGAGTAGCTGCTGAGCGATGAGGGCTGCTGAGCCACTGGGCGTGATCTCTACGGTCATCTGCTCAGCCTCACGTGGTTGTCTGGGTAGGTAGGGTGACGTCGATGGCGAACACGGCGTCGCAGGGGAAACCCACTATGTAGGTGCGTTCCACAAGCCATGTCTCCTGGTTCGTGGCCCTATTCAGGGACCCTTCGACGGGTGACGGCTTGAGCTGGCTGTCAGGCGTCGACCAGATCTTGATAGGCGGCGTCATGTACACCCACTGGTGTCCGGCTACCGGTGCGGCGCCAGCTGGCGAGTTACCGGAGTAGGCGCCGATCGACACCGTGGAACCGACTGCCGTCTTCCATACCCTGTCGTTGCCCGGCAGCGGGTACTCGGAATCCGGCCACAGCAGGTGTTGTGATGCGGCATGCTCACCGGACCGGAAAGGCATGTGAATGACTCCCGCATACCCGTATTCGTTGTAGAACGCCGCTTCTAGGCGGCCGATCGATTCAACGAAGTTGACGCCAGCGGCTGTAGCCACGGTCACGACAGCGGGGTTGTTCGCCAAGCCGGGCGACTGGCCGTTCAACTGGTCGCTGAAAGCCTGCTCAACTACCCGCTGCTCATTGGCTTTCAGTTTGCTGACAACAAGTTCCTGCTGCTCGGCCGGTGTAAGCCCGACTGTTCCGCAGAGCCTGCCCGCGTAGACAACGAAAGGGTTCGCTGTTTCGAATGTTGGTTCGTTAGCGAATGTTTTCGTTGCCAGGGAAGCGGCGCAGTCGACTGTGTAGCCAACCGCGTCGCCGCAGTCTCCCTGGAGCCACCAGACACCACCGAGACCGGCCATGCGTGGCAGATCTTCGCGTTCCGCTACGGCGAAGATCCCGTAACGGTCGCGCGTACGGGGACCAGTGACCTGGACTGGTGCTGTTGTTACTGCCATGGTCGCCTCCTTCCGCGACTAGGGCTGAAGGGGCCAACCGGCTGGCTGGCCCCTGCTGCTTCGTTACGGAGTGACGTCAGTGCAGGTAACGGCACGCTGGGCGCCTGTTGAACCGTTCGGGCAGATGTTCACGGTGTAGACGCGTGACAGTGGGCACATGCGCATCGGCAGGTAGCCGTCTTCCACGAACAGCTGAGTCACCTTGTTAGTGGCAAGTAGTGTGCTGTCATACACACTGTCGAGCCTGATGACATCCTGTCGTGCTAGCAGCCACGTTCCGGCAGGGTAAGCCAGGAACTGAAGGTTCACGGTCGGCGACTGAGGCAGAACCAGTAGCGGAGTCGCAGCACCAGGACCAGTTGTGGTCAGGCCAGAGAACGCATCCTGCCAATCGTAGACATACTGTGGCGCAATGCCACGAGTTGCGAACATCTGGGCAATCATCGCGTCAGCCAGGTCAGCTGGCATTGCCGCGTTGCGGCGCAGCCAGTCAGCCCGCATCTGAGCCTTGATCCAGAACGGGAACACCATTTCGATGGTTGCGTTCGGGTCCAGACGCAGCCGGTACCGGATGTCCACGACAGCCATCTCGGCCGCAGCCATAACCTGCGAGACAACCGAGTTGTCTACCTGCCACGGGTCGATGGCCTGAGCCAGGTTCACGGCCGTGGAACCGGCCACGATGGTGGCGATGATGTCCTTGTTGACGTTGTGTGCCTGCGCCGCTAGTGCGCCTTCGATGAAGGTCTGCACAAACTCCGGATATGCGACATTCTGAAGCAGGTCACCGGTCAGGCAGAGCGCAGCTACCTTCAGCCGGTCATCAACGAATGACGGGCATGGGATCTGCACGCAGGTCTTGACTGTGTCGGCGATGACCTGAGCTTCGGTGAGGATGTTGAATCCGGTACCGCCACCGAAGATGGTGGAGAAGTCGATGCCCTGGTTGTGGCGGATGCCGCCGCGTGGTGCACCGATTTCGGGCAGCTGGATGAGGCCGGTCGCGGTGATCTGTGAGCAGGTGGTCAGGAGGATGGTTGATGGAACACACCAGCCGACACCGGCAACCATGGCTTCTGCGAGCGAGCCGCCTGGTAGGCGCTTCTCGTCGGTGGCGTACCTGTTGAGTTCGTAGATCTGCTCTTCGAGCATGCCTGGCTTGTAGCTCAGTTCCGGTACGTATTCGCGGCGGATCTGGGCTACAGCGTGCTTCATGGCGCTGCTTGATCCGTTGTAGGTGCGGGTGCGTTCCTGGAATGCGGCGGTTACGGCTGCGAAGTCGGGCAATGGTGCGCCTGCGGCGTAGCCGGTTTCTGCGGCTGCGACGATGGTGTATTTGACGAGGGATTTGTCTTCGGTTGTCTTGGTGTTGACGTCGATGACGGTGGGTGCGAGTTCGCTGATGGTGATGGTGGCTGCGGTGACCGCTGCTGGTTCCGTGGCCGCGTTGTCGTCGGCTGGTTCTACGGTTTCGCCTTCGATGACCTTGGGTGCGCGGTCGCGGAGTGTGCGGCCAGCTGCGGTTACGGTCTTCTGGGCTTCTGCTTCGTATTCGTCGAGGACGGTGTCTGCTGCGGCGATGAAGGCGTATAGGGCGTCAGCGCGGTCGAGGTCTGCCGTGTCGGCTGTGGTGCCGCTGTTGCTGGCTGCTGTGATGGTGGCGTGGATCTGGTTGTATTCCTCGGCTGCGACGCGGCGCAGGTCGGTTAGACCGGCTGCCGAGTAGATCTTCAGTGCGTCGTCGTCGTGGTTGGGGATCTGGAACGGCATGGCCCATCCTGTCTACTGGTTACTGTTGCGTGAAACCAGCTACTGTGACAGGTTGGTCGAGCACTGGCCCACGGGAAGCTTGTGAGGCTTGGGCAGGCTCGCGGCTCATCGCCCTTGGTGAAGGCAGGCTCTTGGCTCATCGCCTTCGCGGTGATCATACATGTTTGCCGGTTTTGCCGCAACGTGAGGTTTGACCTTTCGGCCGATGCGGTTCATGCTGGTTCATGCAATTATCTAAACATGAAGGATTTCAATGACTTGAAGAAGTGGCTAGTGAAGAACGGCTATACGTATGAGCGAGCCCGAAACGGCCACTACAAAATCCGACGACCCAACGGAAGCTACGCGGCGCAGATCCCCTGCACGCCAGGCGAATATCGAAGCTTCCGCAACGCACTCAGCGATCTACGGCGAGCAGGAATCGATGTGAAGTGGTAACCATCTACACCAAAGACCGGGCAGAACGGCTAGCGGCAGCCATGGCTGGCCGTAGCCACATGAGGGTCGAACGGATCATCCAAGACGCGGTCATCATGCAACGTCAGGTAGCTGACGGCCTGACCGTCAACACGGCAATCTATGCACGCGTATGGCGAGGAAGCACCCTCGTCATGAACATCACATACGAATGGTTCGACGGGAAGAGCATCATCCTATGATGGCCGACCATTACCACGATGCTGGCATACGGGCAGCCAAAGCCGCTATCGCGGCAGAGGAGAAGTACCGCGAAGCAAAGGAAATGTTCGATGCGGTTACGCAATCTTATCTGGAAAATAACGCCACGGCTCTGAGCCAGCTTGATAGGCAAAGTCGGGCAGAGAAAGATCCACGTCGCATCAAGGCAGCCGGTGATGCCGCCTGGCATCGCGAAGAAGTAAACATGTACGTCAACATTGCTCAGCTGATGTTCAAGCTGGAAAAGCAGGAGAAGGAGCGGGAAAACCTCACTCCAATTAAATAAACATGGCCGCCAGCAACCGTATGGGCTGCTGGCGGCCATGTTTTACTGCGGCTTACGGTAAACCTGGCCGCCGCCGTTAATCGTCACCAGCTGATTGGCTTCGGTCTGCGAAGCCGTCTCAGTCTTCTGCCCGTTAGGGGCCTGATAAATCCACGTCTCGGCTGGCCGGGAACCAGCACCACCGCCGCAACTGCCGCAAGCCATGACTTCAGCTCCTCACTGGTAGCTTCATGTCAATGATCCTACGCGCCCGCAAACGATCATAACGTTCGCGTAGCCGAGCAGACTGATCTTCCAGCTTGGCGATACGGTCAACAGTAACCTTGTCCGGTTCGGTCACTTCGCCTGGCGCATCCTCCAACACGATTCCGGCCGCGATCAGAGAGTTCTGCACGCCAGCGGCAGTCATCGCGTACTGAGGTTCGTCGATCGGGAAGCCCGGAGTGTTCACGGCAAGCGCGGCAATCAGTTCCAGGTTACCGCCGGTACGCCGCCAGTCACCAGACAGCGGGTGCGCCCGTAGCTGCTGCGCCTCCAACTCCCCGGTTCCCGGAGCCATGGCACCGGCAACCCAGATCCCGTGCGCGTCTTCTCCCGCATTCACGTTCGCGACAGTTGTCGCCGCGTTGTCGTAGTGGGCGGCAGCAGCCAAATATCCGAGGCTGGTGTCTGCATGTCCGGCACCGTACGTCAGGTTGCCCACCGGCCTCAAAACACCGTCAGCGGTCATGGTGCTGCCGGTCTTGAAGTGGGCGTAGTCGACGGCGCTGTGCGGCGGGATGATGCAACTGTTGCCGACACCCCTGTGGCATGTGTTCCACTGGGCTAGATGTCCGTAGACGCGGCCGTCTGCGGTTACCCTGATCTTCGTCGGGCCGGTCAGCATCGGGTTCTCGTACCAGGCGGCTGGCGCCCGCAACAGTGCCGCCGCTGTCATCGACTCATCAGAGTCAGAGTCATCTGAGTCGCCTTTGTAACGCTTCTGGATACTGTTCAGGATGCCCTGGATTTTCGTTTTGTCGGCGGCTGGAATGTTTGCCTGAGACAGACGCGAGTCGGCGTTGTTCACGGCCCGGATGAAGATGGTCAGTTTCCCGTTGACTGGTTTAGCGATCGGGAACTTGTAGGCGGTTTTGTTTTCCCGGTTTTCTGAATCGACCCACAGGAAACCTTTCGCATACTTGCCCATGTCGCCGTCAGACCATGAGTCGAGAGCTGAACGGGCGGCGCCTTCGTCCCATTCTCCGGTGCTTGTGGGCAGCGACGACCAACCGGATGTGCGTACGGCTGCCGTCAGTTCGTCTTCCTCGTCGACTAGTTCAATCGGCATTGCTTCCTCCTTGGCTGACGCCTTGACGGGTTCATCGGCAGCACTGTTGGATGGGCGCTCCCATGGCGGTACTTGGCGGGGGTCGTCCCACTGGTTGCGGAATAGGTCGTAGATCTGATCAATGGTTCGCATGATCAGTTTCTTTTCGGCCTCGGGGATGATCGGCAGGGCTCCGTGGGCGCCGGATAGCTGCGCGGCGGCCGAGAACACGGCAGCCGGAACCATCTTCACCACACCGTCATAGACGTCGGCGAAAGGCAGCCGGTAACTGTTGCGGTTGTTTGCTGGTTTCGTCGGGTCCCGCCAGAAGAACCAGGAACTGAATTCCTCTATGCTGCTGGCATGGGCAGCGAGACGGTCAGTGGCGCCACGGAAAGCGAACTTGGTGTCCCGGTCGGCGATGGGGAGCTTCTTCCAGCCGTTGACGTTGGCGGCGGCAGTGACGGCATCCGAGTCGACTGGAACGGTCCCAGCTGGCGTGAAATCGCTGCCCGTTTCGACTGGCGTAACGTCAGCCACGAGACACCCCCTGACGGTCGATGCGCATCTTGCAGCGACAGTTAACAACAAGATCCGGCGGAGCGGCAGGATCAAGCGGATACATCATCGGGAACCCGCCCACCGTAAACGTTTCCCCCAAACGGCGACGCTGACCATCAGCCACCGAATGAGCGAACCTGACAGCATCATCATCACGAGAAACCCAAACCTTCGACCGTTCCTTGCCGTCGAAAGCCTGCGCCGCCATAGCCCCAGCAAGGGTCGCGGCCTGCACCCACCGATCGCCTTCCGTCTGAGCGAACTGCCTAGACTTCCCGGCCCAATGCGGATTACGCGGATCCATGAACTGGCGGATCGCAGCCACCGCCTCAGCCAAGTTAAGGGAACGGCTGATCAAACTCATCAACGTTGCCTGAACCTCGCCGACCTGAGCCGCCAAGAAAGCCAACGTGGCCACGGCCGCGCCACCGATCAGACCCGTAGCCACCAGCGCCGCCACAGGCGCGGCAGTAGCAGGGAACTCTGACTGGTACGCGTCGGCTGCCAGCGGACGCAACTGGCTGCTGCTGACCTGCTCAACCTGATCACGCCACGCAGCCGACGTCATGTTGATCGCTGCCGGATCGGGGGAGATGCCGAACTTTTGGTAGCCGCCCAAAACGGCTGCCTCGGCTTGCGGCAGCCAAACATTGAAGGCTTCCTGATAGGCGGCAGTTAGCTGCTCCTCCTGGGCGGGTGTCAGTTCTGCCATGGCCGGAGTCCGTGTTCAAGCATGTAGTGGGCTAGCAGGTTACGGTCATGTGGTACTGAACGTTTCAACAGGCTGTGAGTATAAGCAGCAAGTAGGGCCCGGAGCTGAACCGCATCGACACCCGTACCCTCCACCGCTTCAGCCAAACCTTCGAAAGCGCCAGCCGTCAACCGCTGCGCCGCCTCATCATCAGCAACCCGCAGCTTCGTGTGCAGCAGGTGGGGCTCTATGTCACCGAACTCTTTACGCACGCCAGGATTCATCATCCGTTTACCCGCCACGTGCAGAGCGCTACGAACCTCAGCGGACGCGGCAGCAAGCAGAGCAGTCGGCTCCCCGACCCTGGCTATCGACCGGGAAGCGATGATCGAAGGAGCAGCCAGTGCGGGACGCTCAGAAGGCCGTTCCGGCATCGGCTGTTTACCCTCAACCGGTACCCGGCCCGGTACCGGCGGAGGAGGCGTAACCCCATCCACCGGCAGCGATGTTTCGATGTCGAGGCCAGAAGACTTCACGATCTCCGGGTCCATGACAAGCTGCGGGTCGCGCAGCAGCATCGCCTGAACACGGCGGTGGGTGATCTCTTCCTCGGTCGGGGCATCTGCTTCTTTGAAGTCGCCGTAGAACCGGAGCGCCTGCGCCGACAGGGCCGGATAGTCGGCGTTGTATGCGTTGAGTGCGTCGGCGAACCGGTTCGGGCGTACCGTCAAAGCCGACGTATCGACCTGGAACGTGTATCTTGCCGGGTCTTTCTTCAACAGCTTCAACGCTGGCTGTAGATACGCGATGTTGATGGCGTCGATGACCCGGTTCATCAACGGTTCGATGTGGTATTTGACGGCCGATTCGCCGACTTCCCACGCCGACCACTGGTTACTCTGCCCGGTGCCGAGGATGATTTCCGGCGGCAGCGACATGGTGATCGATAGCTGTTGTAGAGCGACCTCTTCAAGGTTGCGTACCTGGTCGCTCATGACTGAAGTGAACTTGATCGGTTCCTTCAGCATGTACTGGAGGTATTCGCCTTTGACGCCGAAGAAGATCGGTGAAAGCTGCGCTGCTGATCCTTTGCCGGAGAGGCTCGCGTTTGCTGCGTCGATGATGGCTTTCTGCAATGACGGTGCGCCGGGCGGCGTCGAGTCGTCGTAGGTGAAGTCAAGGTCGTCAGGTAGCGGGTAGAAGCCAGCGTTCGCCAGTCGGGAATCCGTCTGGGCGGCTTTGAACTTTGCGATCTGTTCCAGCTCACGCAACGTGAGCAGGGCTGCCCGGCCCGGCGAGTCTGAGTACCAGGGACAGCCGGGGTTGGGCATCCATACCCGGAAGACTACGGCACTGCCGTTGGGTACCCGTTCAGCGTATCCCCCTTGCCCGATCCAAATACCGCCACTGTAGGAACGCACTTCGTAGGGTGCGACGACTAGCCATTCGTCTTTTCCGGTACCGGCTTTGCCGCGTCCGATGACGTAGCATTCCCCGGCGACAGTGAGGCTGATCGCTATGGACCGTACGATTTCAGCCTTGCTGGTGGGGCCACCGAACAGGGTGTCGGCGATGGCTGATACTTCTTTGTCTTCGGTCCGGCCGCCGACTACACCGCGTTCGTCTACGTCGGCTACGTATAGTTCGGCGCGGCTGCACGCGTTCCCGATCCAGTTAGCGGCGTAGTTGAATGGGCCGATCAGTCCGTAGTAGAACCAGGTGTCGCGCTGCCACGCCTCGTCGTACATGGAGTAACGTTTCCAGCTGGGATTCTCCAGCTGCATGCGTGCTGCCGAGGCGAGCAGTGTGTTCTTTTTTTCCAGCTCTGCCAGGTTCTTCTTGGCGAGGATTCCTAGTGCCATTTACTCGCCTCCGGTGTTGCTGGTGCGTGGTTCCCAGTTGAGTAGGCGGGGCGCTATTTCGGCTATTGCGAGGATCAGGTAGGCGGCGTTGAGCCACTTGTTGTGGGGCCACAGTATGTGGCTGGTGATGACTATTGTGGCTGCCCAGAAGCCTGCGCAGAATACGCAGTGGATGAGGTAGGAGAGCCATCCGTGGATGCCGGAGCCGCGCCACGTGTATAGGTGCCATTTCCGGATTTTGATGGAGAATCCGGCTACTGCGAGTTTGCGTACGGGTTGCGTGATCTTGTCTAGGACGATGACGCGGGTTAGCCTCATCGTGGCTAGGGTGAGGATGATGAAAGTCATCGGCATGATCACGTGATTAGCGTACAGGATATGTCGGGTTTAACGCGAGAAGTGATATCATGCACGCAAAAAGCCGCCAGCTCCCCTGAGGGTTGGCGGCTTTTTGTTTACGATTTACAGGTAGTCGGCTTCTCGCATCAGCGCAATAAACACGATGATGAAGATCAGGCGTATGCCGAAGCTGAGGATCGCGGCGGCACAGCCGTATCCTCGTTCCTCTTCGGGCATCTTTGAGGTACCGGCAGTTTTAACCACGACATGGAAGATCAGGAGCGATATCGCTCCGAGGAGGCAGGCGAACGCTAAAGATTTAAGCATCAACTTTTCCAACTTCCGCAGCAACAGAAACAGGTAAGCATGATGAACGCGAAAGTCCCCACAGCCCAATAGACAGTGACGATAGGGCTACCGATGGGACGCCGATAGTTGGTTTAGCGAACCGCCTTAGTGACCAGATACACGTTTACGGGAAGATCAATCCAAGTTTTCTGCGACTCGACATCCTTGATCCAACCCTCCAAATCGCTTATCGGCGCCGCAAGCTCAACCGTCACCCCCGGCAAACCAAAGCGATCATTATGGGGTCCGTAAACCCTCAACCCTGACCAGCTGCGAAGCGGAACCAAAGCAGAGACCGCCGCAAGTAGCTCTTCCACCTGACGGTCCCAATCGAACAGGGACATGTCAGGTCGCGAATTCATGGTGATAAACAATCTGACGCTGTCGTCGCTCATAAAAACAGCGTAGACGTGGCCGCGTTCGGGCGGCATCGGCTGAACGGTCAGACCTGACGTACCCAGGCGTTGCCGCGACGCAACCCCGGCTGCGACAGCAGCGCCGTCACCGGGTAACCGGCCGGGCTGTAGATCATCGCCTTCGACTTCTCGCCATCCATCAGGTACCGGCACACGTGAACGAAAGCGTCCAAACGGTCCGGTGATTCCCGCGACGACAAAGGGTCCCAAGAAACAAGCTGCTTTTCCAGGATAGGGAAACTCCCCACCATGTGAATGCGGCCCTGCTGGTATCTCATGGCGACCGGTTCGGCACGCAACTGTTTGCCCTGGAAACTGCGTACCGGTTTCAATGGCGGATTGGTGTGCTCCGGGAAGAAGCCCTCTCGCTGCAATTCCCGGTACGCGTCTTCGAGAACCTGATGCAACCATGCGTGACCCAAATTGTTTTCATAGATCAACACGTCGCATTCGTAGCGTTCGAAAACACGCCAGCAATGCAATGCCGCATCGCGGCCCACAAGTTTCTGCGAAGCATCCTCAAGAACATAAATGTGGTCACGCTCATCTCGCACCGCGACCACGACACCCATCTCGTCGCCGTCTTCATCACCGGTAAGCGACGGGTCGACAGCCATGGCACGGAAAGACACCCGCTCCGGGCCAATGTCGACACGCGTACGGTTGATATCCCCGTACCCGAACAAGGCGCCCTGAAGGTTCTCCAGCATCTCGCCATAGAGTTCCTGACGACCCAAAGCCGAATCGCCGTACTCGTTGCGCATGTCTTCGAGGAAGTCGGCAGGAAGACCCATCACGTTATCGAACGTGGAGCCCCGGCTGATCGCGACGGAACCATCCGTTTTCGCGAGCCACATTTGCAGGATCTCGATCGGCTTAGGTGTAGTGGTCACGAAAGCACGCGGCCGGTCACCTTCGATAGAGCCACGAAGAGAGGGACGCAGCCCTTCCCGCCAGGTCCGTTCGGGTTTTTTCCAGGTGACGATCTCGTCTGCCCAAATGGATGTGTTGTTGCCGCCTCGGCCGCAGTCCTCGTTGTCGGCTCCCGCCGTAAGGATCTTCGTCCCGTATTCAAGTAGCACGATCTTCGGTTTAGGCGACCGGGTGTAGATGAAGTCTTTGTTCGCTTCGTAGCCTTTGCGTTCGAGGATGCGTAGTACGCCCGCTTCGCCTTCGATGCAAACTTTCCGGGCGTCGTCGAGAGACTCGGCCACGATGAGATGTTCGGTGGGGGCTCCGGCTATGGACAGCGGATATTTCTCGCACCGTTCGGTGATCCATTCGGCTCCGGAGCGGGTCTTACCGGCCCCACGGCCAGCCAGATACAGGAAGATGCTGTAGTCGGTTTCCGGTGGCACCTGCTCGGGGCGGCTCACCCACCACCATTCGCCGCGAACGATCTCCTGCAACGCCTCCAGCGTCTGCGCAGCAAGGAACTCCTCCTGGACCTCGACAGGAAGGATCGCGAATTCTTGCTGTAGCGACAACGCCATGTTCATGATCATACATACCGTTTGCCCTATATCGTCAAGTAAGGGCTGCTAATGATTTTGTCGGACCCCCCATGTAGGGTCTAACCAAACGGACTAGTCCGAACGGTGGAGGTCCCGACATGGCGAAGCTGTGCCGAAAATGCGGCATCCTGCTAGACGACTACTACACAGAACGGGGCAAGGAGTACCACGACCCCTGCGCCCCCGACAGCGTCTACTTCTCCGACCCCGCCATCCAGGCCACCCGCTTCACCAACGGCAACCCGTACGCCAACAAGCTACGGGAAGAGATCACCGACATCGTGCTGTGGGCCAACAACCAGTCGGAACGCTCACAGCAAGTGGAGCTGGGTGCATCCGAAGTCGGTGTCACCTGCCTGCGCCGTCTCGGATACCGCGTAGCGCAGGTACCGCCAGTCAACTGGTCTGACCCGTGGCCCGCCATCGTCGGCACAGCCGTCCACACGTGGCTCGAAGACGCAGTCAAACGGTACGAGAAGACCCACCAGTTCAACCGATGGTATACGGAGATCACTGTCCACCCATCCGCCAGCGTCCAGGGCCACACAGATCTTTACGACGCCTATGAGTGCGCGGTAATCGATTACAAGAACCCTGGCACCACGGCCATGACAGAGATCCGCAAAGGGTACGTGTCCCAGCAATACATCGAGCAGATCATGCTCTATGGCCTTGGCCACATCAACGCTGGACGCCGCGTGGACAAGGTCGCACTGATCTTCCTGCCCCGCGCCGGGCACCTCAGCGGCAGCTACGTCTGGTCAGCACCGTTCGATCGGAAACTGGCAGAAGAAGCCCTCGAAAGGGCACAGAAGGTATCCGCAGGCGTGATCTACTACAAAGTCGCAGAAAATCCAGACAACTGGAACAAGATCCCAGCAACACCGTCAAAAGACTGCACGTTCTGCGACTGGCATAAACCAGAACTAGCAGAAGCATCCGACAAAGGATGCCCCGGCAAATAAACATCATCATCAACAGCAGCGGCAACGTCATCATCAACGAAAGGCAACATCATGTTCGACGAACCAGTAGCAACACCCCTCGGCGACCGCGTCAGCATGGAAACCTTCCTCAACAAGCTTGTCATCGTCCGGCCGGTCGAATACAAGAACGACCAGAAAACCGAATACAAGCCGGAAGGTGCTGAAGCCGTCTTCGCCAACTTCGCCCTACTGGAACCAGTAGAAGGCGAACCGTGGAAGATCTACCGCCGCGTACTGGTCATGCAGGGATTCCTGGTTGGCTCCTTCAAGGGCAGCCTGAACCGTAACCTTCTCGGCACCATCTACTACGGGCAGCGCAAGACCGGCCAGAAGCCGCCATACATGTTCAAAACCCTCACCGACAACCCCAAGGCAGTCAGCACCGCCACCGAATGGATGAGGCTGAACGAGGCTGAGTTCCTCAACGACCCGGCGCCCGTGTTCGATGCGCCAGATGAGCAGAAGCGTACGACTCTGGACTCGATGCGTGACAGCAACCCGTGGCTTGACAGCGGAGAAGCACCCTTTTAATGGATGAACACATCCACCGCTCGATGTTCCTGGCGATACTCGTGATAGCTATCATGATCTCGGGTATCGCCATGGAACACGCGAAAAGCAAGATAACAACCGTTATTTGGGGCACAACCGGCTTAATGTTCGTCGCCTGGTGGCTGCTCAGATTCTTCGTCCTCTAAAAACGGGAAAGCCCGCCGCTCTACAGCAGACGGGCTCCCCCTGAAGGGAAGAAGATGAACCGAAGAGTACGGGACTCCGGGATCAACTGCTTACAGCCAGTCTAGCATGAGCCGTCACTCCCGCAAGGGCATCCCGCTGATCATCCAACGTTCAGCACTAGCGGACAGGCCACGCCAAACCCGTTTAGTCTTCGCCGCATCATGGCCGCGAACGTACCCGAGGAACGTCAACCGGCGCCCGAACCGGTTCTTGCTGATCGTGAACCGCAACCCTTCATCGTTGCACCAGGCAGTGAACATGTTGTACAGCTGGTTCGCTTCGATCTCCCCATCAGCGTCCTCAACCAGCACGGACTCCTCCATGGCGTGGTTCAAGAACCGGGCCACATTGTCGGAGTCGTCACGGTACGCCTTCACGCCGCTCGTCAACGCTTCAGGCTCATCGAGACCATGCTCACGGTACTTGCAGACGCCCTGAAGTATCCAGTTCAAGATCCCTGGGCCTTCCTCCTCCAGCAGCTTACGGCCGATATCGAACACCTCGCCGCGACCGTCTTTACCGAATTCGACACCGAAGTGGATAGGCTTCACGCGCCGCCAGATAGCACCATCATCGGACTTGAACTGCGGCAAATGGTTCGTAGCCAACCAGATCGTGAACTTCGGCTGCCAAGTCTCCTCATCACCGTAGAGGGGACGCGAGTTGATGTAGTCGCCGCCAGTCAGCTGCTTGATCAACGACTCGTCGAGGCGTACGCCTTCAGTCGACTCGGACGCGGTAACCAGACGCGCACCGCGCAGCTTGTGGAGTCCCGGCGTCGGACCGTTAGCTGAGTCCGTCACCCGGAACGTCTGCTCCTTGGCGCTCTCAGCGAAACCACCGAAGATGCCGGTTAGGACGTTGATGACCTGCGACTTGCCGGTGTGGCTTGGGCCGTGAAGCATGAAGATCGCTTTGCGTACCGGGTCGCCGAGAATCGTGTAGCCGACAGCCCGCTGAAAGTAGTCACGCATCGCCGGGTCAGGGATGACCTCTTCCAGGAACTTCTGCCACCTCGGGGCGGTTTCGTCTGGTTTGTAGGATACGTTCAGTTTCTTGGTGGCCAGAAGCTTCGGATCGAAGTCACTGAATTCGAGGGTGTCCAGGTCGAGGACACCGTTGTCGGTGGTGATCTTCGAACCATGCCAGTCAAGATCTTCGGGATTCAGCCCTACGCCAGGACGCCGGGCAAAAATACTGGTAGCACCAAGCTGCTTAGAGTTACTCAGAAGGCCCTTCAACGAAGACCGCATCTTGTCGGCCTCCTTCAACCCCTCGGGCGTACCATCCTCCAAGTCGGCAGCCTTCGCATACTCCTCCTGAGCGATCCGGTCAATCAGATCCGTTACGGAACCACGCTTGTCGACCTCCCACACATGGCCGTTCCAATGCAGCCACCCGAACCGTTGCCGGGTAGCGACGAAGCGCCACCTGTCGCCGTGGCGTGCCTGCATCCGGTCAGCCAAACCTGACTCGGTGTAAGAGAAGGTAGGTTTTCCCTTCGGCACCTCGACCTGAGTCTCCGCTGCTGGCCGACTCAAATCGGGACGCCATTCAGGTACCGGCTGGGTCAGCTTCTCCCCGTAACCCAGGGCAGCCAAAGCCTTCGTGGCCTCACGAATGTTGCCGTTGTGCTGGGTCGCCGCATAGTAGCCGAAACGGTCATAGGTTTCACCCTGCGTCAAACCCGGCCACGAGTCGGTGAACACCTTCAAAACGTCGCTACCCTTATGCCCGGTCGTGGCGGAAGAGCCCTCGCGTTTGTCTTTGCCGGGGCGGGTCCATTCCGCGTACCCGAGGCCACGGCTACTGAACACGGTGGCACCATCAGCTTCTAGGAGCTGCGGCCAGGTGGTTGCCGCGTTGAAGGCGTCGCCGGGCCGGTTCCCTGGCACGCTGAGTGCCGATGGGGTGAACCCGGGTGCTATGACGGGGGGCGGCTTCTCTAGCCGCTTCAGGCCCGCATGAAGGTCGACGGTGAGCCGGTCCAAGTCGTACGGCTGCGACGTCGAAAGATCCGTACGCCACTGACACAGCGTCGGCTGATCTTCAACCTTACGGTTGACGGTGCCGGGTATGCGTAGCACGCGGGCTAGGTCCCCGACACCTGCACCGTAGCTGAATCCCAGCTTCTCGGATGCGAGACCGATGAGGCGCTGCCAGTCCGCTGACAGCCGTTCCATTTCCTGGATGCTGTGCGGCACGTGCGGTTCGGTTAGGAGCCACCAGGGGTACATGCCGCCGCCGCTGTGGACCCATTCGGTAGGCGCAGGCAGCCCGGATGCTTCGACGATGGCCAGGCAGTCTTCTACGCTGGCGGGGAGAATGTTTTTGGTCTTGTGGCCGGGACCGGCAATGTCGAGATCGGCCCAGAACCCCAGAAACTCGCCAGTGTGATCTATGCCACCCCTGCGGTCTTCTGCGGGGAGAGTCCGAAGCGTGGTGGCGCGGGCGTAGATGCCCTGAGGGTTACGCTTATCGAGGAGGCTGATGTAGGAAACTGCCTGGTCAATGTCCCGGAAGTTCTTTCCAGACCAGTTGCCTGTCGAACAAACGTTGACGAATCCGCGCGTTCCGTCATAGAGGCAGCTCATCCATGCCCGGACCTGAGACTCGTCAAACAGCTTCAGCATCTGCTATCGTTCCCCTCGAATGTGAACTTCCCTTTAGGCCACCTCAGCTGCTGATGATGATGATGAATGAGGATGCTGAGGGTGCCGGTAGAAACATCGAAGGCCCGTAGTTACTAGCTGCGGGCCTTCAACTTTTCCCGGCGTCGGGAACTCTACCACCGATCACCGCCAGCCGGTGATCTACTCGTCGGATTTCACAAACCTGCCAAGGCCGGGTACGCCATGCAGGTAGCCCTCACTGTCAAGAAGCATGATCGCCATGTTGACCGAAGTTGCCGAACAGCCGTACGCCAAGCACAGCTGCGCCGTGGAAGGAATCTTGTCGCCCACCGCCAGCTCCCCCGCGTCGATCTGACGTTTCAAATCCCGGTAAATCTGCCGGTACTTCGGACCGACCTGAGCCTCGGACATCTCAACCTCCAATAACAGATACCCGCCACCATAACAGGTAACGGGTATCTGTCGCTAACTGAAACACCTACAACTGCACACCCTTAGGTGCATGAAGATAACCAACCCGGCCCTCAGCATCAGTAACCTGATACCAGTCAAACCGGTTGTTCTTATCGTCAACACCCGGCACGTCGATGGGAGCCTCAGGCAACTTATCGACAATCCAGGACCCCGACTCACGGGCCTCCCGAACCATCTCACGAAGCAACATCAGATTCTGTACATCTGACGGCAAATTCGCTTCCACCATTAACTCCTCACCATCAACGATTACAGGCCAGACCCGGAATCGTCATCATCCCACATGCCCAGCTTGCGCAGTGCCGCTTCCATGCGGTCAACCCGATCCTCAACCTGAAGCTGCTTCTTCTCCGCGTACGCTACACGCTCAGCAGTCCTCTCGACCCGCTCCTCGGTACGCCGCTGCTTGTCGTCAAGCTGCTTCAGCATCGAAGCATGACGGGCAAGGTGATGCTCGATCGCGTTGAGGCGACGAAGCTCATCATCAGTCAGCAGCGAACGATCAGCCGACGCGACCTTACGCTGCGCGTCGCGGATACGCCGCCGAGCCGCCTTGTGCTTGCCGCGAGCAAGATTCTCGTGCTCACGAGGCTCAGCAATCCGGTACCCGACACCACGAACGTTGATCAGCGTGCGCTGGTTCTCGTTCTCCAGCTCCCGCATCGCCCGGTACAGGTTCGAATGAACACTGGTGGGGGCGACCCCTTCGGAAAGATCCTTCAGCTTCTCATGGGTGAGCGTGTAACCGATGCTCTGAAGCTTCAGATGATCATAGATCCTCTTCCACTGAGGCTCCGAACCCTTAGACTGGAACACCCAGCCTCCCTTCATCAACTGAACTCATTATAACCCTGGAACCTTGCCGCACCGTACCTAACCGCGCCTAGCCACGCCATGCTGTACCGTACCCAGCCATAGCGGATGCCGGGGAATCGAACCCCGCAAGCTGCCTAATCAGACACCCAACCAAACCCGAACCGGACCATGCCCCGCCTCACCGCGCAATGCCGTACCCCACCCAACCACAGCGGATGCCGGGGAATCGAACCCCGCAAGCTGCCAACCAGACACCCAACCGCACCAAACCTGACCCCGCCCAACCTGACCTCACCAAACCGTGCCATGCCTCACCGTACCGCAGCGGGTGCCGGAGACTCGAACTCCGCAAGCTGCCAACCAGACACCCAACCTTGCCTAACCTCACCTGGCCTCGCCCAACCTAACCACACCAAACCTTGCCGAGCCGCACCTAACCGCAGCGGGTGCCGGAGACTCGAACTCCGCAAGCTGCCAACCAGACACCCAACCATCCCTTGCCTAACCTCACCTGGCCTCGCCCAACCTCGCCTAACCATGCCCCACCAGACCCAACCGTGCCGAGACCACCGAACCGTAGCGGATGCCGGAGACTCGAACCCCGCAAGCTGCCTAATCAAACACCCAACCGCACCAAACCGCACCAAACCGAGCGTTGCCCTGCCATGCCCTGCCCTGCCTAACCGGAGCGGATGCCGGGGAATCGAACCCCGCAAGCTGCCAACCAGACACCCAACCATCCCTTGCCTAACCTAGCCACGCCTAACCTGGCCCGACCTTGCCGTGCCTGACCTCACCAAACCGCACCGCACAATGTCAGGAAGAAGCCTCAATCTCGGCCTCGAAGCGCCCGAACTGCTGACGGTAATCGCCAATCCCCTTCAACCGACCCGCCAGGATAGCGATCTCCCGCAACTCCGCAACATCAATAATGTTCGGATCAACAAGAAGATCAGCCTCGAAAGCCCAGGTCTTGAAGATAGGACGGCACCGATCAACACGCGCCTGGCTCACACGCACGCTACGGATATCGACATGCCCACTGGAACCGCCATCACCCCACAAACCCTCCAAATCGCGAGGACCGCGATAGATCAGAGGATGCATCATGTCCACAACGGCAATACCGTTCTCGATCTTCGGGCCGCGCCGCCCCAACCGGGCAGCCTCCAGAATAGTCTTGAAAATCCACGAAGCAGGAACACAGGGCCCCAACTCCTCATCGAAGTACAGGCCACCCTCCCACTCAACGCGAGCGATCTCCAGCCGATCCTCATCCGTGCGCTTCGAACTGGCCTTCTGCTTGTTCAGCCGAGCAAGCTCCTTAGCGTAAGGATCCATCGGAGACGCCATCCGAACATTGCTCATCAGCAGCGGACGTGTCCCCTTAGCAACCAACTTGACAATCATCTATCTCCCCTTCGTTTTACGATAACCGTGCCGTACGGTGCCGCACCTCGCCTCGCCTTGCCTAGCCGCACCTTGCTGTGCCCTGCCGTACACCTAAACCCTAGCCTGTTATTTCCATGGCAACAATCAGCCGTTCGGTTGAATCGGAACCTTCCGCCACACCACAGTTGAATTTTCAATATCCTGATCGGCGTCTATCAACTTCTGACCCACGTCAGTCGGCCGCAGATAATCCGTAGCGGTATCGATGTAACACCACCCACGAGCAACAGCCTCACGGACAGCACGATCACACCGCATACCGAACGTGGCATCCGTGCCGAGCTTCAAGAACCAATACCTACTGGAGGACCTGACAACCCGGCTCTTATCGGGCTGCGAGTAGTAGAGAACCCGCTTGACCTGATACTCGGGCACCCTGCTCTTATCGGCCATTCAGTTCAGTCTCGCCTTCAACATGGTCGGTGCATGAGTGTAGAAGTCTCGCACACGCATACCCAGCGGCGTCAGCCGCAAAATATACATCTTCTTGTCGTCACGGTAACCGGTGAGTGGTTTGCGTTCCCAGCGGACAAGCTTCAACCTGCGAAGATCATCTATCAACCCCTTCGAGTTGGTAGCCGACCCCGTCAACCTGTCATACGCACTCACCTGATTACTCACCCGAGTCACATCACCAAGATCAGCCAGATCCAGCAACCGCAACCCACGCTTAGTAATCACAGGAATATCGTCACCCGGAACCGCCACCGGCAACTCCGAAACCTCAACCCCATCCCGATACCCAACCTCCCCCTCACCCAAACAATCACCACAAACGAACACACCACGCACAATATGCGCAGTCTCATCCGCAATGATCATCCGAGGACACCGGCGACACTGAAAAGCCACTACAACACCTCCCCCCACTTAGCGCGAAGCTCGGTAAGACGCTCAACAGCAGCCCTCCGCTCAACCTGGCCCTCCACGTCATCAAACGAGACATAATAGACAGCCATAACATCGAGGCAGGCGAACACCGACCGCAACGTCTCCGTACGCAAAGCAAGCTCCCGCCTCTGGACCACCAGCTTCCGTTCCAGCTTCGCCACCTGACGACCCAAATCAGCCTCACTCTCGTGAAACTCATCCGTGGCCTCGATCAGAGCGGCCAAAGCGGCATGCATAGCACACTCACATTCAAAGCCGTGATCTTCCCGATCAGACTCCATCACTACCCTCCGGCTTCACAACCCTACGCCCATACCGGACAGCATTAGACCTCTTCGGATTAGCCAAAAAAGCAGCACGAGCCCCCCAGCCCGCATCAGTCACCGTCCAGCAACCCTCCACCTCACCGGGAACCATCACCGGCTCAATCAGCCACTCCTGCTCAACCAGATGAGCCAGCATCTTCGGATTCGCCTTACCCCCACCACCAAACCCGGCAGAGATCACCGCATCAGTGTGATCTTCGCCCGAACGGTAAACGAAACGACGCAACCTCTTCTGCTTGGCAGCGAGAAGCAGCACCGCCTCCCCAGTGGTCATGTCAACTCTGTCGATGGTCACTCATCAACAATACCCCCACACATACAAACCCGCAACCACCCGCACACAACCACAGCCTTTAAGGCTCCCGGACACATCCACGCCACCGG